>X355_Hoffmanns_Two_toed_Sloth__coassemble_2053_pt1 | contig 21189 bp, 18 predicted proteins | sample X355_Hoffmanns_Two_toed_Sloth__metabat2_low_PE_021 | metagenome-assembled genome bin X355_Hoffmanns_Two_toed_Sloth | reverse complement strand
GTATTACATCCTTGCCGAAAATCAGAAAGATTTGCAACGGATGGATACAAGTAATCCAAAATATGACCGTCTGTTATTAAATGAGCAGCGAATAATGGATATTGTGAAAGATATCCGTAATGTAGCCTCCCTACCTTCCCCCGTTGGAAAAACGCTCATGCAAAAGACATTACCGAATGGTCTGAATCTGTCTAAAATAACCGTGCCATTCGGTGTTATCGGCATTATATACGAAGCCCGCCCGAATGTGAGTTTCGATGTATTTTCCCTATGCCTGAAATCCGGCAATGCCTGTATTCTGAAAGGCGGCTCGGACGCGCGTTTTTCGAACGAAGCTATTATAGACATCATTCGTAATGTATTGGATGAAAACGGGGTGAATCCCAATGTATGTACACTATTGCCCAATGACCGGGGAGCCACGGAGGAGCTACTTAACGCCCGTAATTATGTAGACCTTATCATTCCGCGTGGAGGACAGGAATTAATTAATCATGTGCGTGAAAACTCCCGTATACCGGTCATTGAAACAGGTGCAGGTGTATGTCATACTTATTTCCATAAAGAAGGAGATGTGAAGAAAGGTAAGGATATCGTTACCAATGCCAAAACACGCAAAGTGAGTGTGTGTAATTCGCTGGACTGTCTGGTAATAGACAAAGACCGGTTGGACGATTTACATTATCTCTGCGAAGATCTGGAGAAAAAGGATGTTATAATATATGCTGATAAGCATGCCTATGAGGCTTTGTTCCAATACTATTCGTACGATCTGTTGAAAAAAGCGGATGAAGACAGTTTCGGAACAGAATTTCTCGATTATAAAATGGCAGTCAAAACCGTTTCCGGTATTGATCAAGCTATCCAGCATATAGCTGCTTACAGTTCCAAACACAGTGAAGCCATCATAAGCGAAGATCGTGAAGCCATCAGATTATTCGAAAAGATGGTCGATGCTGCCTGCGTTTATGCCAATGCATCCACTGCATTTACTGATGGAGCCCAGTTTGGACTTGGAGCAGAGATAGGCATCAGCACGCAAAAAATGCATGCCCGCGGTCCTATGGCATTGGATGAACTATGCACCTATAAGTGGATAATAGAAGGTGACGGACAAATCAGGTAATGAAAAAAAAGAAGAAAAAGACAACAGGGAAAATAACTGTCGATGATTATATAAAAGCGGTAAAAAAGGCAGGCAGGGATGAAGAACTCTCCCGGTCGGCAGGTTGGAAACGTATTACATCCGTACACAAAAGTAAAAAAGCATATAACCGCAAGACGCAAAGAAAGAATTTTACAGAAGAATAATGGAACGTAATATCCTACTCGATTATGTCAAAATAATCCTTAGCATATTGGTGATTACCATACACATGCAGCCGTTGTTCGATTACGGAGAATTCCGGGGCTGGATTATTACACATGGTATTGCCCGCGTTGCCGTTCCAATATTCTTCATAACAGGCGGTTATTATATAGCTGGAAAACTGGATGATGTAAAAAGCCTGAAAAAGTACCTGAAACATTTGGTTATTATCCACATTGTATGGAACCTTATATATCTACCGACTATTATAGATATGATTTATAATATAAAGAGTGTCATTCTGATACTTACATTCGGTTTTTTCCATCTGTGGTATATACCCGCCCTGATAGTGGGAACAATAGCCCTTTTCCTGTCTAAAAAATACATTAAGGACTATAGATATATTTTAGTGCTTGCTTTTATTCTGTTTATGATCGGGTTTTATTGTGGTTTAGACAACCTCAGAATATACTATTACCGAAATGGTATCACAATGGCTTTCCCTTTCATTGCTCTGGGATATTGTATAAAATCGAGGGGCTGGGTGGCGAAAATAAAAAATAATTATCTCATTTGGGTTATGTGCATTGGCCTCGCTGCGTTGATAGGAGAATCTTACATAAGATATGTCAATTCAAACGGATTCAGCCCTTTCAATGATTTTCTTCTGTCTCTGTTGATACTCTGCCCGGCTATATTCATTTATTTACAGAAACATCCGGTAATGTCGTCAGGAAAAGGATTCGTTGCTATTTTATTTTCCGGTATCTATTTTCTACATCCACTTGTAATGAATATCCTCGGAATGCCACAGACTTATATGATATACAAATTACCTCTGGTAGTCATACTTTCTATCGTATTATCCTACATTGTATATTTAATAAATAAACGGGTAAAAATATTCTTTTAACCATGGAACGTAATATAATGCTCGATTATTTCAGGATTATACTCTGCCTGCTGGTTATTACGGTACACACACAGTTCCTTTTTAGCAGTGAATCATTAAGCGGGTGGCTCATTTCGAACGGAATAGCCCGGATAGGAGTGCCGTGCTTTTTTGTTATCAGTGGATACTACCTTCATCCCAAATTGAGTGATAATAAGGCATTAAAAAGGTATCTGTCACACATCTTCATTGTGTATATTGTATGGTCGTTTATCTATTTACCCACCTATTATAATACGGTAGAAGCCCGTTCTCTGGTTACATTCGCCATTATGGGATATTATCACCTGTGGTTTCTGCCTGCACTCCTATTGGGTACACTCATGCTGGCAGGAATAAAGAAGTTTATAAAGAATAACAACCTGATACTGCTTTCCGGTATTATTTTCTACATTACCGGATATATACTGGAAAACTCCGGATTACCATACAGATCGTTCTGCAATGGTATTTTCTTTGGTTTTCCGTTTATCGTGTCAGGATATTATATCCGGGAAAAAGATTTTACAAATATTGCTAAGGCCCCATATTTGTACGCTCTTTTACCGGTAAGCCTGATCGCATTATTAACCGAATCATACCAAGGTTATAAAACGAATATTTACCATAACTTATTTCTGTCGCTATATATCCTTTGTCCCGTATTAATTATCTGCATACAGAAAGGGGCAAAATATACAGTTGAAAAATACGATATATCAAAACTGGCGGCAGGAATTTATCTTGTCCATATCCTAGTTGCAGGACAGATAATTCCGATAGCGGAAACAAATAATATTTACAGGCTACCGTTCATAATGATAGTCTCCGTACTATTAGCTATCTTTATAGTCTTAATCAATAAACGCATTAAAATACTTTTGTAATGATAACATATACCAATGTCAAAGATCTCGGCGATCTTAAAGCCGCAGTAAAAGAAGCTCTCGAAGTAAAAAAGAACCGCTTCGGGTATAAAAGTCTCGGGGAGAACAAAACACTGTTGATGGTATTTTTTAATTCCAGTCTGCGCACCCGCCTGAGCACACAAAAAGCCGGGATGAATCTGGGTATGAATACAATGGTACTTGACATCAACCAGGGAGCATGGAAACTGGAAACCGAACGGGGGGTAATAATGGACGGTGACAAATCGGAACATATACTCGAAGCCATTCCCGTGATGGGCAGCTATTGTGACATTATCGGAGTACGTGCGTTTGCTCAATTCGAAAATAAAGAAGATGATTATCAGGAGAAGATACTGAACCAGTTCATTAAATATTCGGGACGTCCTGTATTCAGCATGGAGGCGGCAACAGGACATCCTTTACAGGCTTTTGCCGACCTCATCACGATAGAGGAGTATAAGAAAACGGCTCGCCCAAAAGTTGTCCTTACATGGGCGCCACATCCGAAAGCCTTGCCACAGGCAGTTCCTAATTCATTCGCCGACTTTATGAACGAGGCTGATGTAGATTTTATTATCACACATCCCGAAGGTTATGACCTCGATCCTAAATTCGTACGTGGAGCTAAAGTTGAGTACGATCAGGATAAGGCCCTTGCGGGAGCAGACTTTGTTTATGCAAAAAACTGGGCAGCATATACCGACCCTAATTATGGAAAAATACTAAGCAAAGATATGTCGTGGACAGTAACAACTCAAAAGATGGCGCTGACAAATAACGCTTACTTTATGCATTGCCTGCCTGTACGCCGTAATATGATTGTGAGCGATGATGTAATAGAAAGTCCCCAATCAATTGTTATACAGGAAGCAGCCAATCGTGAGATATCAGCCCAGACAGTTATAAAAAGAATGCTGGAAAGTCTATAAAATATAATCCGTTTATAACCAAAAGCAGCGCATCCCGAAAGAGATGCGCTGCTTTTTATTTTATAATCAGCTTATTAGAATCTATATCCCAACGTTAACAAACCCTGGAAATTATTTGTCTTGAAAGTAGATTTATCCGCTCCGGTAAAGGCATATAAGTCATCTTTCTGAGATTTCATTACAAACGCGATATCTGTATAAAAGTGGCGTGAAAATCTGTATCCCATACCGTAAGTGAAATAGTTTGTAGTTCCATCCAACACATATTGCGTAGCTGCACGGCTATCGGTTACGACTTCATGGTCGCCCGGAAAATCTTTTACTTCATTCTTGAATGGACTTTGCATCCATGAATAACCTACACGAGCCGAGAACTGGTCTGTAATACGATATTCAGCCCCAACACGAACAGTAGACGCATTTCTGAAATCATTCTTTATATAAGCGTTAGGATCACCTGTACCCGTAGCAAGAGCATTCCCCCGGTCATCGAACAATTTCATATTATTGGCATAGTTAGTCAATTCATAATCGGCGCTGATAATAGCTCTACCTCCGATAACGCCTGCAAGGCTCAATGTCCACTTGTCAGGAGTGCGCATCTTGTAATCATATATGGCATCTTCACTCCGGTCTGAATTGGGATCACTGAAGCTACCTATATTAAATTTTGCTCCATCGGCAAAATTGGAAGACAGATCTGCAGCAAAATAATCGGTCATATTATACCATGTAGGAGAATGATATGAAACTCCAATTCGTAATTCCTGAATAGGTTTTACTATCACTCCGGCAGTAACCTGCCACCCTGTACCATCTGTTCTCATCCAATTTTGCAATTCCTGGCTACTCCAAAAAGAGCCATTATCCTGATATTCCTCAATATAACTGGAATATATACGATAGTTTATATCGGTCAGGGACAATGTTGCCCCAACACTAACAATATCTGAAAACGTCGTTCCTATATTAAAATCATATGTACTAATAGAACCCTTTTCTTCTACAAATAAGTCACTATAGGCCGCATACTCGGGAGAAGCCGGGACATATTGCCCTGAGCCCGCAGGAGTTTTCTCATCTATTATGTGTCCATTAAAAGCTAATACACTCAGCCAGTCCTGATTACGCCAGATATCTCTCCAGTCATTCCCCTCATCGCCCAATGCAATTGCCGAAGCAGGGCGCCCGTTATTTGTTGCTCTATCAGCCATATAAGCCGCGAGATCATACGACAGGTTATTGCCAATCGCATTGTATTTTCTGTCAAAATTTTTCAACCTATTGTACGAGAACCCGATATTGATACTACGAACCACATCATTATCAAATATAGGGAATACACTCACAAATGCCAGATTATCAAAGTTCACTTTAAACTTACTTTCATCAACTTTTCCGGCATTCATTTCTGTCTGAACCTTAGAATTCTGAAAATTAAGTGTAGTAACTATTTCTGATGATTGATAAACTCCTATACCTGCCGGATTAATGGATATACCGGATATATCGCCACCAAGTGCACCAAAAGCTCCTCCCATAGATACGGAACGGGCTGTACCTGTCAGGTCGTTTTTCGAATATCTGTATGCATCCATTTCATTTTGGGCCTGTACAGCCCCAAACGTCAGTGCAGTTGTTAACAGTAGTAATGATACATGTTTCATAATGCAATTTTTAATATTTCTATATCTTTTCAAAAAAGCTGTCTCATAAATTAATATTGAAACAGCTTTTATTTTAGTTGTCCTTATCTTGCTTTTTTATCTGCGTCCGCCTCCGCTTCTCCCGCTACTGCTTCCTCCACCTCCGGATGAACGGCTGCTGGAAGATGATGAGCCTGAGCTATATGAACCTCTGGAAGAAGAACTATTGGTTGATCCACTACTATAACTTGGACGTGAGCTCGAACTGCTGCTAGATGACCCGCTGTAACTAGGACGGGAACTTGAACTACTGGATGACCCGCTGTAACTAGGACGCGAGCTGCTCGAAGAGCCACTGTTATAGCTAGGACGGGAACTTGAACTGCTACCTGCTGAAGTATTGTAACTTGGACGGGTAGTCGGTCTTGTTGTAACACTACCTGTGCTTGAGCTTTCGCTATTATAACTTGGACGGGTTGTCGGTCTTGTTGTTACTCCGCTGGAAGAACCTCTGCCTGTGGATGTTCCATAACTTGGACGAGTTGCTGGCCTTGTACTTACATCACCTGATGAAGACCCCCTGCCTGTGGATGTACCGTAACTAGGACGAGTTGATGGTCTTGTACTAACACCACTCGAAGAAGACCCTCTGCCAGTAGATGTCCCATAAGTTGGACGGGTAGATGGTCTCGTCCCTACACTTCCGGTAGATGAACCTCTGCCGCCATAGCTAGGACGGGAACTGTCGATGCTTGATCCACGGCCGGCATAACCGTATGAACCACGCCCCGAACCATAACTTGTCCGACCGGATCCGTAACTTGCCCGAGGGCGTCCAGAATAGTTGTAACGTGAACTACTACCGTAGTATCCGTGATGATGTCCGCCATACCAGCCTCCACCATACCAGCCTCCGGCATACCAACCGCCGCCGTACCAGCCACCCCAGCCATAGCCATACCAAGGTCTGCTCCAACCCCAGCCCCAGCTACTGCCATAATACCAAGGATCGTACCAGCCTCCCCAGTAACCACCATAATACCAAGGATCATACCAAGGATAGAAACTACTGTAATATCCACCCCAGCCCCAGCCAAGATTTACGTTAAAGTTCCAGCCACGGTTACGATAATAATTGCTGTACAGATCATTTGTAACATATACATTTATCTCGTTATCACTGGATATCTTAACACTGTTTTCGGGCTCATGGAATTTCACAATACGATCTGTATACTCGTAATCCTGATATTCATCAGTATAAACTACCGAGTCTTCAGGGTACTGTTCTTTTTGATATACAGTCACATCTCCACCCCTGCGGTTATAGGCATCCACATCGATGTTTACGTTACCTTCTGTTTCCAGTGTAACTTCTCCGTTGTCGCGGACTACCAATACCTGTGTTGGTTTCTGTTGTTGCTGAGAAACTGTATTTTTGACTTTTACTTCTTTCTTCTTATTATCCTTTGATTTAGAAGTAGCATAAATGTCATCCCAGTCATCTTGCGCAAAAGCGATAAATGGCAATACAGACATCAGAAACATCAGTACTAATTTTTTTACTTTCATAATCTGCTCTCCTATTGTTTATTGTTTATAATTGCCAATGTTTTGTATTTAATTGACAGCATTTTACTTACCTTTTATAAATCTTAGACTGCCTAACCTGCAAAAGGTTTAATGCAAACATTGATAAAATATTAATAGAGAATAAACAAATATACGATATTTATCTTTTCGATTCAATATTTTATATATGAAAGATGCAGTGAAAGGCGTTTTTGCTGCGCTCTATTATGTTAAAAAAACAATAAAAACAAGTTAACCCTAAACCTTTAATTTAAATCGAAGTATAAGAATTGCAATTATTTCAGTTTAATTATGTTCCGGTCCATGTTAAAATGGGCCGGAACAGTTCTCATTTTCCTATTTTTATTTAGATTTGTAAAGCCCATACAATTAAGTAGTAACCAAAGACTAGCACAATTCATTCATAGATAATGGATGGCATATTAGAAAAAGCAATCCGGATTGCAGTAAATGCGCATTACGGGCAAACAGACAAGGGTGGTAAACCATATATATTCCATCCCCTGAGAGTGATGAATAGTGTAAATACGATGGAGGAAAAAATTGTAGCTGTTCTACACGATATTCTGGAAGATACTGATATTACTGTTGATGATTTGAAGACTGAAGCTATTCCCGAAGAATTGATAAATCAACTGCTTATACTGGCCCATTCTCCCGATATTGAATATAATACATACATTGAACGTATAGCCAGATCTCCGATAGCCACAACAGTTAAACTCGCCGACTTGAAAGATAATATGGATATATCCAGATTACCGGAAATCACGGATAAGGATATACAACGACTAAAGAAATATCGAGCAAGTCATCTATTTTTGACCAAAAAACTTAACGGCAATAAATATTAATCCAATGGACGATAACAAACTGATACAACACAAATCGCAACTCAATAATTTTCTGGCTGAAACTTTTCGCAGCCACAATATTGAATGCAATATAGAGAAAGACCTGATTATATTTCCTCTTCAGCATATGACAGCTTATGTGCGCATATTCAATCGCTCATCTTCCGCTATGGCCGTGATCTTACAATTAGACATACATCTGGAAATAGGTCTGGGTAAGACTATTATCGAATCATGTGCAGGGATGGGGGTGGATGAAGATACTGCGATAAAAGACGCATGGAAAAACTTCCTTACAAATTCTTTTCACACATTGCTTTCCGCATTTTTCAGTAAAGAGTTTGGCAATCAGGTCAATAATCAGCAATGGATAATTGACGGACGCGCGTATGATGTTACCATAAGCAATGTAACAACCAGAGGAAGTCATCCTGATCCGCTTCCTTTACGTTGGCTCGGACAACTTGAAGAGACTATAAAAATCCAATCCCTGACAGAAGGTACTCATTGGGTGAGGTTTTACTATGCACAATCGGAAAGCGAATTGATCTCAGGCGAAATACTTCTCGATAACGAAGTTTGGACCGGTATAGAGAAATTCGTCCGTACATTTGATTTCCCCACCTACAAAGATTTCTTCTCGATGCGGGTCTTCATGGTACTGAAAGATCATTCCGACATAAGCCGTATGGCTGCCACAATGGCCTGGATGGTAGGTGAAGATGACGATGCGATAGAACAGCAAATGATGGCAGACGGCCTGTCATTATCCGATGCCGAAAAGGCAAATACATTTATTCCTTTAGCCTTCGGACGTGTATTTCTGAAAGGAATCACAACGGCAGAATTTTCAGATGAAGCCATTATTACAGATGAAACTGAAAAAGAAACAACCATAAAACTTAGCGACGAACCCATCTATACATCTGCATATCAGCTGGCTGAAAAAATAATGAAAGAGGGATGCGTGAATCAAGAGCACTTTCAAAATTTATTTATACAAAGTGCAGAGTTCAATGCTTACAACAATGCGCTGAAAGACGGGGCTAAAGCCGAAGATATGAACAATGCCAGATTCGGAGAACCGGTGATATACATGCCACACTATCAGCCTGCCGAAAAAAAGGAAAAAGCTACAGAGAATATTATTTCTGAAAAGACCGGTAAGAAAAAGAAAAAGCCATCATGGAAATTCTGGAAAAAATAACTTTTCTCCAAGTGGAATAAAAAACAAATATTCATATTCTATTTTCATCATCACAACAGCTGAGTTTCACATCCTATCCCATAACTTCAAACCGGGCAAACTTCAGCAACAATTGCTTCACTCCCGAATTTTCAAATTCTACGGTAGCTTTTCGGCTATCCGGATCACCTGTTACGGCAGTTACCTTACCTACACCGAAGCGTTCATGCTTTATTATTGCTCCCACCTGTACTTCTCCTGAATTTACTCCTGCCGAAGCTTTCGGTGTAGCATTGCGCGCATTCACAAAATTGGAACGTGGAGATGCCGGCGGAAGGCTTACCTCCTGACGCGGGACTGTTGGTTGCCGCTGAGTTACCAGGCGTTCAGGATATGATGCTCGGGGTGTATTGGTGTAATCATACAAATCGTTTGTATATGTTTCAGGCCGGTTGAGCACTCCGAATCCGCCACCACCGAGTACTCCTCCGTTTACGTTCAGATAGCAGGTGTCTATATCACGGAGAAAACGGCTTGGATTGGAAGCGTTTATCTGCCCGTTCCGGAAACGGCTTTTAGCATATGTAATCATGCAGTATTCCTTTGCGCGGGTAATAGCGACATAGAACAAACGGCGTTCCTCTTCCAACCCCCGGAATTCATTCTTTGCCATTGCCGATGGAAAGAGGTCTTCTTCCAACCCTACAACGAATACATTTTTGAATTCCAATCCCTTAGAAGCATGCACTGTCATCATTGTCACTTTCTCCTGATCGGCTTCCTTATCAGTATCCTGGTCGCTGAGCAACGATACTTCGGATAGGAAATCCATCAATCCTATCCCCCCCAGGCCTTCTTCCTTACGGCTTTCGCAAAACTCATGGATACCGCCTAATAATTCCTGTAAATTTTCCTGACGGCTCATACCTTCGGGTGTCTGATCCTGATAGGCTTCTGTGGCGATACCACTTTGTTTTACAATCCGGGATGCCAGTTCGTAGGCTGACAATTCCTGCAACTGGGAGATGAAACTTTCGATAAGCTCTCTAAATACGCTTAGCTTTTTAGCTGTGCCTGCGTTCACATTCAGATTATAGCCTAACGAATCACCGATTATCTCCCACAGGCTCACATTATGCAAACGGGCCGCATCGGCTATTTTATTTAATGTGGTGTCTCCTATCCCCCGTGTAGGGAAATTTATAATACGCCGGAAAGCCTCCTCGTCATAGGGATTGACCACCATACGGAAATAAGCGATCACATCTTTGATTTCCTTACGCTGGTAGAACGACAAACCTCCATAAATACGGTACGGAATATTCTTTTTTCGCAATGCCTCTTCAAAGATACGCGACTGGGCATTGGTGCGGTACAGGATTACAAAATCACTATACGATGCTTTCTTATCGCGGCGGATGTCCCATATCTTATTCGATACGATGACCCCTTCTTCAAAATCGGAGAAAGCACTTGATATTTCGATACGTTCCCCTTCGTCATTCTCTGAATAGATTGTTTTCTTTATCTGTTCACGGTTTTGCTGAATAAGGCTGTTAGCCGCATTAACAATATTTTGTGTGGAGCGGTAATTCTGCTCCAGTTTAAACAACTTCGATTCTGAATAAACTTCCTTAAATTTAAGTATATTATCTATATTCGCCCCCCGAAATGAATAGATACTCTGCGCATCGTCACCCACCACACATACCCGGTGATGCGCATCTGCAAGCTGCTTCACAACAAGGTATTGCGCAAAGTTCGTATCCTGATACTCGTCTACCAATATAAACTGATAGCGCTCCTGATAACTTTTCAACACATCGGGATGGTCGCGAAACAGGACATTGGTATAAAAAAGCAGGTCATCGAAATCCATTGTATTGGATGCCTTCAATCTGTTGTTATAATCCCTGTAAATATCTTTCAACACAGGCATTTTTGACCTCTGGTCGTATTCCAGCAACTCCTTGTTTTGGGCATACATCTGCGGAGAAATCAGCGCATTCTTGGCATTGGATATTATAGCCTGCACTTTAGCGGGTTTGTACACTTTATCATCCAGCTGATACTGTTTGATAATAGTCTTTATCATATTTCGGGAGTCGGCCGAGTCGAAAATGGTAAAATTGGAAGTAAACCCGATTTTTTCGGCCTCGGTACGCAAGATACGGGAAAACACCGAGTGAAAAGTCCCCATCCATAAATAGCGTGCATATTTCCACCCGATTATCTCGGCAATACGCTCTTTCATTTCACGCGCTGCCTTGTTCGTAAAGGTAAGCGCAAGTATGCTGTGTGGCATATAACCTTGTTGGAGAAGGTATGCTATTTTATAAGTAAGTACACGTGTCTTACCCGAACCTGCCCCTGCAATAATCAGGGAAGGCCCGCTTATGTATTCAACAGCTTCACGCTGCTGTTTATTGAGATGATCCAGCAAATTATCCATAAAAATCAGTGATAGGGTAACAAAGATAAGTCTTTTTTAGGAATGTGAGGTTATAACTTCGGGCAAACAAAATGCCGACAGAAAGAGTCCCTGCCGGCATTACTTATTTTATGTCTGTGAGAATCAGATATTGAGAAATTCGACTTCTCCCGACTCGATATGATAAATGGCTCCGACAATCTGTATGCCACCGTCCTCATGCATCTCTTTCAGGAATGGTTCGGATTTTCTTAGTTGCTTTACTCCATGTATTACATTAGCTATAATGGCCCGGTTGTAGACATCGCCTTCGGTCTTGAATACTTCGTTTTCTTCCTCTTCGCTATCCAATTTTTGGATAATGGATTCGATATGTCCGAGTTTCTCAGTATGGTGGGCATCCCGGTTCTCATGGCTGTGCTTTATATCCATGAATGCTTTTACAGCCCCGCAGCTCGTATGTCCCATCACAATAATCAGCTTTGTACCGAGATGTTCGGCTGCATATTCGATGCTACCTTCCTCATAATCGGCCATTACATTCCCGGCAGTACGGATAGAGAATATATCTCCCAACCCTTGATCGAAAACGATTTCGGGTGTCACTCGCGAGTCGGAACAACTGACTACGATCGCAAAAGGTTTCTGTCCCGTTTTGAGTTCGTCGATTCTGCTTAAATCCTGATGAGTATGCAATAACTGACCTGAGCAAAAACGTTTATTTCCCTCTTTGAGAGCATTCAGGGCTTCGTCAGAGTTTTGATCCTGAGCATAAGAAATAGCTGCAGATAAGCTAAAAATGGCTATCAGCCAAGAGTGTTTAAATAGGTAGCTTGGTTTCATTATAGTTGTTATTAAAAAATCGGACAAAAATAGAGAAAGATTCAGTTCCAGATTCTTTCTTGCACATATTTTATAGGAGGGTGATGTTAAATAATGTAAATGACATATTGCTTCACATAATAATATGATTTCGTATTTATGTTAAACAAAAATTCTATTAACTTTATCAGCAACAAATTAACGATTTATCATGAAATACAATTTTTGTGGAAACAGCGGGTTACAATTACCCGAAATTTCATTAGGCTTGTGGCATAACTTCGGGGATGTGGATAGCTTCGAAATGGCTACATCCATGATTTTACACGCTTTCGAGAGTGGCATTACACATTTCGACTTGGCCAACAACTACGGGCCACCTCCGGGAAGCGCCGAAACTAATTTCGGTAAAATACTGGCTAAAGAATTGAAAGGTCATCGCGACGAACTCATCATTTCATCCAAAGCTGGTCATCTGATGTGGGACGGACCTTATGGAGACGGAGGTTCACGCAAATATATAATGGCCAGTATAGATCAAAGCCTCAGACGTACAGGATTGGAATATTTCGATATATTCTATTCGCACCGCTACGATCCGCAAACCCCTGTGGAAGAGACTATGCAGGCATTAGTAGACATTGTACGCCAAGGGAAAGCCTTATATGTAGGCATATCGAAATATCCTCCCGAAAAACTGATCCAGGCATATAATATACTGAAATCGCAACATGTGCCCTGCCTTATCTATCAGGATAAATACAGCATGCTTGTGCGCGAACCCGAAAACGAGCATATGAACATCAACGAGAAATATGGTGTGGGATTTATTGCTTTTTCCCCTCTGGCTCAGGGTCTACTCACGAATAAATACCTGAATGGTATACCTGAAACTTCACGTGCTCATAAAAGTCACGGCTTCCTGCAAGAAAGCGAAATTACACCTGAGGTGATAAAGAAAGTGAAAGCGCTGAACAACCTTGCCGGTCAACGCGGGCAAACTCTTGCCGAAATGGCTTTGGCATGGCTGCTGCATAACAAGCATGTAACATCTGTTATTGTAGGTACAAGTTCATTGAATCAGCTGAAAGACAATCTGAAAGCAACGGATAATTCGTATTTCACAGGTGAAGAACTGGCCTTGATAGAGATGATTCTGGCATAAAACAAAAATAAGCATCCCAACCACAGGGATGCTTATAGATTTCCAAACATTATAACTTAAAAACTACAATACCTACATCGTCAGTACGATGTTATTCTCATCTGCCATGCGGCGTATATTAAGTATAGCATAACGCATACGTCCCAGGGCCGTATTAATACTGACGCCTGTATGGTCTGCTATTTCTTTAAAACTCAAGTCCTGATAATACCGCATTTCCAATACTTCGCGCTGGCTATCGGGCAGGTACGAAATCAGCTTACGGATATCCGATGTTATCTGCATACGGATTATCTCATCTTCTATCGTACCATCGCATAACAGCGGATTGTTCAGTAAATCGACCGGAGCCTCGTCATTAGAAATCGTATTCTCATTCTTTTCCTGACGAAAATGGTCTATAATAAGATTGTGGGCGATACGGGATATCCAGGCACGGAACTTCCCTGTCTCTGTATAACGGCCTTGTTTGATGGTTACGATAGCCTTGATGAAAGTTTCCTGAAATATATCTTCTGCCAGTTCCCTGTTTCGCACAGTGAAATAGATATAGTTGAAGACACTGATTTTGTGTCGTGACAGTAGGATATCAAATGCCTGATTGTTACCATTAGAATAATCGGTGACCAACTGTTCGTCGGTCATGGTTATTAATGTATCCATTATCTCTTATATTTTAAAGTTAAAAAGAGTAATGTTTATTCTATAGGCAAAAAGTTTTTAGAAGGTTTTTAAATATCTTGCGTTAATGATGCAAATAAAAGACAAATTTATGAAATTGACAATATCTAAAAGATTATTTAACAGTGTAATGCGATTTTGCTTAATTTTATATATAGACCGATTGATTTACTAAAAGATATATAATATAAAAAAACAATGAGGGTGTGTCAAAAGGGGAACAGTACTATCAATGTACTACCCTCTTTGTCATCCTGAGTGTAACGAAGGATCTCGACCCTGAGAAACGAGATGTTTCACTCCGTTCAGCATGACAACCATCGGTCACAGGAGCGTAGCGTATGTAAATAGAAAGTGAAAAATACTTTTGACACACCCTCATAACTATATATCAGCATAATGCTTATTCTTGTTCTGTATCGATAACTTTCCATACCACAGCCGAAATAGCAGCACCTAAGAACGGAGCCACAATGAACAGCCACAATTTAGACAGAGCTTCTGCTCCCTGAAAAATAGCAGGACCAATACTACGTGCCGGGTTTACCGATGTACCAGTAATAGGGATACATACGATATGCACCAGAACCAGGGTAAGACCGATCGCAACACCGGCAAACTGATTATTGGCACCTTTGGATGTCACACCTAAAACAACCAATACAAATATGAAGGTAAAGACCGTTTCGGCAACAAATGCCGGTAACAGATCGGTATAGCCGTTAGCCCCTGTAAAAGTTGTTGTTGAGCCGGAATCTTTTGCCAATACATATAATATTGCTGAACCGATAATAGCGCCTATCACCTGAAAGATCATATACAAACCTGCATCCTTAGCCGATATCTTTTTAGATAACAACAAGCCCAGAGTGATTGCCGGATTGATATGACAGCCCGAAATCTTACCGATGGTATAAACCATAGCCAATACTGCCAATCCGAATGCAAATGCTACACCTAGTGTACCGACCGAAGCAAACGGCTGCCCGGCTCCTGCAAATACTGCAGCACCACAACCCATAAGTACCAGAACCATAGTCCCGATCATTTCTGCTAAATACTTTTTCATTGAATTTCTATTTTAATTAAACATTTGTGCTACTTGTGTAATTTTGTGTTAACTATATAGGATATGGCGAAGTTAAATATAAAATCGAATAAAAGATAAAAAAGCTACACTTTTTTTAGTTCTTCCATTTCCATTATTGCTACCATTCCCTATATTTGTAATGCTCAATTAATAAATATTAAATCTAACGCATATGAAGAAGTTATTGTTTTCGCTTTTCGCCTTTTTTATCTGTATATATGTATTCGGACAGGACTATAATGTTCCAAAGAATTATAAATTTGAGAATAAGGAGTCTTATAAGACTTATGAGCCACAGATAAAAGAGACGATAGACTGGCTCCTGCAAACGCCTTTGGGTAAAGATGCAAATAAACGGCAGGAAGCCAATGCGTTTCTTATGGCCTGGTTGAGCGGAACACCGGATGTACATTTAAAAATGGATGCCGGTTTTATGATGAACTTCATCAAAATCAATCCTGAGCTGGTAATGCCTTTCACTGCCGGATGGACTAAATATTCGCTGGACAACGGATATTCGGAAGATGCATTGCAAGGAACAAAGGCGGGAGTGGAAACAGTTATCGCCTTTTACAGAAAAAACAGAGGATACCTCAAGAAAGACAGTAACATAGAAAAGTATGAAAAACTGATGGAAAAAGGAAAGCTGGAAACAGAAATAGAAAAAAAGCTAAAGACGAAATAATATTAAAAAATAAAAAACGACTATGAGAAAAATTGTATTCACCGTATTATTCGGATTACTATGTATCGTTAGTTGCAGCAAAAAAGCTGAAACAGCTCAGGATGATACCATCATTATAAAAACAGGCATGGATACTGAAGAAAGAACCGGTGATGAACTAAAAATAGCGGCTATCATGACCGTTAAGCCGGAAGCGATAAAAGATATGCTCCCTATATTCCAGGCAGTGGTACAGGGTAGCCAGGAAGAAGATGGCTGCATATTTTACAATGTACATCAGGATATTAATGACTCCACAAGGTTTATTATTCTGGAAGAATGGGAATCACAGGCCGCGATCGATCTTCACGGTAAGACCGACCACTTCAAAACATATCAGGAAGCATCCAAAAATTTGATAGAGAAAAAAGAAGTAATAAAAATGAAACTGGTATATTAGAATATAGATTCTATAAAAAGAGTAAAAGTTCCTGCATTATTTTCAGGGACTTTTATCTTTAAAGAAAGATGATTTTATATCCGTGTAATCTGTAAAACACAAATAAAATACATACTTTTGTAACCTCAAATAATATATAAAAAAGGTTATGATGGAACTGAAAATTGTTGCCGTTATCGTAGTAAAAGCTGCATATAAGGAAGAGTTGGAGAAGGTATTCCATACCGTAGTAGATGAAACCCGCAAAGAAACAGGAAATGTATCTTACGATTTGCATCAGGATTGTAAAGACCCTTTAAAGTACACTATACTCGAGGTATGGAAATCACAGGCAGCTATCGACGAACATAACACAAGTGCTCATTTTAAAGCCTTTGTGGCTGCAATAGAAGGTAAAATAGAAAGCCTGACAGTGGATATAATAAAGAAAATATATTAAAATACCAATGAGCTAATAATTCAATATGTCGATATGCCAATGAGTAATATCGTTCGAATTGGCAGATTGACTAATTGGCATATTAGCACATTAAATTTATAATTATGTACAGAAATCATACTTGCGGAGAACTGACTCTTGCTGATGTAAATAAAGAAGTAACCCTTGCAGGATGGGTACAAAAAGTGCGTAAACTTGGTGGCGGAATGACCTTTGTCGATCTCCGCGACCGCTATGGGATTACCCAACTGGCATTCAGCAAAGATGTAAACGCAGATTTATATGAGCAATCGAATAAGTTCGGACGCGAATATGTATTGCAGGTAACAGGTACAGTACAGGAGCGTTCGAGCAAGAATATGAATATACCGACCGGCGAGATAGAAATCATCGTCAACAGGCTGGTTATTCTGAATACATCAGAAGTTCCGCCTTTCACTATCGAAGACGAAACCGACGGTGGCGACGACTTGCGCATGAAATACCGTTATCTGGATTTACGCCGTACTCCCGTACGCAAAAATCTGGAATTGCGTCATAAAATTGCTTTCGAAACACGCCGCTTTCTGGACGAACGCCAGTTCATAGAAGTGGAGACTCCTGTATTGATAGGCTCTACTCCCGAAGGAGCGCGCGACTTTGTTGTGCCATCACGTATGAATCCGGGAGAATTTTATGCTCTGCCACAATCGCCCCAGCTATTTAAGCAATTGCTGATGGTATCGGGATTCGACCGTTATTTCCAGATTGTAAAATGTTTCCGCGATGAAGACCTTCGCGCCGACCGTCAGCCGGAATTCACCCAGATAGACTGTGAAATGTCGTATGTCAATCAGGAGGATGTGCTGAATATGTTTGAAGGACTGACCAAGCACCTGTTCAAAAAGGTAAAAGGTATAGACATCCCGGATTTCCCGCGCATGACGTATGCTCATGCGATGAAATATTACGGTTCGGATAAGCCGGATACTCGTTTTGGGATGGAATTCGTGGAAATTAAAGACCTGACCACAGGTAAGGATTTCGTCGTATTCGATTCTTCCGAATATGTAGGAGCTATCTGTGCCAAAGGCGCGGCATCATATACACGCAAACAACTCGATGCGCTTACCGACTATGTAAAACGCCCGCAAATCGGGGCTAAAGGGCTTGTATATGTACGCTATGAAGCTGATGGCTCTCTGAAATCGTCCGTAGATAAATTCTATACAGCCGAAGACCTGAAAAAATGGGCGGAACGTTGTCAGGCAGAGCCGGGCGACCTTATCCTTATCATATGCGGCGAAACTGAAAAGGCACAGAAACAGCTATGTGAACTTCGTCTCGAAGTAGGAGATCAACTGGGACTTCGCGATAAGAATAAATTTAATTGCTTGTGGGTTATCGACTTCCCTCTGCTGGAAAAAGACGAAGAATTGGGACGCTTTTTTGCAAAGCACCATCCGTTTACCAGCCCGAAGGAAGAAGATATTCCATTACTGGATTCCGATCCGGGAGCTGTACGTGCCAATGCCTATGACATGGTAATCAACGGTGTTGAAGTTGGTGGGGGTTCGGTTCGTATCCACAACAGCCAGTTACAGAATAAGATGTTCCATGTACTCGGGTTTACCGAAGAAAAGGCTCAGGCTCAATTCGGCTTCCTGATGAATGCATTCAAATACGGAGCGCCTCCGCATGCAGGTCTGGCATTTGGCCTCGACCGTCTCGTATCTCTTTTCGCAGGGCTGGATAGTATCCGCGACTGTATTGCATTCCCTAAAAACAATTCGGGACGTGACGTAATGATCGACGCGCCGGCTGTCCTTGAACAGGAACAATTGGATGAATTGAATCTGAAAGTGGTGATAAAGGAATAATTCTGAATAGTAAATTCAGAAATAAATTTAATCGAAATACTTACTGAAAAGGGGCTGTCTTAAAAGTAATACTTTGCTAACGTAATATTACTTTTAAGACAGCCTCTTTTTATATTCGATCAATTTTTCTTGTCCAGTTCACGGGCTACCCTGCTTTTCATATTATCGCCCCGCAGGTCACGGGCCAATATTGTTCCGTCGGGACCGATAAGTATTATATGAGGTATACCTCTTACACCATACATTTTGGTAGGTATCTCCTGCGCATTTATTATCTGCGGCCATTCTACTTTATCTTCTGCAATAGCCCTTTCCGTATCTTCCGGCTTATCCCATACGGCAACACCAACAATCTCGAATTTATCCCCTTTATATTTTTTGTATATTTCTTTCATATTCGGAGTTTCTCCCCTACAAGGGCCGCACCAGCTTGCCCAGAAGTCTACTAATATATATTTGCCTTTTCCGGCATAATCCGACAGTGATACTTTTGTGCCATCAGGCTGCTCTATTGTAAAGTCACTAAATAACTGACCTTCAGCAGTCTTTTTCAGGGCATCATTTGTTTCCACAACTTTTTTCACCATTTCCAAGGAAGCAATATCTTTACTTAATTTGGCCACAGCAGTATCTATCTGACCTGTACGCATCCACATCGACATCTCGTACAATACAACAGACCCGATAACATTATTTGTGTTAGCATCGAATGTATTTTCCATCAGGTCCATATATTTAGGAGTCCAGACTTTAATAAATATACTATCGAACTCTGCCTTGAACTTATCTTTATCCTTAATTTTATTTTTTAACTCCGTATAGATATTTTCTCTTTCCTTATACAGTTCACCCGTTTTCTTATTATAATCTGTCAATGCATCATTCAATGGAGTATTTGACGCTATGCCATCTTTTAAATTAACAATTATTCGTCCTGTATCCAGTATTAAAGGTACATATGCACCATCTTCAATGAATACTCCGGCATACCGGATAGTATCTGCGATCCCTTTAAATACAAATTTGTTGCTATCTATCAAAACGCTGTCTATCTTATTATTTCCCAACCTATTATGGTCGACAAGATAGATTTTCTGCCCATTATAGGTCGAATCAGCTATACCCTCAACCATATACCCGGGTATTACAGGCTGTTTTTTTTCACAGGAAACAATAATGGCCATACTTGTTACCATTATTAATAAAGCATGGATTGTTCTTATTTTCATATTATTAAGTATTAGAATCGATAAATGTAAAATTTTTAAAATATCTTTCCCCAATAATACTGTTAAATAAACAAAAGAGGCTATTCTTCCAAACTTGCCGTACACAGACTTTGTAAAACGTGATTTGTGCCTGAAATAAAAGATTCCGGTCGTAATGGATAAAGATTTTCAAAGAAAATTATCTATATAGGCAGAAAGCTGATAGCATATAATATCAGTTCATCGTTCTTTGAAAATTTGAAATTACAAAAACAGGAAGAAACAGACAAAAGAGAAAAATGGGACAAAACTGTCAAGTTTGTCAGGTTTTTACAAAATAGTTACTGGTTACAAGTTTTGTCGCTTCGTATTTCTAAAGGCTAAAAGCGATTGGCTAATATCCGGAAAAAATTGACAGATAATAAAAAGTGAAAAAAGTGTCAGATTTGTCAGGTTTTTACTCCTACCCTATCAGATACAGATACTTATCTGGGAATTCAAAAAACAGGGTTGCTCAAAGAACAACCCTGTGGTATTTAAGCCTTGACTATGATCTAGGGATATTGACAGCCAGAATGCTTTCGATCTTTAATCCAATGAACAGCAATGTCAACAGGTTCCGTAGAGTCCGAAAACGCCGTGTTATGACCTAATGTTGAAAATAGACAGTAGTCGTAATATCTCCCCTGCGCTTTGAGTGAGTTTAGACTATCCATCGATAACCTTACGGGGACTTGTACATCCTTGTCGCCAAAAAGCCAAAGGCCCGGAATTGAAAGTTTACTAAGGACATCGCAAGGATCAGTACTTACAAATTGATCCAATTGATAACGATCCGGCTCATTACTTATACGTTCGCGTGCCTCCGGGATGTATTTACGCACATCTGCGTCGGTGTGACTATCCCAAAAATCGGGTTTTCCTTCTGTATAATGCTAAAAAATAAGCTGATCAAGAGTTGGAATAACAGCACCGCTAAACAATACCATAAAATCCACAATAGGATTG
>X355_Hoffmanns_Two_toed_Sloth__coassemble_2045_pt1 | contig 21740 bp, 17 predicted proteins | sample X355_Hoffmanns_Two_toed_Sloth__metabat2_low_PE_021 | metagenome-assembled genome bin X355_Hoffmanns_Two_toed_Sloth | reverse complement strand
CTTTGGGATATTATCTTTATTTATTAGCTAAGTAAAAATGCAGTTCAATCTTATTAAATTAAAATATCATGAAAGTACCTCAAGTTATTCATCAAATCTGGTCAGGAATAAGTGATCCTTTGCCAGAAAATTTTAAACGATTAGGAGATACATGGAAACGTGATTATCCAGATTGGAAATACGAATTCTGGGATAATAAACGCATGAATGATTTTGTGAAAAAATATTATCCTCAATATTGGTACGTATATAATAAATACCAATATGATATACAACGATGGGATGCTATACGTTACCTTATTCTAAATAAAATTGGAGGGATGTATGTAGATTTTGATTATGAGTCTATAAAACCGATGAACACTCTCCTTAAAGACAAAACGTGTTGTTTCTCTTTAGAAAAAGATTTTATATCTAACCATTTTCGCATCTTCAACAATGCATTAATGCTTAGCACTCCAGGGCATCCGTTTATGGAAAGAATAGTAAAATATGTATTTTCTAGAACTCTTTTGACTGACGCTAAATATGCTTCTAAAAGCATGGCTGTATTTAATACTACTGGTCCATACGCCTTAATTCGTCTCTATGATACATTAACAGATCAAGAAAAGGAAGATGTCTATCTCATACCGGCGGTCTATGTATCGCCTTTTACAGGTAATGAGGCAGAAGAATTTAGATATGGTGTTAGAAATAAAGAATTCGAGGAATGCGTAAAAGAAGCTTATGCTATTCATTATTTTTTTAGCAATTGGGCCTAAAACTAAAATAAAACAAGTCCTAGCATTTTCCTATAAAATGAATAAAGAGGGGTGACAAAAAAGGACTATCCGAAATTGTAAATGAAAACTACAGGTTTCAACCTGTAGTTTTCATTTACACAATATTATGGACTCTGTCAAAACTAAGTTAAAAGACACACCCTTTATTTACAAATTACATTGCTAATGGCAAATCTATTTTGTCAATTTTTCTAACTTTTTATTAATCAGCTGTTCCTCCTTCTCATTTTGTTCCTTTATCGTTTGATTATACACTTTCCTTCTAATTGTAGCTTCAAAATCAATCACTTTCCTCTGTATACTATCACGGTATTGAGATCTTTCAGCGTAGGATTTGTTCAAATAAAGTAAATGCTCCTGAGAGACACCTCCTCTCATCTGTATATACCTGTATTTAATATCATTATGCTTCAATCTCTTGTTTTCCTGTAACTGGTCATAATTGTAATACAATGAACATCCAATACCTAAGATTAAGATAACAAGAGCAATAAACGTTTTACTAGACTTGAAATCAATCGAATATCTGTTTTCCACTATACTCGGCTTTTTAACAAGTTCGTTTAACTCTGCAATCTTCTGGTTCAGGAATTCGGCAGAAGCTTTATTAGCTTCTGCCTGTAACTGAGACGTAACACTGATGATAATATTTATGAATTTTTTCAGATCCTCTTCATCAATCGCTTTTTTAGCATTGTCAACAGTATCGGCTATCTTATTCAATAAGTCTGCCGTTAATGGCGAATCAGCAGGATTATCATTATTGTTTGGACTTGTGTTCTCCTTAATAACAGTAATATCCTCTCTAATTTCCGATATAGTCTGAACAAAACCTTCCATTACAATCTGTAACTCCTCATTGTTATCTATATTATTTTTCATAATTAAATTCCGTTTTTAAATTTTCGTTTTCGATCCCTCTTATTTTGCTCATACTGCATCCTTTTAGCAAACTGTTCGTCTTCATAATTATCCCCATGAACTTCAAATGTGGATAAAGAGCTTATCCCATGAATCAATGACCCCAGAAGGCTCGCACCCAGATTCTGGGGCTTATCTTCTGATATATTCTTGACAGGTTCAACCATCCTTTGATTTTGAGCGTTCTCTTGCAATCTAGTATTGATCTTCGAATAACTGAAGCTGCGGTCTACTTCCGAGCCTTTAAATGTTACCTTTCCTTTAGTAAAAGAAATACCCTGTATCTCATTTGTTCGCCCTTTACACTTATAAGAAAGAACAATTCCTTTTTCTTTCAACAGTTTTTCAAAGTCAGTCCAATTGGTAGATTTAGACAAAACATCTTTTACTGTATTGTAAACCTGATATTTGGTTTTATCCTTACCTCTCAGCTTTTGTCGCTTTACTTTATCCTTTCCTTTACCATAGGTCAAGCCGTATTTATCTTTCAGCTTTTTACAGACCGCTTCATTCCTGTACCGGTCGTTTTTATCACTGATAACTTTGCCGTTATTATCGATGCGGTTATATACCAAATGAACGTGGGGATTACCGTTGTCAAAGTGGCGTACTAAAATATACTGAGTGTCTTTAACACCCATATTTTCCATATATTCTTTGGCTAATGTAACCATAGCACCATTTGTCAACCTCTTCTCATCATCAGGCGAATAACTTAACGAGATATGCCCGACAGGATGTTTAATATTAGGCTTTATGAGGCGTTGAGCATTGAAACTCTGGACTATGTTATTGACATTCCCCAACAATACACCATCGGCTGAAATTAGCTTAGCATCCTGCTTATTCATCACATAATTGACACATCCTTTAAATGCTGCTCTTTTCATAACTTTTCCAATCATTTGAGAGTTGGTTTATGATACCGACTATTATACCCCGAAGGTTAATCACATCAGAAGCCACATTCTTGAATCCTTCTCTATTGGCAACCCTTGCCAACTGATTCAAGTTGTTTGCTTCTCCCGAGAGTTTACGAAGTATATCCGCATCGGATTTACTGATACGCTGGACTACTTTTCCAGTCAGTAAGACTGAACGGACAAATTTACTCAGGCTTACCCCTGCATCTTTTGCCCTTTTCTTCAAAGCCATGTACTCAATACCCGAAAACCGGGCACTGATAACTTTATCTTTGAGCTTTCTTTTAGCTGTATTTTTATATGAATCTTTTATCATAATTTCAACTGTATTTTAATTATTTCTTCTCTTCAAAACTGCGACCAACGGGAGCGGTTTTCCCCTCCGCCAAAGGCGGAGCAAGGTAGGAAATGTATACATTTCCATAACCTTGCCACACACTTTCGATAAAGGCTTCGCTTCCGATTGGAATAGCAGGATTCTTCAAGAACTGATACACAAAACTTAGGACTTTGGTTTATGTGGATATACCGACTAAACCATCAGAACCAAGCAACCCAGAACACCAACAACTCATCGGTCGGGGATCGCCCAGCGGCAAGGGGGGAGACCACTCCTCCCGACAAGCGAAAAAGAGTTATTTCTTCTTGGATGAGATAATCCGATTAGCAGCTTCGTTTTGCAACTCTTGTTTTGTCCGGATAGGATTTTGCCTTAACCAATCTTCCAATAGCTCTTTTTCAAAGTAGATCATCTTACCTTGTGGTTTATAATGCGGAATTACACCCTTTGATGTGAGTTGATATAAATAACTCTTAGATAAGTTAAGGAACTTACTTGCTTCTTCAAAAGACAATATCTTTTTAAGAGCATACAAATGTTTCTCTAATGCGGAAACCCTCATTTCTAAATTTTCATTCATAGCAATATGAATTTATAACATTAATAAATGGGGTTGCGCATACCCCTGTTTTTTGTCGACAAGGGCAAATGTAAATTGATATTTAAGGAGTTATGTTTGAGAGGGTAAAAGTCTCAATGTAGTCTCAATGTTCTTGCAGTTCTTTGATATACTTGTCTATGATATGAGAATCTTTTGGCGGGTAATCTTGGTTTGTACTAACAGTACTGGAGATATTATCCTGATTTAGAAATACTCCTTTTTCGGATGTAAGGAATATCTTATTTTGGGCACATACAGCTTGCCAACTGCTTGTTATATAACAGCGTTTATTTAATTCGTTAAATAGATAGATAAGGAGTTTGTTTTTCTTACTGGCAATCCTCAATGGCTGTTTTGTTGTACAGGATAGGATTTGCTGTACAATATCAATAGTCATTACAGTATCTAATACCTTTATTTTATTGATACATTCTACAAGAATTTCTATCTGTTTTTCATTAAGGGTAGATTTAAAGTCTTTTATTATGATTTCAGGTTGTAGTGCTTGTAATTCCGGTTCACGTACTTTATCAAACTTATTAGTATTCACTTTAAATAGTAAATCGAATGTTGTATTTATTTGACTTTGTTTTTCTGTGGATAGATTCCCATAAGATACTCGATTCTTATACACCGAAAACTGCTGGTCAAGATATTCTTTTTCCTCTTCTTTGCTCATATTATTATATTCAATCACAGTTCTCATATAATGAGGAGTAAACTGAATATCTTTGAATAGTAACGTAAGAAAACTAATCCAACTCAATATAGCTACAAAGCCAAAGAGAATACACGCTAATGGAAACCAAAGGTGGGCTAAGAATGTGTTTTTCTTTTTCAATAACTCATATTTATTCATCAAAGAACTCCATATCTTTTGATTAGCTTCTTTTTGGGAATATTTAATATAAGCTAGTTTGTTCATATAGCTTTGATTTAATTATTTCAAAGCTAAATAAAAGATGACGAAGAGCAAAAAGATAAGCTTATTTTACTGCGTTTTTCTCAATTTTGTATGTATATAAGATATACATTTGCCTGCTGCACATAAATAATTATCAGTTTTATTTATATCTTTCCGATTATCAGAACTAATAAGACTTATTTTTCATCTTTGTTTTTCTTTCTCTTAGTTGCTGATTTATAGGGGAAAGTAGTATGTACATAGTATGTACATCAAAAATAAAAGAGACTTACAATATTTTGTAAATCTCTCATTTTCAAGTAGCGGGACCGAGAATTGAACTCGGGACCTCATGATTATGAATCATGCGCTCTAACCAGCTGAGCTATCCCGCCAACTTTATGTTAGCGGGTGCAAAAATAGAAGATTATTTTATATAATACAAACTTCCGGCTCGAAAATAACAAAAATATTTCCATCCTATCATTAAATGAAGCTTATAGGCCTGTATAAATTCACTAATAAAGATTAAGAACAACATCTTTCACTATAATATTTGCCTTAACATTTTTCTTTTTACTACTTTTGTACTCAATTTGAGTATCTGTAGTTAATGCTAAAAATTAAACGACTATATACATTCATCATCCAAACATTTCTACCTGTCTTTGCTATGACATTTGTGATCTGTTTGTTTATTGTACTGATGCAATTCTTGTGGCGTTATGTCGAAGACCTTGTTGGTAAGGGACTCGACATTTCTGTCTTGGCCGAACTCTTTCTATATGCCGCTTTCCAGCTAATACCAATGGCCTTGCCTCTGTCCCTGCTATTGGCTTCGCTTATGGCATTCGGTAATCTGGGGGAGCGGCTCGAACTCCTTTCCATCAAAGCATCCGGAGTCTCGCTACTAAAAGCGATGAAGCCCCTGATAATACTTGTCGCCTTCATATCCATTGGTGCATTCTTTTTTCAGAATGAAGCAATGCCCCGTATTCAGGTTAAATTAAGGGCGTTGTTATGGTCAATCAAACAAAAATCACCCGAACTGGACATTCCTGAAGGCTCTTTCTATAGCGACATCCCAAACTATAACCTGTATGTGAAGAAAAAAAACCGTGAAACCAAGATGTTGCACGAAGTCATGATATACGATACATCCAAAGGTTTCGACAACATGGCTGTCATAGTTTGCGATTCAGCTCTAATGAGGGGTTCGGAAGATAAAACCTTTCTTTTATTAAATTTGTACCACGGACAGCAATTCGCTAATTTCCGGCAAGCTGAAATTAATAACACGAGCAGTAGAAACAACAATCAGTTTGTACCCTATAGCCGGGAGAACTTTAAAGAAAAAGAAGTTATTATTCCATTTAATACAGGATTCGACCGCATGGATGAATCCAATCTGGAAGGAACACAGATATCCAAGAATATCGTTCAACTCTCTCGCTCTATCGACTCCATGAGTGTACGGCTGGATAGTGTAAATATCAGGGACCGGAAAATAATAGGGCAACACACATATTTCGCATACCGGAATACAGAGGCCTACCAAAATAAGATAAAAGAAAGCGATTCACTCAAAGTTGAAAAGCCAAAAGCTTTACAAAAAAAAGAACAACCGGCTAAAATAAATTTCGACTCCTTACTGAATTCTTACAGTAGAGACGAAATGGCGCAATATTTAATGTCTGCTGCCAGCGAAGCCGAGAATAGCCGTTACAATATGCTGGAGTCCACTCAAAAAACAGGACTTCAAAAGAATATACGATACCATGAAGTGGAAAGGCATCGCAAATTCACGCTATCCTTTGCATGCCTTATCTTCTTCTTCATAGGCGCACCTTTGGGTGCCATTATCCGTAAGGGTGGATTAGGGATGCCCGTGGTTGTGTCTGTTGCTTTATTTATCGTCTACTATATTATAGACAACATTGGCTATAAAATGGCTCGTGACGGTGTTTGGGAGGCATGGCAGGGTATGTGGCTCAGTTCGTTTGCACTATTTCCGTTAGGTGTATTCCTCACATATAAAGCAATGAATGACTCGGCCCTGTTCAACCCTGAAGCATATGGCAAGTTTTTCCGTAAAATATTCTTCATCAAAGTTCCTCAGAAAATAAGCGAAGAGGATCGTGCTGTTATTATAAACAATATACCGGGCATATCGGAAATATCAAACCTTAGCCTCGACGAAGAGACTCTAAGCAACCTGCGGGCAATGGATGAGGAGCATCTCAGGGATATTAATAAAAATTACACACAGTATGGCTATGCTAAGAATATGCAACTGGCAACATTAATCATTCTGAAAGACAGAGGGGCTGATATTAACAGTATCGTTGATAATCAAAGCTATGAAATGGCCGGCATGAATTACCAGAATTTCTGTAAAAGTTCGGTACTGACAGGTATCGGATATCTATTGGCTATTATTTTTCTTATAATAAATGTTCCGGGACTATCCGTCTTTATATATGCTTCATATTTAATACTTTTTATACGCTCATTAACATACTATTCTATGTTTTATACGAGTGTACAAAAGAAAGCGAAAATTTACAACATCGTTGTCTCCATTGTTTCATTTGCAGCATATCCTCTGACATACTGGTTTATAAAAAGAGACATGGAGAAAAACCTAAAAGAATTGAAAGAACGGACTATTATTTAAATAAAAGCAAGTATTTAATGCAACATTGTTTTGTCAGGCTAACTGTTGCTGTTATATATGAAAAGTAATAATTAGGTCTGCGACCTTAGATTAAACAAATTAACATTATATATACCCATAATAATATGGAAAAAATAAAACTGGATACAGTAGAAGAAGCCATAGAAGAAATAAGAAATGGCAACTTCGTTATTGTTGTCGACGATGAAGACCGCGAGAATGAAGGAGACCTCATCATTGCCGCGGAGGCCATCACTCCGGAAAAAGTAAATTTTATGGAGACACATGCCAGAGGCCTTATTTGTGCACCCATTACGGCAGAACGTTGCGAAGAACTTGATTTACCAATGATGGTCACTCACAATACTGCAACACATGCCACTCCTTTTACAGTTTCTATAGATCTGCTCAAAAACGGTGTTACTACCGGAATTTCGGCTTACGACAGGGCGCAGACGATTCTTGCCCTGACCCGTAAAGACACGAAGCCTGAAGACTTTGGCCGTCCCGGACACATTTTCCCTCTACGGGCAAAGGACAAAGGAGTTCTTAGCCGTATAGGTCATACAGAAGCTGCTGTAGATCTCGCCCGCCTTGCCGGATTATATCCCGCAGGAGTTCTGATAGAGATAAAGAAAGAAGACGGTGAAATGGCGCGCTTGCCCGAATTACGCGAAATGGCCGACAAGTATAATCTGAAATTAATTTCGGTAGCCGATCTTATAAAATTCAGACTGGAAAGAGAATCACTGATAGAAAAAGGCGCTGAAGTGAATATGCCTACCGAGTACGGACATTTCCATCTGATCCCTTTCAAACAAAAATCGACAGGACTGGAACATGTTGCTCTGATAAAAGGAACATGGGAAAAGGATGAGCCTATCCTTGTCCGCGTACACTCATCATGCGTTACAGGCGACATATTTGGGTCTAAGCGTTGCGAGTGTGGAGAACAGTTGCATAAGTCGATGGAAATGATTCAGAAAGAAGGAAAGGGTGTAATCGTATATCTCAATCAGGAAGGACGGGGAATCGGGCTAATGGCCAAGATGGAAGCCTACAAACTTCAGGAAGAAGGATACGATACCGTAGATGCAAACCTTCATCTGGGTTATCGTGCCGACGAACGTGATTATGGTGTAGGGGCAGCCATCCTTAGAGAATTAGGTGTCAGCAAGATGAGATTATTAACGAATAATCCTGTCAAGCGAAAGGGATTAGAATCTTTCGGACTGACTGTAGTAGGCAATGTCCCTATCGAAATCACACCCAACAAATATAACGAATTCTATATGCATACAAAAAAAGAACGTATGGGACATGATTTGCATAATATAGATTAATAAAGAAAAGGTCAACAACCTAAAATAATAAATAACTATGTCACAAGTATCAGCACGTATAGCGAGCCTTGCAGTTTCAGAGACCTTGGCTATGTCGCAGAAAAGCAATGAGCTTAAAGCTCAGGGCATCAATGTTATCAACTTGAGTGTAGGTGAACCCGATTTCTTCACCCCCGCCCATGTAAAAGAAGCTGCAAAAAAAGCTATTGACGATAACTTCTCTTTCTATACACCCGTGCCCGGCTACCTGTCGCTCCGGCAGGCAATATGCAAAAAGCTGGAAACAGAAAACGGACTTAGCTATAAGCCCGAGCAGATTATTTGTTCCAATGGAGCAAAGCAGGATGTTTGCAATGTGGTACTTTGTGTTGTAAATCCGGGTGACGAAGTGATTATCCCTGCTCCATGCTGGGTTAGTTATGTGGAAATGGTAAAATTGGCTGAAGGTAAAAGTGTGGTAATCCGCACAGGCATCGAACAGGATTTTAAGATGACACCGGCTCAACTGGAAGCGGCCATTACACCAAAAACAAGGGCTATTATATTGTGTTCGCCGTCCAATCCTACAGGCAGTATCTATTCCAAATCCGAACTGAAAGCAATAGCGGATGTATTGGCTAAGCATCCGAATATCATCATCATTGCAGACGAGATATACGAACATATCAACTATCTGGGAAAACATGAGAGCATTGCCCAGTTCGACAACATCAAAGACCGTGTTGCCATTATCAACGGAGTATCCAAGGCATATGCCATGACAGGCTGGCGTCTGGGATGGGTAGCCGCACCCCAGTGGCTTGCTTCAGCCTGCAACAAGTTGCAGGGACAATACACTTCCGGAGCATCGTCTATTGCTCAGAAGGCTGCTGAAGCGGCTTATCTGGGAGATCAGCAATGTGTGGAGGATATGCGCCAGGCATTCGAACGCCGTCGCGACCTTATTGTGAAGCTGGCTTCTGAGATAGAAGGATTTAAAGTGAATAAACCGGAAGGGGCTTTCTATCTGTTCCCTGAATGTAGCTATTATCTTGGTAAGTCCTATAATGGAAGGCAGATCAATACATCGGCAGACCTGGCGATGTTCCTGCTTGAAGAAGGCCATGTGGCTTGTGTGGGCGGACTTGCATTCGAAGCTCCTGACTATATCCGTTTCTCATACGCTACTTCTGATGAGAATATTGTGGAGGCAATGAGACGGGTGAAAGAGACACTGGCGAAGTTGAAGTAAATTAACGATCTGTAGATAAAGAACAAAGGCTGACTCCTTATTGGAAGTCAGCCTTTAATACTTAATGCGAATCAGTAGTTATATAAGATTCGCTATTCAGAGATAACTCACATAATACACAAAAACTGCAATTTTTGATAAGATAATATGGCAATGTGAATTCAAAAATGTTAAAAAACAAAAAGATTGTAACCTTTTTATTTTTTTTGCGACATATAAGTATAAAAGTTCTGGCTCAAGTGCTGACACTTTATAATAAAATCTATATTTGTGTATTCATATTTTGCATATCTAACAGTTTATAAGCGTGATAAGAATTAATAACTTGAACAAGACCTACTATAACGGCGCTCCTCTGCACGTTTTGAAGGGTATCAATCTGGAAGTTGAGAAAGGAGAGCTGGTTTCCATTATGGGAGCTTCCGGTTCGGGTAAATCCACTCTATTGAACATTCTCGGTATACTTGACAATTACGATACAGGTCAGTATTATCTCGACAATGTCTTGATAAATAAACCGAGTGAAACGTATGCAGCCGAATTGAGAAACAGGAAAATAGGTTTTATCTTCCAGTCTTTCAACCTCATTTCATTCAAGAATGCAATGGAAAACGTTGCATTACCTCTTTATTATCAGGGGATGAACCGCAAAAAACGGAATAAACTGGCAATGGAATACCTCGACAAAATGGGCCTTGCAAGTCATGCCGACCATTTACCCAACGAATTATCGGGAGGTCAGAAACAACGTGTCGCCATAGCCCGTGCCCTTATTGCACAGCCTCAGGTAATACTGGCCGACGAACCTACCGGTGCATTGGACAGTAAAACATCGAGAGAGGTTATGGAACTTCTAAGAGAAATAAATACGAATGACGGCATCACGATGCTTATCGTAACACACGAACAGGCTGTAGCCAACGCCACCGACCGCGTAATACATATAAAAGACGGTATAATAGGTTCGATAGAGATAAATGAGAATCCTGTAATAGAGATGTAAGGCCGCAAGCCCTTTATTATCCGGTAAGTAAAACAACAGGAATGAGTAAGAGTTATTGAAATATATATAAAATCTGTCCATTCCTTAAATAACACCTTTTTCTATGTTTGATTTTGACTCGCTACGGGAAATACTCTCAACCATCAGTAAAAATAAGCTGCGCACTACCCTTACAGGCTTTGCTGTGGCTTGGGGTATATTTATGCTGATAGTCCTGCTAGGAACCGGAAATGGTCTGAAAAACGGAGTAACTTCAAACTTTTCCCGTAGAGCCCAGAATTCAGTCACCTTATGGCCGGGATGGACTTCGATGCCGTATAAAGGATTTCCCACCAACAGAGAGATCAAATTTGACGGACGGGATTATGATCTGATAAAAAATAAGATTCCGGAAGTACAATATGTTTCTGCACGGATAAGTAAGACCGTCAACCTGTCTTATCTGCAGGAATATGGCTCATGGTCGCTTGACGGGGTTTCTCAGGATGCAGCATATATAAATAATATTAAGGTAAGAAGTGGGGAAGGTCGTTTTCTGAATAAAATTGATGTGGATAATCGCAGAAAAGTAATAGTTATCAGTCAGGAAATAAAAAAGATATTATTTAAAGATCAGGACCCTTTAGGAAAATATGTAATCGCTGATAACAATATGGCATATCAGGTGATTGGGATTTATGACGATGAAAATGAATTCCGTAACAACCCTCCGGCGTACATACCCTTCACAACTGCCCAAATGCTCTATAGTAAAGGCTTTGGATTCCGGCAAATCGATTTCACCATAGTCGGGTTAAATACATTGAAACAGAATCAGGATTTCACAGAAAGATTGCGTCAGAAACTCGGAAAACTGCACGAATTCGATCCCACCGACAGGTCTGCCCTCTACATCCGTAATACCGCAGAAGACATGATTGAAGCAAACATGATTTTTTCAGGCATCAATATATTTCTATGGATAATAGGCGGAGCTTCCCTCATGGCAGGAATAGTAGGAGTAGGCAATATAATGTTGATAACAGTAAAAGAACGTACCAGAGAAATAGGGATACGAAAAGCAATAGGTGCAAAATCAGGTTCGATATTGAGACTGATCATATTTGAATCCATTCTTATAACTACCATTGCCGGTTATATAGGAATGATGGGGGGAATAGCCATAAATGAATTCGGACTGATGACCGATCTGATATTTAGCATGCCTACCGACGGACCTCCGATATTCAAAGATCCCTCGGTCGATTTATCAACTATCTTTAAAGCAACTATAGTTATGATAATAGCGGGTGTCGTATCGGGATTTATGCCTGCGCTGAAAGCGACAAAGATAAGTCCGATAGAAGCTATGCGGGCAGAATAAAAAAATTAAATTAGCGCAATATGTTTGATTTAGATAACTGGCAGGAGATATGGATTACCATCAAGCGAAACAAGCTTCGGAGTTTTCTTACGGGCTTTGGAGTATTTTGGGGGCTTTTCATGCTTATTCTGCTCATCGGACTGGGAGGTTCCTTGCAAGGAGGAATATACAAAAACTTCGAGGCTTTTGCCTCCAATTCCTGCTTCTTCTGGACACAACGCACAAGTGAACCTTATGACGGGTTCCGGAAAGGGCGTCAGTGGACGATGAAAACAAAAGATGTGCAAGCAATAAGAGATAAAGCCAGATCGGTGGAATATGTATCTCCGGTGCTGTTTATTGGCGGCGGTGACAAAAATGTAGTCAACGGGAATAAATCGGGAAGCTACGGTGTCAGAGGCATATATACGGAACACTTTAAGATAGAGGGCCAGCACGTTCTGCAAGGACGCCTGTTTAATGAGATAGATATAGATAAGAGCCGCAAAGTCTGTATTATCGGCCGGGAGGTTTACGAAACATTATTTGCCAAAAGCGAAGATCCTATAGGAAAGTATATCAGAGTAAATGGGATTTACTTTCAAGTGATAGGAGTTATCCGTCCAAAATCGAAGATATCCATTGGAGGAGATGTGGAATCGTCTGTATTCTTACCATTCTCCACCACCCAGAGGGCTTTCAATCAGGGACAGGATATTTATTTCATGGCATGTACTGCCAAGCCCGGCTATCCGGCATCAGTTGTAGAACAAGAAGTAAAAAGCATATTAAAGGCCGCACACAGCATATCCCCCTCGGACGAAAAGGCAATAGGCAGTTTCAATATAGAGAAAGAGTTCCAGATATTCAATAATCTGTTCAACGGAATTGATATATTGATTTGGTTTGTTGGAATAGGAGCTCTGATGTCAGGTATTATAGGGATAAGCAACATCATGCTGGTTACCATACGGGAACGTACCCGGGAAATTGGTGTACGCAGAGCTATAGGAGCCAAACCGCTTTCCGTTATGTTGCAAATAATGAGCGAGAGTTTTGTATTGACAGCAGTCGCGGGATTTTCGGGATTCTTCTTTGGAGTGCTTATTTTAAGTATGATAAGTCAGGGAATGAGTGGTATGAATAACGAAGATATGATTTTCTTACCTCCGTTAGTTTCCTTTGGTACAGCAATGGCAGCCATGGGAATACTTATTGCATCGGGAATATTTGCAGGTCTCATGCCTGCCATGCGGGCACTCAGCGTAAAAGCTATAGATGCTATCAGGGACGAATAAATTTATCTATATATAAATAGCCGGCTCATTGCCGTAAACATACAAGCCTCTGTAGAGTCAGAGACGGTAAAATAAAAAATGTGACGCACCAAAAAGTATGATAAAGTTGTAACCTTTGTTACCTTTTAACAGTTACAAGTTACGAATTACTGCGCCCTGCGGGCAGTTACAAGTAAACGAGATACAAGATGCAGGTTGTTGACTGATGACTGTTGACTGTTAACTGATTTGTTACCTTTGTTACTTTTTGGATGATGATTAATAATGTAACAGAAAAAAAATTGTAAACTATATATTATATGAAAAAGGTTCTCAGAATAGCACTGTTTGTGATTATAGGATTAGTAGTCCTTGGCACATTCTTTTTCCTTTGGAAAAAATCGCAGCCTAAAGAAGTCAGATACGAAATCACTACCGTTGAAGAAGGAAATGTGGAAAATACTTCAGTAGCAACAGGTAAAGTATCGCCCCGTGATGAAATTTTAATCAAGCCGCAGATATCCGGTATTATATCGGAAGTTCTTAAAGAAGCGGGTGACTTTGTAAAACAGGGAGATATTATCGCCACCGTAAAGGTGATTCCTGAAGTTGCCCAGTTAAATTCTGCCGAATCGCGCGTAAATGTAGCACAGATCAACCTTACGCAGGTAAAAGCCGAACATGAACGCCAGAAAGACCTGTTTGCAAAAGGTGTGATAGCCAAGGAAGAAATGGACAAATCGGATGCCGATTACAAAAAAGCCATCGAAGAACTGGAAAATTCGAAAGACAACCTGGATATCGTAAAAACAGGTATATCCAAAAAAACGGCACAATATAGCAACACACAAATCCGTTCTACCATCACAGGTATGATACTGGATGTTCCTGTAAAAGCCGGAAACTCGGTAATACAGGCCAACACATTCAACGACGGTACCACTATCGCCACCGTAGCAAACATGAATGACATGATATTCATCGGAAAAATAGATGAAACTGAAGTAGGCCGGGTACATACAGGCATGCCGATCAAATTGTCGGTAGGTGCTATCGAAGGTCAGAAATTTGATGCAATATTAGAGTATATCGCACCTAAAGGAGTAGAGGAAAACGGAGCTATCCTGTTTGAAATAAAGGCCGCCGCCCGCATTCCCGATACAGTGATGGTGAGAGCCGGATATAGCGCCAACGCCGAGATCGTATTGGCTAAAGTGGAAAAGGTATTGACCATACCCGAAAGTACAATCACATTCAGCAACGACTCATCTTTCGTTTATATACTGACCGATACTACGAATCACAAGCAGGTATTTGATAAAAAACTGGTAAAAGTAGGATTGTCGGACGGAATAAAAGTAGAAGTAAAAGAAGGACTTAATAAAGGACAAAAAATCAGAGGAAACGAAGTTTCGGACAAGCCTAAAGAAGCACCTAAAAATTAACAGACGCATATGAAAAAACATATAATATCGTGCGGTTTATTACTTGTTTGCCTATGTTCTCAGGCTCAGAGCAAATGGACACTAAAACAATGTGTCGATTACGCCGTCCGGAATAACATAGAGCTGAAACAGCAATCGCTGGATGTAAAAAACTCGGAAATAAACCTGAGCACCAGTAAAAACAGCCGCCTTCCCGATCTGAATGCCAGTCTGGGACAAAGTTTCAACTTCGGACGGTCTACTTTAGGAACAAACGTCTCCGAAGCAGTAAACTCATCCCGTTCGTCATTCAGTGTATCGACCTCTGTCCCTATATTCACAGGTTTCAGAATTCCTAACCAGATAAAGGCCGATGAACTGACTTTACAGGCAGCGATGGAAGGCTTGAAAAAGGCTCAGGAGAACCTGGAATTACAGGTGGTATCCTTATACCTCGATGTATTGTTCAAAAAAGAAATTCTCAAAGCGTATCAGGAGCAGGCAGGATTGAGCAAACAGCAGGTAGAGCGCACCAGTATGCTGGTTGAATCAGGCAAGGTACCGACATCGCAATTATATGATATAAAAGCCCAGCTGGCAAAAGATGAATCGAACGTGACAATGGCCGACAATGACCTGGCCCTGTCGCTCCTGAATTTGTCTCAGGCACTGAATCTCGCTTCAAATGAAGCTTTCGATATTGAAGAGCCGAAAGTAGACAATATAGTGGATAATAATCTGGGTAGCGTACTTCCGCCCAATCAGGTCTATCAGATGGCCCTGGGTATTAAACCACATATAAAGGAGGCCGAATATAAACTTGAGAGCAGCAAGAAGACTTTGAAAGTGGCTCAGGCAGGTTATTGGCCTACTCTTGGATTCAGTGCAGGCTACAGCACTTCATACCAGAGTGTATCGGGACAAGACAATGTAAGTTTTAGTAAACAGATCAGAGATTTCGGCTCCGAATATTTGAGTTTTAGCTTAAGTATTCCTATCTTTAACCGTTTTGAAACAAGAAACAGAGTACGAAGTGCACGCCTAAGCATCGAGAACCAGAATTTAGCGCTTGACAATGTGAAGCTTGCATTATATAAAGAGATTCAGCAAGCATATCAGAGTGCAGTTTCGTCCCAGGCCAAGTATAATTCGGCGAGCAAGGCTTATGAAGCCGCTGATGAGTCGTTCAAATATGCCCGTGAACGTTACGACATTGGCAAATCGACTGTATTCGAATTTAACGAAGCCCAAACAAAATTGCTGACCAGCAAATCGGAACGTATACAAGCGAAATACGATTTCATATTCAGAGCAAAGATTCTGGATTTCTACCAAGGTAAAGAAATTGATATAGAATAAAGATATAGTAGTTTAGTGAAGCGCCTTCCATAATGATTAAAGCCCTGTGATATATAAAATCACAGGGCTTTTTTTGCATTGATACAGGTCATATCACAAAACTGTCCTTTGACCTTATTATTTATAGTTCTACAGATTTCCTACAGGTTTTGCTCTTAGCTTTGTCATATTATGTAACATCAGATCCAAAAGCTATAGCTTCCGGATGATACGGAAACAACGAGAAATATTAAGTTATTATAATTCTTATAGTCTTTACAAAACCACAATGATAGCAGGGTGCCATCTGTATAGGGTACTCTGCTTTACATAAAATAAATAAAGATTGTTATGAGAATATATTTAGTCCTATCCATATTGCTAGTAAGCTGTACAACAAAAGTAAGTGCTTTCCCTCCTTTGCAGAACGGAAACCATATACCTGAAAAGATACAGGCATTTCTGGACAGGCATTTCAGTAAATATGAAATGGATAAACTGAAACATGATGCAAAAGGCGGCGAATACAAGGTAAAATACAAGAACGGTATCAAAATTCAGTTTAATGGAAACGGTGACTGGGAAGAAATAGAAAGTGACTATACTCCCCTACCAAAAAGTATCATAGATATATTACCCAAGCCTGCAATTACCTATATAGCTAAAAACCATCCGCAGAAAACCATTGTAAGGGTGAAACATAAATCATATGGTTATAGGGTGAAATTAGCTGATGAGCCCGAACTGGATTTCAATCAGACAGGTAATTTAATTAAGGTATCTTACTAAAGGAATCTTACATATCTATTATTTACGCAAAAAGGGAAAGCATCCATAAAGAAAACTTTCCCTTTTTATCTATAAAGTATAAGATTATCCGAAGAGCTTTTCAGGATAAATCCTCTCATCTACCAGTTCCTGTATACGCAAAGCTACTTCGGGCCGGTCGGTAGCATATGTGATGCCAAACCATACAGATGGTGTATTTATCAGCTTCACCTTCACTTCTTTCTTTTCTACCAAATCATTAACCACCGTAGGAATCAGAAATTCCGCCTTGAGGTTGTTGTGGTTTTCTTTCAGGAAGTTCTCAAAACTTTTTTCCGACAAGTCAAAATAGTCGGGTGTAAAACCCCACATATTCATCGATACAGGAGTTGTATCAGTCAGTTTTTTCCACGTACCATCTTCATCTTTGTAGCAAGGAACACCATCGATGCGTTCTATCTGTGTTCGTTCCACCACTTTGGTCAGATAGTTTTCATCATCGAGCTGGCATATGCCACGCGCTACTGTTCCGCTTTCGGAAAGGGTATTACCCAAGAGATAACCTATCATACAGTAATTGCGTGTCTTATCCGCCATTGTCTTAAGCATACCTGCCAAAATCTGGAAACTGGCACGACCATAGAAATCATCTGCATTAATGATACCAAAAGGTTCATGAATAACATCTTTTCCCATCAGCAAGGCATGGTTTGTCCCCCACGGCTTTTCTCTTTCGGGATTCGGCACAAACCCTGCAGGTATATAGTCTAACTCCTGAAAAACAACCTCTACAGATATTTTGTCCTCATATTTTGATATCACTTTTTCTCTGAACTCTTTCTCGAAAGAGTGCCTGATAACGAATACTATTTTACCAAAACCTGCCTGTATAGCATCATACACAGAATAATCCATGATGGTCTCCCCATTAGGGCCAAGTCCGTCAAGCTGTTTGAGGCCTCCGTAGCGGCTACCCATTCCGGCCGCCAAAATGAACAATGTAGGTTTCATATTGTATAATTTTAGTGAGTATACCGGAATTCCGGCCTGCCAGAGTTCATTTCCTGCAAACCAGAATTCCCGATTAACTACAAATATAGCTAAATTTTATCAAATCCGTTTATTATCTATCTTCACCAAATATACTTCCATAGCGGTGGTACTCGTAAGCGATACTTTGTTCTTTGAGATAATGAAGCATTTCGAGACGTCCTTCTACAAGCGGCTTGTTATTTGCGATATGTTTACCAAGTTTCGCAGCTTTCAGATATATAGCATCGGATGCAGCCGGAGAACAGATCCGGATACGTTCATAGTTATCCATCTCTTCCACAAACCTGTCTTCGTCCTGCATTTTAATAACGATTCCCAATAAAGTCAGAGCTGCTTTCTCAATAGCCTGCAATTTACTGTCCGAGCCTGAAATACTGACTGTAAGAGGAGTTTTAGCAGTGGTCACAGCCGAAAGGATCAGCAAAATATCGCACAGGTTATCATTCTCCTGAACACGCAGGCCTATGCTCTTCAGCGGCAGGTAACGGAATATGTTTTCCTCTCCGTAAATATGATTTACATCTCTCTCCAAAGAAAATTCCGTTCCCCAGGCATTTTTATAGCTTTCCGCGGCATAGTTCAAGCGGTTTTTATCTTTATCGGCATCTACCAGATCGCTCAACTGTGATCTGACGGAGGTCGCAGGAACTTCATTTTCAGCAAACTCTACAAAACAGGAAACATAATTAGGCCCTCCGGCTTTGATACCACCGCCAAATGCAGAACGTTTCATTCCTCCAAACGGCTGGCGGTTGACGATTGCGCCCGTAATTCCCCTGTTTATATACAGATTACCGGCTTCGATACTGTTCTTCCACAACAACTGCTCTTCTTCATCCAGACTTTGCAATCCTGCCGTAAGCCCGTATTCAGACAAATTGGCAAATTCGATTCCCTGCTCCAAATCATCTATACAGACAACAGACAGAAGTGGAGCGAACAATTCGTTCCTGAATGTAAAGCTCGCCGGCTTCACACCCCATTTTACAGTCGGTTTGAGTATATACTTCTTCTCATCGAGAAATTCCGGTGCCACAAGCCATGATTCTCCTTCTTCAAGGTTTTCTATTGCATGCAGAAGTTTATCGTTGTCGTTGGTTATCATCGGCCCCACCATATTCATTGTGTCCCATACGCTGCCTGTACGCATACTGGTTACCGCATCTTTCAACTTCGATTTGAAATTTTCATCATTATATGTCTTCTTATCAAGCAATAAGAGCGAACATGCCGAACATTTTTGCCCCGCATTACTAAATGCTGAAGAGACTATGTTCAGGATAGCGTGATCCTGATCGCCGTTACCTGTAAGTATGATAGCATTCTTTCCTCCCGTTTCCGCCGAAAGCGGTGTCCTCGGGCTGTTTTCCAACAAGCGGAATGCGGTATCTGTCCCTCCCGTAAGTATCACATGCTTAATAGATGGATGCGCTGTGAGATAATTCAATGACGAACGGTCGGCACTGCATACCACCTGCAATGTCTCTTTTGGCACACCTGCATCCCAGAAACACTTAGCAAATTCCCAGGCGACAGGCAGGGCGACAGTCGCGGGTTTCAGTATCACGGTATTACCCCCTGCCAATGCAGCAGCTACTCCCCCGACAGGGATAGCCAAAGGGAAATTCCAAGGCGGGATAACAAGGATTATACCTTTGGGTGTATTCTCTACTGTTTTCAGTTCATCGAAATGCTTCATTGTGATGGGATAGAAGCGGCAGAAGTCGATAGCCTCCGACACTTCTACATCTCCTTCCATAAAGGTCTTACCCGTAATGGCAGACATACAGCCTATAAGGTCGCCACGTCTGGCGCTCAGGTTATCGGCTACCTTATGGAGTATCTCGTTGCGTCTATTTACGGTGGTCTTTCTCCACTGCGGCTTATCGTCTTCGGCAATGGCGATTATTTCCTTTATCTGCTCCAATGAGGAAAGGTTGGCTTCACAGAAGCAGACCTCATCATTTCGGCTGCGGTCGTAATATTTTTTCTTATGCCCGGTTATCTCTTCCCTATCTCCTATTTGCACAGGTACAATAAAATTCTTGTCATTTACCAGCGTTCCCCATTTACGAAGCGATTCCAAAGCCCATTCACGATTTTCATGCAGGTCGAGATCGGTATCGGGCTCATTATGGAATACATTGATATCTTTCACCGGAACAGGTTTTTCTTTTCTGTTTTGTGAACGGAACGATTTGGGTTGTACACTGTCTTTCAGCTTATATGCCTCTGCAAACTGCCCGGCAAGGAAATTCCATTGCGGACTGCCCAGTTTCAGATTGAACGAATAGCTAAGGAAATTATCTTTTCCCGTATTTTCATCCAACCGGCGTACCAGATAAGACACAGCATTCAGGAAATGTTCCTTTTTCACAACGGGTGTATATAGTATGATCTGTTTTCCGAAATTACGCATCACACGCGGCAGGTTATTTGCCATACCTTCCAGCATTTCGAAGGTTACATATTCGGATGTTCCATACTTTTCACTCAGCAAATAAGCGTAGGCAATACTGAAAAAGTTGTGGGAAGCTACGCCCACATGCATCGCTTCGGCATTTTCGGGCTGTAAAGCAACATCGAGTATGTGCATATAATTCGCATCCACATCTACCTTTGCCGGTAATACGGGGTTTGGCCATCCTTTCAACGATGAAATAATGCTTTCCATTTGCAGGTTCGCACCTTTCACCAGACGCATTTTCAGCGGTGCGCCTCCTTCGGCATAACGTTTCCTGGCAAATTTCAACAAGCGTTCCTGAAACAGTCCCGCATCAGGAAGATAAGCCTGTACAACGATACCCGCATTGTAATTTTTGAACTGCGGCATGCCCAATACTTCTTCAAATACATCAAGGGTGAGCTCGGTATCTTTATATTCTTCCATATCCAGATTCACGAACTTCGGTTTGGTAACCCCGTCCTGATCCGTATATGGATAATCTATTGCCTGCTGATATATTGTGGCTACCAGTTTACAGAGTTCTTTTTTATTCTGTTCGTAGCTTAAAGGATGTATTTGTGCGTAAATACCTGACAGCTTAATGGAAATATAATTGATATCGGGTTCTTTCAGTGCTTCCAGATAATGCAGGTAACGGTGATTGGCTTCCCCATCTCCAAGCACAACTTCACCCAGCAGATTCACATTCTGCCCTATCTTACTTTTCCATCTGCCGGACAGGTGGCCGGTAAGAGCAGGACGTTCTTCCGAAATGATTATTTTATCTGTTTCTTTACGCAGCCTTTCTTTAAACAGGGGAATAGAAATACCATCGAACAGATAGCCTATGCTTGTAAACAACCTTAGCTGAAAACGGTCGAACGGACTAAAAAAATCAGGCACACCGTATTCTTCGATCAAGAGCTTCATCCGCTTCGCCAGCTTCTTATTATCCCTTACCTGAGAAGACTCATCCAACATTTTGGACAACAATGTTTTATTAGCAGGAGTCTGTATAAGCGAAGCATATTTTTTCTGCTCTTTTACTTCCTGCGGAGTTAACTCTTTTTCTGCTTTGTCGAGAAATTGTTTTGCCCATTCGAGGACTTCTGTAGATGTGATTTTTTCCATTAGCGCATTAAGTATTAACTGTATTATTTTTTTGTTCTAAGTTAAAATAAAAGTGTGAGAATAAAGTTGTTTTGAGACAAAAAAATAACAGGAATTGTCATGCTTGCGCGAAAGAATTAACAAATAATGTGAATATGTAGTTGAATGGCAATCGCAGGAACAATGTGTATATATATTAAATGTTCAATTACATTAGTCGTTTTTCGTGACTCGGCATAATCAAAATAAATTTT
>X355_Hoffmanns_Two_toed_Sloth__coassemble_2040_pt1 | contig 22166 bp, 10 predicted proteins | sample X355_Hoffmanns_Two_toed_Sloth__metabat2_low_PE_021 | metagenome-assembled genome bin X355_Hoffmanns_Two_toed_Sloth | reverse complement strand
ATATAATATAAACGAAACAAATACATATAAGTGGTACCTGGAAAGATAGTGTAATGGCATTCAGGGACGACCCTCTCATAACAATATATTTTCAGAGAAAAAATATTTCCAGCTACAATTTCCACCCTAGTGTTTTTTCCTGTATTGTCCATAGCTTGTAATAGAGACCATTTTTAGAGATCAGTTCCTCATGTGAGCCTTGTTCCACAATACGACCTTCTTCCATTACAATTATAGTATCAGCACTTTTGATGGTTTTCAGACGATGTGCAATTACAATAACTGTACGTCCTGCAATCAGGCTGTTAATAGCTTTCTGTACGTCTATCTCATTTTCAGGATCGAGCGAAGCCGTAGCCTCATCGAGCAATACTACCGGTGCATTTTTCAGGATAGCCCGCGCAATGGAAACACGCTGCTTCTCACCTCCCGATAAAGTACACCCTCCTTCTCCCACCATCGTATCATATCCTTTGGGCAGGCGCATAATAAAATCGTGGCAACAAGCTTTCTTTGCTGCCAGAACGATCTCCTCTTCTGTAGCGCCCGATTTGCCAAAACCAATATTGTTTTTAATCGTATCTTCAAATAGATACACATTCTGAAATACCATTGAGATATGTTTCATTAAAGCTTCCGGATCTATTCGGGCCATATCTGCTCCATTGAAAAATACCTTCCCTTTCTGTGGGTCATAAAAGCGTGCGCAAATTTTCATCAGGGTACTTTTCCCACTTCCTGACGGGCCTACCAACGCCGTTAACGAACCTTGTTTCATAGTAACCGATATGTCGCGTAAGACTTCTTTATCCCCATATCCGAATGAAACATGTTCCAATCTGATATCACCACTCTCCGGAGCAGCCTCCGAGCCTTGCATCTCGAGCTCTTTCATCAGGTCAAGAATCCGTCCTCCCGCAATAGAGAAATAACGGAATTCGGCAAAATTTGTAAGAGCTGAAGTAAGAGGATCAAATACCCGGGAACCGACAATAAGAAACATGACGAATGTAAGCAAAGACAGTTCGCCGCCAATCAGCAGATAACTTCCACAAAGGATCATTAAAGTCAGGCCTGCACGGACAATAGTTACCGATAGTAAAACAAATGGCCCTATGATAGCTTCCTGCCGCATACTGGTTTTCATTAAGTTATAAAATGCATTACGTAAGCGCACAAACTTATCTCCCAGCAGATTATAAGCCTTCATGACACGGATACCCTGCAAATATTCTTCGAAACGATTTCCGGCATTGATCTTAGCTGAAATCTGCTTTCCACTGAGCGACATCTGAACTCTTGAACTCAGAATAAGGACCAGTATGGCAAACGGTAATGCAATAAACATTGCAAGTGACATTCGCCAGTCTATCCATAGCAATGAAAAGAAAGCCAGGATAGGCATTATCAAAGCCCCCATTAACTGCGGCAAGTGGTGCGAAATACCGGTTTCTGCCATTGTAAAGTCTGTAATCATCATCGATGATAAATCTCCCGGATCGCGTTTGGAAAGAGTGCCTAAAGAAAGCTTCCGAAGATGCTCTGCTAAGTTAATCCGCCCGTCTGCGCTCATTTCATAAGCACCCCGGAAGTTATGCCTATACGATAACCTCTCAGCCCAGGCCATTATCAGCATATAAACGGCCAAAAATCCAATTATAATCCAGAGGCGTTGTGCATCCAATCCTGCATTACTGTCATCAAAAGACCTGAAAATTATATTAACAGCTTCGATAGAAAGCATGAATGGAACGACATTTACCAGATTTGCCAATATTGTATAACCGACAGGCTTTTTTAAACGTTCGGGCTGGCCTATTGTTATGTTTTTGATTGTACTATTCATTATTTTATCTCCTTATTTTACTAATGTCCATTGAAAAGTATCAGTGTATGCATCCCACATCTTTTTATAAAGCCCTTCCGTTTGGGATAATTGCGAATGAAGGCCATGTTGCACAATTTCGCCTTCTTTTAAGACGATAATCTGATTTGCTGAAACAATTGACGATAAGCGGTGAGCAATTATAATTACTGTCTTCTCTTTTATCAGTTCCTGAATAGCCGTCTGCATCTTATGTTCGTTTTCAGGATCAGCAAAGGCTGTTGCCTCATCCAATACAAGAATAGGAGAGTTTTTCAGTATGGCACGGGCTACAGAGACACGTTGTTCCTCTCCACCCGAAAGATAAACGCCTCCTTCTCCGATCAGCGTATTATAACCATCGGGCAACCGCCGGATAAATTCATCACATTGTGCTGCTTTCGCGGCAGTTACAATCTGCTCTTCGGTCGCATTTGGATTACCGACACGAATATTCTCGTAGAGCGTATCAAAGAACAAAAACGAATCCTGAAATACAAAAGACACTATATCCATCAAGTGTTCTGAGGGAATGTCTTTTATATTCACACCGCCAATCTTGATCTCACCTTTCTGAACATCCCAGAACCGGGGGATCAGATTGGCAACCGTAGATTTTCCTGAACCGGATGGTCCTACCAGTGCCGTAATCTGATGTGCGTGCGCTTCGAAAGATATATCTTTCAGAGCCTCTGTCCGTGTAGCTTCTTTGACGTTATCATAAGCGAAACTAACGTTTTCGAATGTTATACCGTAGCTTTCAGGTATCTTAGGCTCAAAGGTTTCAGGAACAGGTGGTTCTTCAAATATACGATCGATACGGGCAACTCCTTCATCTATAGTTTTAATATTTTGTGCCAGGAATGAAAGCCGGTAAAAGGGAGAGGCAACTCCCGGACCTAATACGATAAAGAATAAATAAACCGCGGCAAAAGCGATATTCGAAGGTTCCCTGCTTAATATCAAAAGTCCGGCTGGTAATATAAAAGTAACGATAGAGTTAAGCAACACCATAAAAATAACCATTCCTGATTGATAAGTGTCACATACTTTCAATGCATATGTTTTATAGGCTTGTATCTCTTTATTAAACTGGCGAAACGAGTGCACGCTTTGTCCGAAAATTTTGACGACAGGCATCCCCCGAACATATTGTACAGCCGAAGCGCTCATCCGTTCCTGCGTATCAAAATAAGTCCTCATAAACTCCTGGCCCGATTTTCCGAACATCATTACAAATTGCACGAAGATTCCAAGTATAATGGAAAACAGGCAAACGATAGCCATCCAACCATTTAAAGAGAAGAAGATCGCGAACATGACAATGACCGTTGTAGCTACATTCACTAAATCCGGTATGGTATGGGCAATGAATGTTTCTATCTTTTCTATATTCTGCTCCATTGTCTTTTTTATTGTTCCGGTAGATGTACTGTTAAGATAACCCAATGACAATTTGCCAATATGTTCAGATAGCTTTATACGCAATCCGTAAAGGATACGGAATGCAGCCAGATGTGACGACATCAGGGATGCATAAAGGAGGAGTAATCCTCCGACAAGTCCGGCAAAAGCGATCCACGCCCATTGAATCATATAATCCCTGTCTACACTTTTAATATCTCCTGCATTTTGCAATAGTTCATTTATTACATTATAAACAGATAAGAAGGGAACTAACATGCAGCAGGCACTTACTGCTGACAAAATACCAGCCAGTATTAATAAGTTCTTTTTCTCACCTGCTATTTCAAATAAGCGGGCTAATCCTCTTTTCTTTTTCATTCTTCATATGTTTTGGTTTCATCTCGGTTATTATACTCTCTTGCTTCTCAAAAAAGAACAATATTCAAAAAATGTCAAAAAAAAGAGCTTATGCATCCATAAGCTCTTTCCATCCCGCCGTTCCAAAAGAAACATATTCGGTTATAAATCGTTTCAAATCCTCCTTTTCTATACGATGTGTGACCAGCTCTCCCAACATCGTGAACGTCCACGATATTTGGAGGTGGAGGAAGAATGGAGATATGTCTACATTCAGATGTGGATATTTATGTTTCATCGCCCTAAAGTAATTATTTATTATTACTGTCATTTTATCAGTAAGCTGCTCCCTGAAAGAATCGAGAGACGATCCCTGTGAATAAAATAACAAAAGCTTAAGTCCTACACGATGCTGCTCAACTAGTTTCATGTAATCCTCTACATCGCGCTTACGGTATTCAACAGACGTGAAAACATCCATCGTTACCTGTTCCCCGCTATGATGTGTATAGAATAAATGATATAAATCCCGGATAACAGGCATCAGTATTTCCTGATAAATATCATCTTTACTATGGAAGTAATTATATATATTACTCAGTCCTACGTTAGACTTTTGGGCGATCTCTCTCATGGAGGTTCCCTGAAACCCCTTATTCAGAAAAAGCTTTTCTGCTTCAGTAAGAATACCCTTTCGTATATCTGATTTTAAGCACTGCATACAAGTGTGAACACTGTTCTTTTTTCAGAATACAAAATAAGCCTAAGTATACCAGTCGCACAATACCTATGAATAGTGATTTTTGATCTTGCCTTTGCCCTATTTGTTAATAATTTGTAGGTATGACAGAATAAAAAGGGTCCCATCTTCTCCACGACATTACGATCTATACCACTTTTTTTAAAGCATAAGAAAAGGAGGTAAATAAACAAATCGATAAATACCTCCTGATATGCTTTATATACTATTATTTCTTGTTAAAATAATCCGAAACCCTTTCCGGACTGAGCATCTGCCAAAGAGATGCGACAGTCCAGCCGGGAGCAAAAATATCATTGTAAAAACCTTTGCCATTCTTCCCGTAATCCCAATGAGTGTGCTGTACAACTTCGGGATAATAGCCGACTTTACCTATATCGAACATATGTCCCTCTACAGGCATCAATTGGAGCATTGAGCTTTTTATAACAGACGAAAATTCAGAGAAACGAGGCTCTTTCCGTTCCACTGCCAGCCAATCGAGAATAGTGGCAAATTCAAAGATAAATACATCGATATGATTATTTTCAACCGAGACATTACCCCAGCCTCTCGACTTAAAGCCTACATCACCCAGCATTTGTCCCTGGGCAAATGGTACATCCCACATATAATACCACGAAAGGCAGAAATAAGCCGACTCTTTACACAGGTCGATATAGTGTTCGCGTTCTTTCCCTTTGGTTACGAAAGACAGGTAATACATAGCTGTAGATGCATAAAGCGAGGCTTCTTTATCTTCACAGTTAGCATCGAGTGTGGATGAGAAATAATCCGATTTGGATATTAACTCTTTTTCGAGATAAACAGCTGTTTTCCGTGCACTCTCCAGATAGTTTTTATCCTTAAAGTAGCTATATGCCATAGTCAGTGGCAATGTTGCCGAGGGTGTACTGCCTCCCGAAGCATCTGTAATATTAAAATTATCATTAAACTTACGCGGAAAGCTTCCGTCTGCTCCTTGTAGTTTTAGGAAATTCCCTAGTATGTTTTTAATCCTGCTCTCCCACTCCGGGTGCGAGCGTCCCTTCTTCTTCTCGTATTGAAGATAGTTCAGAATGGAGAACACCCCTTCCGACTGGCGGCGAATACTGTAAACATCAGGCTCGGCATTATGAGAATAGTCTACAAATTCGCGGAAGAACCCATTGGGAGTAAACCCGTTTGTCAAATAACTATCAAGTACTGCATTGGCCTTCTGTACTAAATCGGGGCGATTATTCTGTTCTCCATATTCCAATGCATTGAATGCATTAATCAGGACACGTCCCACAAATCCTACTTCCGCAGAACCCGTACTTTTACAGTCATCGGTACGCAAATGTACACCGGAAAAATATTTCAGATCATACTTATCCACGTAACTTTCTGAAAAGAAATTGGTCATTACCTTTTTTGCCGACTCCGCATTATAGCCGGTTTCAACTGTCTGAGGCTTGAATCTGTCATATGAATACGTCCATACATCGGAGACGAAAGCAGAATAGTCTTTTACATTTCCTTTTCTTACTTCCCATACAAGATCGCGTGTTTCACCTTTTTCGAGTTTTTCAAAAGCCTGTACAGGAGGGATCAATGTGAGTTTGCGGACATATGCTTTTGGTGCTTCGTGGTAAGGAAAGCCAAATACCAAAGTCGAATTCTCGTCAATATTCCGGAAACCAGTATAACCAATTGATGTTTTCCCTGACAAGATGACCTCACCCGAAGCATGTTGAGCAATGGTCTCGTCCGCAAACTCATCGATCCTTAATATAGTATAGTAATCTCCTGATTTTTCATTATATATTCCTGTAAGAGGAGTGCTCAGCCGGTCCTCCCTTACCTGCCAGCTATCGCTTGTATGGAAAGACGGGGCTTCCTTAGGAGAACGCATATTACGATGATACCAGAATCCCGGCATATAGAACTGGCAATTGCTATGCTTCATTTCAGGGAGCAGATATGCCTGGCTAAAATTGTAATAAGTCTTTTCTTTTGCTTTAATGCGAACTGTGATACGGACTATATCGCCATCTGATGTTAGTTTCCTTCTTATCTGTAAAGGCAAATCCGATCCTGACTCCAAATTACCATCCTTATCGGCTGTCAGCTTGTATGTTACTGATTTATTACCGGGAACCTTTATCGAAATATTACTTGACAGCTGTTTGTCTATGGAGTTTGCATTTACGCAAATAACAGATGCTATAACAGTAATAAACAATAATACTTTCTTCTTCATATTTTAGTAAAATTTATTTGTAATGTGAATCAGTGGTTAAAACAGTTGGCAGTTAGCAATAAAACCTATTCAACCTTATTAACTGCCCCTGTCAAGTTTCAATTATCAACTAAAAAAGTAACAAAAGTAACAGTTATTTCAGTTAGCAATTAGCACTTATTGGTCAACAGCTAGCAGTTATTAGTCAACAACGAAATTTCATAACCTTATTACCGCCTGTTTTGAACCGTCAACTAAAAAAGGTAACAAAAGTAACAGAAACCAATTAAGAATTAAGAATGAAAAATTAATAATGCTGTTAGTTCAGATTTGCTTTTTATCTCACAACTGACCCTGTATTCTAATTTCATATTCACAACTATATTTAGTTAAAAGGTAACAGATATATCAGTTAACAGTATTTCACGCAGAGACGCTAAAGCGCAAAAAGGTAACAAAGGTAACACCTTTTGCAAGTTATCTTCGTTGAACCTTTTTTCCAGACAACACGCTTGTTATCTGCCCTATATAGATAAAATCGGATAAAAAAGTTACAGTTATTCTCAACTATTGATTCACATTAAATACTTCTCAACTTTTAACTTCTTATTCCAATTCTTTAATTTTTATATTCTTAAAGAATACCTCATCGCCATGATCCTGCAATAAGATATTGCCTTCGGCAAGATTTCCGAAATTCGGCCAGTTTTTATATTTGCTATAAGCAACAAGGGCATTAAACATCTGGTTATTACGCTCATATTCCACAACCTTTACCCCGTTTAACCAATGTTCGACTTTATTGCCTTTTACAATTACTGTCGCCGTATTAAAATCATTTATATCAAACTTAAATGAAGCGCCTCTTTGCGATGGTATAAGGTCATACAAAGAACCCAGTGTTCTGTTACCTTTTACACCTAATTTGGCATCCGGATGGTTTTCATCATCCAATATCTGGAATTCACAGCCAATAGCCGACCCTTCACCTTTATTCAGGTCAGAATCAACAAAATATTTTACGCCGCTGTTTGCTCCTTTGGTAATCTTGAAATCGACTTTCAGTATAAAATTCTTATACTTTTTAACGGTAACAATATCCCCGCCATTGGCAGATTCAGCCCCGCCACTCTTATGAACCCGGAGTACGCCATCTTTTATGCTCCATCCCTTTTGAGGAAAAGCATCGAGTTTAGCACCCCGCCAACCATCTGTGGTTTTTCCGTCCCATAGCAATTTCCATCCTTCCCGTATTTCAGTTTCGGTCAGTACATTCGGTTTTTCATTCTGAGCCGGCAGGCTGATAGTAAATAGAGAGACTGATATCAGTAATAATAATTTTTTCATGTCTTTAATATTTTAAATAATAGATAGAATTTAATGATATATTGGCATTATAATTAGCTGTTGTTGTTTGGCTTACCTAAGCAGCAAACAGGACTGAGACCGTTATTATATTTTATAAAAATCCTCCCAACCTTTACGTGGCGGCACTCCTGCCAGCATATCGTTTGCAAATGCATTATTGGTGACAACTTTTGTATTACGGTCAAATTTGATCGGAACATTCAGCCTCTGAGCCATCACCCCTAATGAGAATACCTGACTAAGCGGACCGAATACTTCGAATGGCGAGCGCGTTTTCTCTTTACCCTGACATGCCAGCAAGAAATTAGCAAAGTGATTTGATGTACTCTCAGGTACTTCAGGTAATCTCGAAGCCATCTCTTTCACCTTGTCTTCAGGGATAATAGATAATGTACTGCCATGCGATCCTCCTTTGAAGATAAGATCTTTTGAGTAAATTATCTTTCCCGGATTTAGTTTTGCCGGTTGTATCTTACCTCCGGCCACAGTCGGGATATTAGGGTCCAGTTCAGATACTCCGTAGCCTTCGGGTACAGGAGGTACATTATTTACACCATCGTACCAGGTAATATCCAATGGGGGCATATCTCCACGTCGTGGAAAACGGAACTGTATGGTGGAAGACATTGGGAAGAAATAATCGTTATGCCCTTCCAGTTTTATTGGATTCACTTCGTATGGCAAACCCAGATCAAGGAATTCGTGTACTGTATCCAATATATGAGCACCCCAGTCCCCTAATGCTCCCATACCAAAGTCGTACCAGCAACGCCAGTTCCCATAATGATATTTATCGCTGTAGTCGTGATAAGGTATGGCCATCAGCCATGTATCCCAGTCCATACCTTGCGGTATCGGCTGTCCTTCGGGTAATTTATAAATATTTGTATCCCAGCCGTGCCATCTGCGGGGAGAATTCATATGAGCCACCACTTCGGTCACATCCTTTATAATACCTGCTTCTTTCCATGCTTTAAACTGGAAATAATTTGCTTCGGAATGGCCCTGGTTACCTACCTGTGTAACTACATTCGGATATTTCTTAGCGGCCTGCATCATCAATTCAGCTTCGTAGAAGGTCCGTCCCATCGGTTTTTCTACATATACATGCTTGCCGTAGGCCATAGCCATCATACAAATGGGGAAATGGGAGTGATCCGGAGTACCTACCGAGACAGCCTCTATTTCATTACCCATCTTGTCGAACATTTCCCGGAAGTCTCTGAATCGTTTCGCTTTAGGAAACTTCCCCATGATTTCCTGAGTATGTTTAGCTCCCATATCCACATCACACAGAGCGACTACATTTGCTAAACCTGTTTTCTCAAATTCTTTGATTATATCGCCGCCACGATATCCGATACCAACACAGGCAAGGTTGATCTTTCCGTTAGCGCCATTCACCCGTTTCAGGCTCTCCGCGCTTAAAGCGCTCACAGAACCGATACTGCTTACAGCTAGTCCTGCAGTGGCAAGTCCTGCCTTCTTTAGAAAATTTCTTCGTGTTACCATTTTTATCTTATTTTCTTATATTTTTCTGAATAATATTATCAGAAAGTATATATTGTTGCTTCAAAATGTTTGAAAATATCATGTCTATTTTCGGGTTATGGGCAAAGTATGTTTGACCTCTGAGAATGCACAGAGCCAGGGACTGGATACGAACAAAGCTGCCGCTTCTGCCATAGCCGCCTTTTTTTAAGAAATATCACTTGTCAAAAGAAATATCCTCCATAAGATTTATTTTAATCAGTAATAGACAGGCAATATTCCGAAGCCTGCCTATTACTGTAAATAATTTTTAGATCAATAATCAGTGCCGGTAGCTAAATACTACATATCTAAACCTCACCCATCCAATTTAACTAATTTATTTTCTTTTTACATCATCACTGGCTAAGCCATATGCACACCACATAAGCGCAGCTTGTCCGTGCAGATCTCCGATCAAGCGTTTACGATTAATGTAATGGTTATAGTCATTTTTTGTACCGGTACCTTCACATACATTCCTAAGATTATAATCTTCATTCAGATATGTAAGTAAGGCAAGCCATCCCTTACGCGCAGCGGCTCCATATGTTTTCTTATCCAGCCAGCCATTCTTTACACCAACAATCATTGCGTATGTAAACATTGCCGTACCGGATGTTTCTCTCCACGAGTTCGGATCATCGATAAGTTGTCCCCACATACCATCATACCCCTGGTATCGCAATAGGGTTTTCATCATCTTTTTATAGGCTTCTTTTATTTTCTCACTATTCGGATTGTCCTTGGGAAGTATCCTTAATAACTCAGCCATTCCCACAGCCATCCAGCCATTACCCCGCCCCCAGAAGAAAGGAGCTTCCGGTGCGTGATAGAACAGTCCGTTTTCGCGTTGTATACGGTCAAGATAGAGAACCATCTCACTGGCCGACCTATCGATATATTTCTTATCTCCTGTAACCAGATACGCCTGATCTTGTACTGCTGTTATCATAAACATGTCATCGATCCAAAGACGGGTTTGCCAAGAGTAACCTTTATCATGCCATTCTTTTTCATAATCTTTAGGATTCTCCGGCAATATCCATTGACCGTCTGCATATTTCATCCCAAGATCGAGGTATTTTTGTTCTTTTTTCTTCTTGTATATCTCTAGCGGCACAGCCCCAAATACATACCAGTCCACAACATTGTGCGCAGTAGGGCGCAGGGTAGGTAAAAAATCCTTTTCGGTGGTGAACAACGGATCGAATCTGTCAACCAGTTTGTTGTACAGGTTCTCATCTTTTATAGATTGGGTAAACCATAAAGCACCCAACCATGCGCACACATCAGGATAAGTAACAAATGTTACTTTATGTTCAGAATTGATGTTACCCCAGTGTGAATGTGGTGTCTGTAGGTACCTTTCTGTAAGTTTTTTTCCGATAAATTCAGGTTCACATCCTTCGGGAAACTTTTTTAAATCATAACTCTGCGCAAATGATAACTGAGTCGAGAAAACGAATAATAACGCAAATATTTTTTTATACATAAAGTTCTTTTTTGTTTATTAAATAACTAACACTATTAACCGGCTAAATTTATATCTCGCCGGTTAATAGCATTCAGGTATACAGACTCCTATTTACTCTGTTTTATATTCGTCTGCTACGGCATCCTCCCAGTTATCCCATACCGGAGTATCAGGATTATAGCCATCATAACCGTAATTTTGCCCCAAGTCACCTTTGTTGTTCGCTCTGATCTCCTTATTAGGAATCGGCCAGTAAATATTCTTTTTATCCATCATATAGTTGATGGAACCTTTGGTTGCATTAACGCTTATAGGGCCTTTATTATACATACCTTTTTTTGTAACACGCTGATACCAGTAGCTTCCGCCAGTAGCATCCGTACCGCTCTGTTTGTCGAAAGTATTCAAATTATAAGTATTTCCCCATTCGTCAGGTTTACCGCTACGGGCAAGACACAGCGACACACGGGTCAACTCTACATTACGCCATTCTTCCCAATACAATTCGCGGGCACGCTCATCCATAATGTCCCCGATGGTGACGGTAGAGTAAAGTTCGGTACATTTAGCTCTCTTTCTCACTTCATTCACATCATCCTTTGCTGTGGCATCACCCAGGTAAAACTTAGCCTCTGCCCTTATCAGATATGCTTCTGCCAGACGATAAAGATACCAGTCGGCTATACCTCCATTTGTAGCACCCCTGTTTCCGTCAGAGCCGCTTATATTAGCTTCATTGACAGGGTCGTCCAGATAGAATTTGTAATGAGGAACATCGAACCAGCGACGGATAGTATCACTGCATAATAACTTCCCTTTGTCATCGAAAAGTGTTACAGGATTTCCAAATTCTGAGGACGCTTTATTATTCACGCGATAATCTTCCATCCGTACCCAGTTGCCGGTGGCTGAACTGTGACGCAAATCGGTGGCATCCATTTTCCCGTTTACTTCCCATACTTTATGAGTCTGGAAGTAAGAAGGGCGGAACGTAGCGATGCCACGTCCGAATGCACGCATATAATCATACTTGGAATTGTAATCAGCGCTATTGCGTTTTATGTTCATCAGTGCCTGTTTACTATCTTTTGTCTGTACCTTTCCGTCAAAAACAAAAGGATATAAGATACGCATTGTTAACATTTTAACAAAAGATTCAGCTTCTGCCCCACGATTTGGCATCCCCATAATAACCTCTTTGTTCGCGGAAATAAGTTTATTTTCAGCACGGTGCATATCCCAGATTACATTACGGGTAATAGGCCAGGTGGCAGGTTCCCCACCGTCGTTGAATGTTCCGAAATTTTCAGTCATTAGCGAATAGCCCGATTCGTCGATCAGAATATCTGTCTGCCCTTTAGCTTTGGCATACTCGCCCAATGCCAGATAACATTTTGCCAGCAACATGCGGCAGGCCCCTTTATTTATCATGCCTATCATAGACATGTCCTTCTGGTCAGGCACCCATTGCACGGCAAATTCCAAGTCCTTGACAAGCATTTGCAAAATGGCATCGCGTTTGGTCCTGCGGTAGTTTTGCTTAGGCACTTCCACCACTTTGGCTGTAAGCGGCACATCTCCATACTGAAAAACCAAAGCATAATAACGGAATGCGCGATGGAAGTATGCCCTGCCTTTGAAAGCGTTTTTGGAGGCTTCATTCATTCCTTCAACTCCATCCACATATTGGATAATGGTGTTGGCGTACATAATCCCTTTATAAGTTTCCTCATAGAAATACCAGATGCTGTTCGTCCTGTCCAGGTTGTTTTGAGTCGATTGATCGCTTGTCGGTGTAAGCATACTTGCTATATTGTCGAGCATTCCACTTTTGTCGGTGGCGGAACCAACCATCAGGTCGGAGAAGATATATTCCGTCCCCAGCGTAAGCATTTCGTTATGGTCAGTCGAGTAATATCCTCTGAGATGGCGGTCACATATGGCCATTGCCGCCATCAGACCCGATTCGGTAGTGAACGTGGCTCCGGGTTCGTAAATGGATAACGGATCGGGGCTCAGAAAATCCTCCGAACATCCGCTAAATAAGATTGTGCCTCCCATGAGCAAGCTGAGGCATATATAGTTCATTTTCTTTATTATCTTTTTCATATCTGTTACTATTAGAGGTTAAAAGGTTAAATTCAATCCCAGCGTATAAAGACGTGTGGCCAATCCACCATATTTCCCATTACCTGAATCGAAAGCCGGATCTACTTCAGGATCACCATATTCCCAGTCTTTTGCCCATGTGGCAACGTTACGAACAGAAGCGTAAACTTTAACATTCTGTATATCAAATTTTGAAACCCATTTTTTTGGTAATGTATATCCTACAGAAATATTCTCAAGACGGATAAATGAACGATCGTATAATCTACCCGGACTGGCAGGCCCTCCTATCTTACTAGGTCCCTGAGCATTGATCCGCCCATACTTATTTGAAGGGTTATCGATACTCCAGTATTCTTTTGCTGGCACATTCTGTAAAGCATAAGTCATACGTCCTCCATCGTCATCAAAGTTAAGATAGTAGCCAGCCAGACTCTTATGTCCCATATAAGAATAGATATTGAATGAGACAGTCAGGTCTCTCCACAATGTAAACTCATTACGCACAGACCAATGGATAGGAGGCGATGTTTGTCCCAGAAATTGTCTGTCCTTGTCATTATACACAGGCGTAATAGAACCATCAGCATTTACAATATCATCAGCAGTGTAGCTGTTTTCCACTTTAGGGTCGCCCGGAACCTGTCCGTGTCTTGCTGCTTCTTCTACTTCATCTTTCTGCCATATTCCGGTAACACGATAGTTCCATATCTGGCTAACAGGTTTTCCGATAAACCAACCGTTTGTCAGGTCATCCATTTCTTTGCGACCTGTTACATTGCCATTGGCGTCCAGCACGTCTTCATACTGGTAGTACAAGTGCTTTATTTCGTTCTTGTTGTATGAAAACCCAAATCTGGTAGTCCATTTAAAATCCTTGGTATCGATATTCAGCGTATTTAATGAAATTTCAATTCCACGGTTATCCACCTGCCCTAAGTTGGTAGTAATATTATTAAATGCCGTAAAGGTCAGCAAACTTTGTCTCATAATCATATCATGGGTTTTCATGTTATAATATTCGAGAGTACCTGATATCCGGTCGTTGAGGAACCCAAAATCAAGTCCAAAGTTCCACGATGCGGTTTTTTCCCATTGCAGATTAGGATTTGCCATCCGTTCCGCCATTAAATAACGGTACAGGTTCAACTCCCCTTTCGAATCGATATAGCCATGCATCTTACCGGCTCCTGCATAAAGGTTAGAGAGCGCCTGGTAAGGGTCTGATAATCCTCTGTTTCCATTCTTTCCGTAAGATACGCGCAACTTACCGTTATTCATTATATGGCCCCATTTGAAGAATTCTTCGTTTGTAAACGTCCATGCAGTTCCTGCAGAAGGGAAAGTCGCATATTTATTGGATGCGCCGAATCCGGAATATCCATCCCGGCGAATAGTTCCGGTAATCATATAGCGATCGTCATAGGAATAAAATAAACGGGCTAACAATGCGTCTGCTGTTTGGTACGTATCGTAAGAATCGAACGTACTGTTTTCTTTAGTGCCATTCTTGGTATTGTGGAAACCTAATGCATCTGATGGCTGGATATTGCGGGCTTCGATGCGATCCTTCCATGATTGCAGTATCTCGGCTTCCTGCACAAGCGTTAACATTGCGTGATGCTTTTTATTGAAAGTGTAATCCCAGGCAATGGTATTGTTATGCGACCAATCAAAACGCTTTGTCTGTTCACGGTTTACTCCACGGGATGCGGGATCGGAACCCGGCAATTCGGCCGACATAAAATAACGGTCGTAGAAAAACTGGTAGCGTGGCGAAGCATTGAATGTGTAAGTAACATTGTATGGCAGTGTTATTTTGGCATTGAGTATAGTATTCAATGTTGTGTAACCCTTTTCCAGTTCCAGGTATTGTTTCTGGAAATCATAGTTATAGCCCCGTTGACTATAGCTTCCGTCGAGAGGATATTGTACAGGGTTGCCGTTCTCATCCGCATAATCGGCATAAGGGCTGTTGCGCATCTGATAATCCAGGTCTATACCGACTTCGCCATCCGACCGGTCCTGAAAGTTTACGTTGGCGCCTATCTGGAGCCATTTGGTGACATTAGCATCCAGTTTCATATTGGCGCGTATAGCTTCATATTCATCACTTTTTGCAGCTCCTTGATTTTTCAGGTAACCCAATGAAAAATAATAATTTACATTTTCTCCGGCACCGCTTATACTGGCATTATAGTCCTGGTTGAATCCTGTGCGGTAGGTCTTATCGGCCCAATCGACAGTCCTTCCCGCAAGAAGATTATCGAGAGCATTCCCTTGAAACTCCAAACGCTTGGCCCAGACGCTCAGATCAGAATCATCAGTTCCGTTAGCTGTATAACCACGCCATGTATCCTGAGATACGCCATAGCGACCAAGACCTTCCACCCTTGCAAAATATCCGGTCGGAAATTGCAGGCTGCCGTCTGTTTTTCTTGCCTGATATGCTTCATAAACGCCGGTTTCCGGATTCACACCATAAGTTCTTTGTTCGAACCAATCCTGACGGTGTTGCAAATAGTCTTCCGGGCTGAACCTTTCGCGATAGTTACTCCGTTGTGTAAATCCGATGCTGGTGGTAAGGTTTATAACAGGTTTTCCCTGCTTTCCTTTCTTAGTAGTAATGATAATAACTCCACTTGCTGCTTTTGCTCCATAAACGGCTGCTGCCGAAGCATCCTTAAGAACGTCTATCTGGGCAATATCATCCGGATTAATTTCCGAAAGTTCTCCATAAAACTGCATTCCGTCAAGAATGAGTAGCGGGTTATTATGACCACCATCGGTATATACCGAACGCTGTCCACGTATTTCCATGTTACCTCCACCTTTGGCAGTTGCGCTATAACCTACCTGCAAACCGGGTGTACCCCGTAGTATATCCTGAACAGTTTTCGGATTTTCATTCGCCAAGTCATCGGGACGGATTTGAATAACGGAACCAGTCAGGTCTTTTTTCCTCATAGTACCATATCCTACTACGACAACTTCCTCCAGATTAAGAGCGCCCTCACTCATTACTATTTCGTAATTGGAATTCCCGGTTATTTCCAGTTCCTGAGTAGTATAACCAATATAAGAAACAACAAGCGTACCTTTCGATGGGACGCTCAGTCTAAACTTACCATCCACATCCGTCATAGTTCCCAGAGTAGTGCCTTTTACCGCGACTGTGGCTCCGATCACAGGCTCCCGTTGGGTATCCAACACCGTTCCTGTAATATTTTTATTACTTGTTTGCGCATTCAGATGAATGCATAAAAACATGCTGTATAGAATCAGCATACAAAATCTAATTTTTGAAATCATACAATACAGATTTATGGTTTAACTATTTACAATTGATATATTTCATAGGTATAAATAATTGGGTTTCGTTAGGTATAATAGATTTATCTCTAATTATTAATCCTCAAATTATCAGTAAGATCAATTGAACGAATTCATTAATCCCCTGTCACTTCATTGTTTTTCCATAGGCATAAACTTTGGGGTTATCTAATTAATTTTTAAGTATATAAATAGACGAACTTCATCTTTATTTCAGGATACTAATTACCGGTAAACACAAAAACCTTCTTCCGGGAACAGATTCGTTCCACGGAAGAAGGTTTTCTTAAAACAGAAATAACTGGCCGGATTGTATTTACGACATCCGGTCTGTTGTTTTTTCGCCCTTTTTTTAGTAAGATTAGTCTCTCTCTCCCTAACAAAATACAGTTAACAGACAAATTTTCAAGCAAAAAAATGTCATTCACAATCGTTGTATTTTGTATTATATGGAGCATATATTATACGTATAAAGGTTCTTCTTTCTGGTATTCTTTAAATGAAGTTTCAAAGGAAAAGAATTATGGATAAAACAGGTAAAACAACCTGTGCATTAAATGAGAAATTCCGGTCAACACTGCCTTGTCGACTAAAAAACACCATTTTTTATTCTATTTTTCACATTCCTGATATAAGACAGATTATCATTCAAAGGTTACTACTACCGGCTTTAAAATATCACCGTACACCTGCATAACCGGTATTGCTTCATTTGTAAACCGAACAGAGGCAATATACATATGTCTCGGATGGATCTTTTCTTGATTGTTATGAGCATGGAATACAATTCTCAACTGCCCTTCTTTATCTTTAAACATAGCACTATGCCCTACACCAACAAGAGTATCCGGTTTTTGGAGAATCGGGTTTTTGTCGTATTTTGTCCAAGGCCCCACAGGAGAGGCGGCTGTAGCATAACCGACTCCATAAAAAGGACTTTCGTAGCTATTCCCTGAATAAGTCATATAATATATGCCTTCATACTTAGTAACAAAGGCGCCTTCATTGACACGTGGATGCACCTCTTCCCAAGACTGGGATACATTAATACATTTCGTTAAAGTTGGAAGCTTGATCGTTTTAAGATCCTCCTCCAATTCTGCCACCCATATATTCAGTCCGTCGTTAAAGCGGTCAAAATACAAATAGGGCTTCCCGTCATCATCAATAAATAATGAATTATCTATACATTTTTCGTCTGCAATCATGGGTTGTTTCTCATCCTGAACAAAAGGGCCAAGAGGAGAATCGGAGGTAGCCACACAAATATGTTCGTCTGCCGAATAGTACATAAAAAATTTATTTTTTTCTTTTATATAATACACTTCAGGAGCCCAGAACCAACGTTCACCCCACGAGTCCTTCTGATGTAAGGCCAGAGATCCAGCTTTTTCCCAATGTACCAAATCACCGGATGTATATACCTCTATCCCATCTTTGGCATGTGTACCATATGCATAGTAAACATTTTCGTGAAGCATAATAAATGGATCTCCAAGAGAAATCGCCTCCACCTTCTCTTGATTGATTTTCCCATTATTTTGGCAAGACACAAAACCAAAACTAAACAATAGGGCTGTCAGAATGTTGAGTATTTTCATTTTATCGGATCTTTCTTAGTTTTTCAATATCGTTTAATGATTTTCTCTTTCTCAGATTTCTTTAAAATATCGGATACAACTGAAATCCGAGCAGGAAAAAACTATACGCAAATATAGCGGGGGTAAAACATGCTTAAGGATACTTTTAAAAATAAAAAGAGTAAAAATCGGTCAATAAACCCCATTTGACCGAAAATTATCATACATTGGTTATTTTTTATCACAAATATGCCCGGCCTCTTACATTACCGATTCATATATAAAGTAATTTTACTTATCAAAAAATGTTTGCATACATATGAACATCATTAAATATATCATCCTATCACTATTTTTCGTAACTAATTTGCCTCTGTTCTCCCAAATAGAATCGGATTTTCATTTCAAAAAAATACAGGTTGATGAAGGTTTGTCTGAGAATGCAGTCTATTGCATACTACAAGACTCGAAAGGTTTCATGTGGTTTGGGACAAAAGACGGACTGAACCGTTTTGATGGAAATAACTTCCGTGTTTTTCGTCATAGTTTAGAAAGGACGAATTCAATAGGAAACAATTTCATACGATGCCTGATAGAAGGAAATGACCGCAATCTATATATCGGTACTGACGCCGGATTATATATAATGGACCCGGTGGAAGAAACTTTTAAAAAGGTTACCGGAGCCACAAATAATGAAAAGAATTATTTAACCTCTGCTGTCAATGCTCTATATCAGGATCGAGCCGGTGATATCTGGATAGCATCTATGAATCAGGGTATATTTAAATATAATCCTAAACAGAAGAAACTTTCGAGAATAGAGCTTTCGAGATATAATCTGCAGAACAATGCCAGCTGGGCGATATATGGTGACCTATCCGGAAATATCTGGGTAGGGACCCGTCTAGGCTTACTTAGATATAATAAGGAAACGAACAAGCTAGATCCTATAGAGTCCATGTTTGGCTTCTCTGATAATTTTTCTTACGAAACCTTATCCATCTTGGAAGACAATAAGGGTAACTTATGGCTGGGTACCTGGTCTAATGGGCTCTGCCTGTACGACAAACAATCTAACAGCCATATATCATACCTCGGCCGGAACGATATATTTCAGTATGTGACACATATCAGAGCGATTTTTCAATATGATGACAGATCCCTATACATTGGCTCGGATGATGGATTATACCTTTTCGATTTGGATACAAAGAAAGCCAAAAGAATAGATATGCCTCAACTACAGCATAGTCTTAGCGACCAAAATGTGTATTCTATCTATAAGGATAAGGAAAACGGGATATGGATAGGAACTTATTTCGGAGGAGTGAATTATCTGAATCCATCTCAATTAAATATTGAGACTTATTATCCCGACCGCCGCCCCGGAACATTATCGGGAAAAGCGATCAGTCAGTTTTGCGAAGATCGGTTCGGAAATTTATGGATTGCAACCGAAGACGGAGGAATAAATTATTTCAACTCTGTAACGAAAAATATCGGCCAGCCGATAACAACGTCTTATCATAATACGCACGCATTGCTTCTGGACGGAGATAATTTGTGGATCGGGACATTTTCGAGAGGTATAGATGTATATAATACCAAAACCAGATCTTTGACAAACTACAATAGTATAAGCGGGAACAAAAACACGCTAAATGACAATTGTGTTTTTTCATTGTATAAAACCAGTAATGGAGACATCTACGCAGGCACACCGGTAGGCTTAAACAAATATAATAAGGCGACCAACAGCTTTACACCTATAGAATCCATTGCCGGTTTTATCTATGATATAAAAGAAGATCATTCCGGCAATTTATGGCTGGCAACATATGGAACCGGTGTTATAAAACTGGATATCAAAACGAACAAATGGATGTATTATGACGCTATATTAAATAGCGAGAATCCCATCGTCAAGAGTAAGCTAACCAGTGTATATATAGATAGCCAGAGAAGGATTCTTTTCTCAAGCGAAGGGAAGGGCATTTTTATTTATGACGCAAAAAAAGATAATTTCATAAATATATCAGAATCGGATGGTTTGCCTAATAATGTTGTTTATGGCATACTTGATGATCCTTTCGGTAATTTATGGATCAGCTGTAATAAGGGATTAGCTTGTTTTAACCTGTCAGCTCCCCAGAATTCAATCCTATATAACAAAGAGGATGGACTACAAAGCAATCAGTTTAATTACAAGTCAAGTTATAAGGCCAAAAACGGAAAATTCTATTTTGGTGGTATAAACGGCTTTAATTCCTTTTATCCTCAAGATCTCAATGCAAACAAGAATATAGTAGTACCACCGGTAGAGATTACGGGAATAAGCCTATTTGGCAATTCCGATGCTGAAACGGAAGACGAAATACAAATTAAACTGAATAAGAGACAAAAAATAACGCTGCCATACAATAAGTCATCTTTTACAATATCATATGTCAGCCTGAGTTATGTTACTCAGACAAAGAATCAATATGCATATAAACTGGAAGGAGCCGATACAGACTGGAATTACACAGGAAACAATAAAAGTGTGACATATGTCAATCTGCCTTATGGAAAATATTGCTTCTGGATAAAAGCAACAAATAATGATGGTTTATGGAACGAAACCGGAGCTAAAATAGAAATAGAAATACTCCCTCCATTCTGGCTTTCGCTACCGGCAAAGGTATTGTATTTCATAATACTGATATCTTTAATTTATATTATCATGTCTTATTATTGGGCTAAAGACAGGAAGAAACGGATACAACAGCTGGAAGCATATAAAACTGAACAGGAAACTCTGGCCTTCAAGTCGAAAATAGATTTCTTTACAACCATAGCTCACGAGGTAAGAACGCCGTTAAGCCTTATTACAGCGCCATTAGAGGAAGTAATTAATATAAATGAGGATAATAGCGAGACAAAACAAAACCTTCTTATCATTGAGAAAAATTGCAACCGCTTAACCGTACTTATCAATCAATTGCTCGATTTCAGAAAGATGGACTCAACTGTATACGTTGTAAATCCGGGAGATATTAACCTCAAAGAATTTGTTTATGAGCTATATGAACGCTTCAAAAAAACAGCTCAACGAAAACAAATAGACTTTATACTAAATTTACCTCAGGATAAAGAAATCAGGATAAATTCCGATGTAGACGCCCTGACAAAAATAATCGGAAACTTATTGACAAATGCTTTGAAATACACTAAAAACCAAATCATATTATCTTTAGCCTGTAATAGTGATAAATCATATACCATAACTGTCGAGGATAATGGAAGAGGCATATCTGATGAGCATAAATCACTGATATTCGATCCGTTTTTTCAGGTTCAGACCGACGATCGTAATATCGGAACAGGCCTCGGATTAGCATTAGTCAAGAATCTGACCGATATTCTGGGTGGAACCATCAATGTGGCTGACGGTAAGAACGGTGGAACAACATTCATTTTCCAATTTTGCGATATAGAACCATCATTCGACAAAATGCCATCTGTATTCCCGGATCAATCCATACCTCTTACATCCGAAAGCGAACTTCAAACAGAGGCTGGCAACCAATATTCAATCCTGATCGTTGAAGATAATCCCGAGATGGCCCTATTTATAAAAAAGACCTTACTTAGCGATTATATAGTTGATTCTGCTCCGGATGCCACAGTAGCATTATCTCTGCTCGAAGAAAAGAGTTATGATATCATTATATCGGATATAATGATGCCGGGTATAGACGGAATTTCTTTTACAAAGAAACTAAAATCAGATATTAGTTACAGCCATATTCCCCTAATATTATTATCGGCCAAAACAGAGAATGCAGTTAAAATAGAAGGACTGCTTTCCGGAGCTGATGTATTTATAGAGAAACCATTCTCTACCTCTTTCCTCAAGGCTCAAATCCTAAGCCTGCTCGAAAACCGTAAAGCAATGCTGGAAGCATTCAACCGTTCACCATTGACTTCCTATTCAGTTCTTGTCTCCAACAAAAATGACGAAATCTTCCTTAACAAACTAAACGAAGAAATAGAAAAGCACATAGCAGAAGAAACCTTTTCTGTGGAATCACTGACCGGTATCCTCAATATCAGCCGTTCTAACCTCCAACGGAAGCTGAAAACAATAAGCGGAGTAACTCCCGGTGATTATCTGAGAAATTATCGTTTAAGGA
>X355_Hoffmanns_Two_toed_Sloth__coassemble_2036_pt1 | contig 22479 bp, 22 predicted proteins | sample X355_Hoffmanns_Two_toed_Sloth__metabat2_low_PE_021 | metagenome-assembled genome bin X355_Hoffmanns_Two_toed_Sloth | reverse complement strand
GTACTTATCCTGTTGGTAAACATTGCCTTTTGGCTCAAAAAGAAATATTATAAATAAAATAACTACAATACTTTTAATATGAACACGAACGAAGAAAAGAAAGCTTTGGTAAAACAAAGATATAGTGAATTGGCTTTGAATAGTGATGCTTTAAAATCCAGTTGCTGTTGTGGAACGAGTCCTGCTACTCCTATAAAAAAGGTCTTTACGATCATGAGTGAAGATTATAGCGGGCTTAAAGGATATGAAGCCGATGCTGATTTGGGTGTAGGCTGTGGATTGCCTACTGAGTATGCAGATATTAAAGATGGTAATACCGTTTTAGACTTAGGCTCAGGTGCAGGTAACGACTGTTTTATAGCCAGGGCAGAAGTCGGAGAAAAAGGAAAAGTACTCGGTATTGACTTTTCGCCACAAATGATCGAAAAGGCACGGAAGAACACAACAAAGCGAGGTTATACCAATGTCGAATTTATTGAAGGAGACATTGAAAATATGCCTTTGCCTGCCAATTCTATTGATGTAGTAGTAAGCAATTGTGTTTTAAATCTGCTACCCGAAAAAGATAAAATATTTAAAGAAATATATCGTGTATTGAAAAAAGAAGGTCATTTTTGTATCTCTGATGTTGTGCTGAATGGCGTATTCCCTAAAGAGTTTACAGATAATGCTTCCTTGTATGCGGGTTGTATTGCCAGTGCGATACAAAAGGACGATTATTTAGGAGAGATCAAAAAGGTTAATTTTACTGATATAAAGATTGAACGAACAAAAACAGTTGTCATTCCTGATGATGTTTTACAGGAGCATTTAGATGAATCAACGATAGCCAAATACAAAGCGGGAAATGTCGGCATTTATTCGATTACTGTAACAGGAATAAAATAGCAAAGTTTAAAGAATATGGTTGCAAATAAATGGATTCAGGACGATCATTCCTTCCTGAATCTATCAATTTATTCACAGCCTTCTTTTTCAGGTTTATCTACTTGTCAATAATAAGCAATTCGTTTTTATCATCAGAGATGAGACTTATAAATCTTTCATATTCTCTGAGGACATCAGCTATCACTTCCTCTTTTGTCATATACTGTATATCATTTCCTTTACGCCCATCATTAAAATAGGTAATCGGTATATAAGGCGTTTCCATATCAACATTCGGAGTATTCTCTTCCTCGATCATATACTCCGAGATCGTTTGAGGCTCAGCAACGACACCATATCGGAAATTTCGTATTTTATCATGCCTTATAAATAACTCTATGGATAGAGCAGTGTTTTTACCTGTTATTATTTGAGCTTCAATATCATTTTCGGATAACTCTTGCTGAAGTTCGCCGAATGCTTCTTTTACCGTGCCATTCAAAAAGTCCTTGACATCTCTTTTGTGGGAAAAGGTTAGTATTCTGTTCAGCCGTTCCTTCCATCTGCTCCCGTCCCATGCGATACTACCATAGGGCAGTTTGGTATTATGAAATAAATGATCGATTTGCAAAGCTTTCCATAAAGAAAAACATAAGAGTAGCATACTCAACCCAAAGGGTAATGCGGAAATGAGAGTCATCGTCTGCAGTGAGGCCAGACCTCCTGCCCGAAGCAGTGTAAGAGAGAGAATGATGAGTAGTACACCCCAAAATATATTTTGCCACTTCGGCGAGTTCTTTTTATCACCGGATGCTATACTGTTCATAACCAATATACCGGAGTCTGCTGAAGTAACAAAGAAAACCCCAATCATCAAGATTGCTATTATATTCAATAAGCCTGTAAATGGAAAATATTCAAAAAAGCGAAACAGGAGAGTATCCGGATCGTTCGCCAATAGGCTCAACTCTCCATTTGCTACGAATTTATCCAGCCAAACACCACTACTGCCAAATATAGTCATCCATAAGAAATTGAATAAGGAAGGAATCAGTAGTACAGCTATAATAAACTCACGTATGGTACGCCCTTTCGATATACGTGCAATAAACAACCCTACAAACGGAGACCATGATATCCACCAGGCCCAATACATAATTGTCCAACCCGAGAACCAGCCCTGAGCTTCTGTTTCATAGGCAAAAGTATTGAAGGTCAGATTTGTTAAATTACTGATGTAATAACCGATACCTTCACTAAAGGTGCTAAGTATATATATTGTTGGTCCTGCAATCAAAATAAATACCATCAGAATAAAAGCGAGAGACAGATTCAGTTCACTTAATCGCTTCACACCTTTATCCACGCCTGTAAAAGCTGAAAATATAGCGATACCCATGACTACAATAACGATAATAGCCTGAAATGTAAAACTGTTCTCTGGCACCAATCCTATACTTTGCAATCCTGCATTTAGCTGTACAACACCAAATCCCAAAGTTGTCGCAATTCCGAAAAATGTACTGCATAGCGCAAAAGTGTCTACAATATTTCCGATTGGCCCATATATTTTATCTTTCAACAAAGGATATAAACCGCTTCGTATTGCCAACGGCAATTTATAACGATAGGCAAAATAAGCCAGTACTAATCCCACCACAGCATATATGGCCCAGGCATGTATTCCCCAATGGAAAAAAGTGTATAATTGGGCTTCTTTTGCTCGTTGAAGCGTATCGTCTATAGCCGGATTTGCATAATGAGACATTGTTTCTGCCACACCGAAATACATAAGCCCGATTCCCATACCGGCTGCAAACAGCATTGCTATCCATGAAAAGAAGCTATACTTGGGCCGGGAATTATCCGAACCTAAGCGAATATTACCAAGTTTACTTAAAGCTATAATAATAAGAAATAGAACGAACAAAGTTACCATCAATACATAAACCCAACTCAGGTTGTTAAAAAAATAGGTTTTCACAACCGACAGAGATTTATTGGCTTGTTCAGGGAAGAAGCCACAATAAAGGGATACAAAAAGTATAACAATTAGCCCTGGTAGAGCAACTGATTTGGTTAATGTCGTTCGAAAAGGTAATTTGCTTTTTATCATATTATATATTGTTTTATTTTTACTTGTTGTAATGTGTTAATTTTAAAAATAATATCCGATATTTATATTAAAACGGCTATTCCATCTGGCATTATCGCTATCTTGTGCAAGTCCTTCTCCAAAGTTGCTCGTAAGCCATGGATGATTCTTTCCTATAGCCATATCTATGTATGTGTAAATAGGTCCCGAAGCAATGGATACTCCGGGTATTAAATGATGAGTATTGTTATATCCGGCTCTACTTTTGTCAGCTATTGAGTAATCTACATATGCTTCTATACTTTTTATGAATTTCCTTTTTATAGGAATAGTATATGATATTCCTGCCAGGTATACAAATCCTTTGCTTGCCACATCATAAGGAGAGCCATAAGCAGCCATTTGTACGGCATCTAAAAGTTCTCCTTTGTCATTTTGAGATTTATAATTATACCCAATAATTTCAGCCTTTAAATTCCATCTTCGATAATTGAATACTGAGTGTATCGCCCAGGACAAGTTCCATTTCCTTTTATTTAAGGTCTCATTATAGATACTACCCAACTGTCCGGATAAGCCAACTTCTGCGATCTCTGTCAATTGATAACATATACGCATGTTAAATTGGTCTAGTTCGCGGATGGAAGCTTTACTTCTGTTAGCTCCAGTAAGCCCTGTTGTAGGAACAACAGCATATGAAAAACGGCTGTTTCCTACAGTATTATCTTCATACTCTGAACTTAAGAAACCTTTTGGTGCAGCCTGTCTGAAATATGCCATATCAACAGATAGCTTCTCGATCTTGTATTCAGCACCTATGCCGGTTGCGTAAGTATCTTCCAGTCCCATATAATATGGAAGTTGGAACCACCAAGAATGAGATGCAGACGGCGCTATTCCAAATGGTTTTTGAAAAACTCCTAATTTTGCATACCAACTATCATTTAACCTGTATCCAACATAGGCATGATGTATAAAATGTGCTTTTGATCCGGGATAAAGCCTATATTGAAAACTTAAATCAAAATCCTCATATCCTGCATCTACTGACAAAAACCATGTATCTAATTTAATATAAGAATCTAAAGGCCTAGCAGCAGATTCATAGTTTTCTGAAGCAATATTAAACCGTACAGCTCCACCTATTTTTATAGTTTTTTTTTGAGGCTCCCCATCCGATGCCCAAATATTAAGATTGGAAGAAAAAAAGATATAAATAATAACGGGAACAAATCTTGACATGTTTTTCTAAATAAGACTATTTAATTCATTATGGTAGAGAAATAAAAATATATGCTAAATAAAGCATCTAAAATATACCTCAATAGCAGAACTCATCATTACAAATGATATAAATAGTTCCTCGGTCATATAAGATTAAAAAAAGAGTTCAGGATATAGAAAGAAAGGTAATAGACTAATAATAAAACCACTCCTGAACAGTACCGGATTTTCCGGTATTAGGAACAAAAGTAGTAAAATTAGAGCTTGGTTAAAAGTTAATTTATGTTTAATGGTTCATTATAAGTATGCTATGCCTATTAAAATAGAGTTAATCGGTAATATTTTTTTTAGTCGAAAAAAATAAATTATTTTTGATGTTTATTAAAACATCAAAAATTCCTATAAAATCCGGATAAATGACAGGAGAAAAAAAAGAGGCTATCGATAAGGTTGTTCAACCCATTCAGCGATTTATATTACAAGAAAAGGCCGGAGGTATATTCCTCGGGCTGAGTGTCATCATTGCTATGATTCTAGCTAATTCCCCATGGTCGGAAGACTATTTTCATGTATTGGAGCATAAGCTCGGATTTATATTTGATGGCATTCCATTCTTTGAATATAGTATTCACCACTGGATCAATGACGGATTGATGGCTGTTTTCTTCTTTGTTGTGGGCTTAGAACTCAAGAGGGAGATTGTAGGAGGAGAATTATCCAACCCGCGCAAAGCCCTCTTACCTATCGGTGCAGCAATCGGCGGTATGCTCGTACCTGCACTTATCTATATTATCCTAAATCCATCAGGAGAAGTTCATCACGGATGGGGGATACCGATGGCAACCGATATTGCTTTCGCTTTAGGTGTCTTGTACCTGTTGGGAAGCAAAATCCCTCTATCGCTGAAAGTATTTCTTACAGCACTGGCTATTGTCGATGATCTGGGGGCGGTTTTGGTTATTGCATTTTTCTATACTTCTGATATCTCTTTCATCAGTCTTGCCACAGGCTTTGCTTTTGCATTTATAATGTTTGTTGGGAATAAGATGGGGGTACGAAGCATTTTGTTCTATGCCATATTTGGTATTCTTGGCGTGTGGACTTCATTCCTTCTATCGGGAGTTCATGCAACGATAGCTTCTGTTATCGCCGCTTTTATGATTCCTGCAGATGTGAAAATAAGAGAGAATCTATTTGTAGAACGGATAAAGAATTATCTGAATAAATTCAGGGAGGTCGATCCTAAAAACGAAATACCGACACTGACAAACGATCAGTTACACCTATTGGAAGAAATAAAAATAGATACCAATAAGGCGATCCCTCCATTGCAGCGTTTAGAACACCGAATGCACCCTTTAGTGACATTTGTTATCATACCGATATTTGCTTTGGCTAATGCTGGAGTCTCTCTTAATATTGATTTTGATCAACTATTCAGTACGAATATAGCTTTAGGAGTAGCTTTGGGATTACTGCTAGGTAAAGTGTTAGGTGTCGTTGGTTTCACTCTTTTATTGATAAAGCTGAAAGTAGCACCCTTCCCTCAGGGAATGAATGTACGTAACCTGTTTGGTTTAGGTTTGCTGGCATCTATCGGCTTTACTATGTCGTTATTTATCACATCGCTGGCCTTTTCTCATCCCGAATATATGGTACAGGCTAAGATCGGTATTTTTGCAGCTTCTATTATCGGCGGAATATTAGGATATATCACATTGAGCCGTTCTGTAAAGCATAAACAATGAAATCTCCCTTCAAGTATATCGGATTGAATCCGGCTCGCTTATTTGTGCTCAGTTTTTTAGGACTGATTCTTATCGGGACAATTTTACTGTTATTACCGATATCCACAACGGGAAGTATCAGTCTGATCGATGCTCTTTTTACAACAACGAGTGCCGTTTGTGTAACAGGTCTGGTAGCACTGGATACAAGTAAAGATTTTACCCTGTTCGGACAAACGGTCATTATGGTCATGATTCAGGCCGGAGGCTTGGGAATATTGACTTTTGCCAGCTATTTTAGTTATTTCTTCAAAGGCGGTTCATCTTATGAGGATCAATTAACGATTGGCAATATTTCGAACATAGAAAAGATTGATGAAATCTTTAAGACGTTAAAGCGGATATTGATTATAACAGTTGGTATTGAAGCCGTCGGAGCATTCTTTATTTTCACCAGTTTAAGTTCCGCTTTGATACCTGGCTTAGGAGATCGTATTTATTTCTCAGTATTTCATTCCATATCTGCTTTTTGTAATGCAGGCTTTTCCACATTGCCGCATGGTATTATGGAAAACGGATATGTGGATAATTACGGATTCCAATTGAGCCTGATATTTCTTTTTGTTTTAGGCGGATTGGGATTCCCGATTGTAATCAACTTGTTGAAATACCTGAAACATTTAATTAGAAGAACATTCTTACAGATTTTCAATCATAAAAAAAACGTTTACAAACCCTGGGTGATGAAATTGGGAAGTAAGATAAATCTGGTTACAACTATCTCTTTAATTGTTATCGGAACTATCCTTATTTTTATAAACGAGTATAATAATATACTGGCTTCTCATCAGGGAATCGGGAAATTCGTCACAGCACTATTTACAGCGACAACACCTCGTACAGCAGGATTCAACTCTATTGATTTTAATCAGTTACATCTATCGTCACTCATTATTATAATCGTCTTGATGTGGATCGGAGCTTCTCCTGCCTCTACGGGAGGAGGTATAAAAACCAGTACATTTGCAATAGCCGTTCTGAACTTTATCAGTTTAGCCAGAGGGCGAAAGAATATTGAGGTATATAGCCGGGAGCTCTCCGAAACATCTATAAGACGTGCTTTTGCGGTGATGACACTTTCTGTTGTTGTTTTAGGGATAGGGTCACTACTTATTTCATATTTTGATGAAGGCTTGCGGTTATTAGATATTATCTTCGAATCGGTTTCGGCCTATAGTACAGTCGGTCTGAGTCTGGGGATAACTCCCGGTTTAAGTTCTGCCAGTAAACTGGTGCTGATAATACTGATGTTTATAGGCCGTGTAACAACACTCACACTGCTTATTGCTTTCTTTAAGCAAGTGAGAATGTCTAATTATACTTATCCATCGGAAGAGATACTGATTAATTAATAAGAAGAAAAGATGAAATATATTATTGTAGGACTCGGTGTATTCGGTTCTTCACTTGCAGAGAAGTTAGTATCACAGGGCAATGAGGTAATCGGAGTCGATACGAAGATGCAACGTGTCAATGAACTGAAAGATAAAATAACGCATGTTGCATGTTTGAATGTAACAGATGCCGCTGCAGTAGAAACATTACCCTTGAAGAATACAGATGTGGTCATTGTCTGTATAGGAGAAGATCAGGGTGCTAATATAATGGCGACAGCCATGTTTAAAAACCTGAATGTAAAGAGACTTATCGGAAGATCCCTAAATCCTTTGCAAGAGAATGTTTTACAGGCAATCGGCGTACATGAGATTGTCCGGCCGGAAGAAGAAACCGCAGAAAGATGGGCCAAGAAACTAACGCTTCGGGGAATGGTAGATTCTTTTGAGTTAAATGAGAATTACAGCATGGTAGAGATTGTAGTGCCGGATATTCTTGTTGGAAAGACAATCGAAGAAATCGGTTTTCGTAAGGAATATAATATGCTCGTGTTGACTGTTATCAAAAATGTAGAAAAGAAGAGCATAATAGGGAAAACCAGAGTTGTTGCCGACGTTCAAGGTATACCAACACCCGATACAATGTTAGAAAAAAATGATATCTTGGTTGTTTACGGATCTAACAACGATATTAAACAGTTTATAAGCAAGAACAAAAATCATAAATAGAAAAAGTGTGATTGGTAAATATATAATTGATAAAAAAGAAGTATCTTTTCCATGGTTATTCAAATCAGGTGTATAGTCTGAATACTAATAATATATAGCATGTATAACTTCATACGAAAAGTAGTCACTTACGTTAGTCTGCAAAAGCAAACCGAAGACTTTGAAGAAATCCATAATTCGATAACACAGGGGATTTCGTTCAAGGGGACGAATATATGGATATTAGTTTGCGCGATAATCATAGCATCCGTAGGGCTTAATACCAATTCAACTGCTGTGATAATAGGAGCCATGCTTATTTCTCCACTGATGGGGCCAATCAATGGAATGGGTTACAGTATTGCTATTCATGATTTTGGATTGCTTCGTCAGTCATTAAAGAACTTTGGTTTTGCGGTGCTGGCCAGCCTTATAGCATCCACTGTTTATTTTTCGATAACCCCCGTTCATACAGCCCATTCAGAGCTTTTAGCCCGAACCAGTCCGACGATTTATGATGTTTTAATAGCTCTATTTGGTGGATTTGCGGGTATTATAGCAATCAGCAGTAAGCAGAAAGGAAATGTTATTCCCGGTGTTGCTATTGCTACAGCCTTGATGCCACCTCTCTGTACAGCCGGCTACGGTTTAGCTACGCTCCAATTTTCTTTTTTCTATGGAGCATTCTATCTGTTTACCATCAACACTGTTTGTATTGCTTATGCTTCGGTTTTAATTTCTCAAATGTTGAAGTTTCCGATCAGAGATGCTAACATAAGTGAGACAAGAAAGAAACGTATCAATCAGGGGCTTTCCATCGTTCTTATTATCATCATATTGCCCAGTATATATTTGGGTTACCGGATGTCCCAGAATGAGAAATTCAGAGTAAATGCCGAAAAATATACACGTTATGTCGGCATATATAAAGGGAACTACTTATTAAACAATGAGATTGCTGCAAACAGGAAAGAAATTAATTTGGTATACGGCGGATCTTCGCTGACAGAAGAAGACAAAGATGCAATTGTCGGTCAGGCAAGCTTATTCTCTTTAGATGATGCGAAGATAACAATAGAACAAGGGTTGGCCATAGATAATGATATAGCTAAGGATAGACTAAAAGCTCAGTCTGAAGAAGAGAAGTCCCGGCAACAAATAGCCCGCTTAAATGTAGAGGTTGCGGGTTATAAACAAAAAATAGACAGTATACAGAGCCAATACCAGATAGGGAAGCAATTACTGTCAGAGTTGACTCCTTTATACCCTCATATAGAGAGTTGTTCGTATGCTCAATCATATATCTATACCCAGAATGATACTTTGCATAGAGCGAAAACTGGTGTATTTATGATCACATCTAAACGCATTCTACCAAAGAACGATCAGGAGAAAATAAAGAATTGGCTAATGAAAAGATTAAATGAAAAAGAAATTAGGGTCTATTTTGACAGAATTAATTGATTGATCAAGACCGAACTTGTAGAAATATTTTAATGGAATAATCAAGGGTCTTTTAAATTATTCCTCTACCTGTGTTAAATTATATTGTAGAAATGCCAAATATCAGAACGTGCTATTTCTTTTGATGCATTAGTTTTACTCCATTTATCTTATCTGAAATAAATCTCCCCCGGCTGTCTAAATAACTGTTTTAGAAATAAAGGGTGTATACTTCGTCATAATCATAGAAATTACTCTGATTAGATAAGCTCCCGAACTTCTATCCTCTGGTATTTGAGTAGTGTCTATTAGTAGTCTATATAGACGAACTAATAGAATGGTATAACCTATGTTGTAAATTTCTATTTTTCACAAAACGTATATGATCAAACATTTCATGAAAGAAAGTTTGCTAATCTTAAAATATTTATTTCCTTTGTTTATTATTTCCATTGGAATTATAATATATGTGCATAATTACAAAAATAAAGAATATACAGAAAATACTTTATAGACTCGAAAAAGTGTTTTTAGAAAACAATGGCATCACATTAAATGAAGCTATTATTATATATTCTTTGCCCGAAACAAGAAGCTCCTGTGCGGGTTATCTGTCCGGCCAGCTTGACGTATCGAACTCCCGGACATCTAAAATTCTGAGTAGCTTAGAGCAGCAGGAATATATTATAAGGACAATGGGACAAGCCGATAAAAGGCAGATGCTTTTTTCATTAACGGAAAAGGGACTGGAGAAAAAGAAAGAAATACAGAGATCTGAAGGTGAATATAGAGAACTTATTAAGTCATTGGCTAAGTTTATGGACTAACCAAAATTTCAGACAGATCTTATAAACCATTTTATTAAAAAAATAAATATATGAAAATATTAATTGTAGGAGGAGTTGCCGGGGGAGCATCTGTTGCAGCCCGTTTAAGGAGAATGGATGAACAGGCTGAAATTATTTTATTTGAAAGAGGCGAATATATTTCTTATGCCAATTGTGGATTACCATATTATATCGGAGGTACAATAGCGGACAGAGATAATCTTTTCGTCCAAACTGTAGATGGATTTTCTAAGCGATTCAAGATAGACATCAGGGTATTGCAGGAAGTAATCTGTATCAATAGGGAAAATAAAAGTATAACCATACAAAACCTTATCACAAATAAAGAATATACTGAATCTTATGACAAACTTATTCTATCTACCGGATCAGAACCGGTGAAACCTCCAATCAAAGGCATCGATAGCAGAAAGATATTTACACTCCGTAATGTACCTGATACCGATAAAATCAAAAACTTTCTTATAACTCATAAACCCCAAAAAGCAGTTGTCATCGGCGGAGGATTTATCGGACTGGAAATGGTAGAAAATTTACATAATGCAGGACTTGAAGTACAGTTAGTGGAGAAGGCGGATCAGGTTATGGCTCCAATTGATTTTTCCATGGCCGCAATAGTTCATCAGCAACTTAGGCAGAAAGGAGTAGAGCTTTATCTGAAAGAAGGAGTGACTTCTTTCCTCGAAGAAGAAAACGGCGTTAGAATAGTATTGGAAAGCGGTAGAGAACTTATCTCCGATATGGTTATTTTCAGTATTGGTGTTCGTCCCGATATTAAGATTGTAAAAGATGCAGGGCTGGAACTTGGAACGACAGGAGGGATTAAAGTTAATAGTTATATGCAGACGAGTGATAACAATATCTATGCCTTGGGTGATGCCGTGGAAGTACTGAATCCGGTAATAACTAAACAGATGTTGATTCCTTTGGCGGGTCCGGCCAATAAACAAGCCCGTATTGTTGCAGATAACATACTGGAGGATAACAAATATATCTACCCGGGAACTATCGGCACATCTATAGCTAAGGTGTTTGACCTAACCGTTGCGGCGACAGGACTTTCATCCAAAGTGCTGAACAGGGAGTGTATTGAGCATATATCATCTTTTACTCATGGAAGTTCACACGCGGGATACTATCCCGGAGCATCTCAATTGTCAGTAAAGGTTAATTTCTCCCCCTTGAATGGAAAGCTTTTGGGAGCTCAGGTTGTAGGAAAAGAAGGAGCCGACAAAAGAATTGAGTTGTTTTCTGAGGTTATAAAAAAAGGAGGTACAATTTACGATCTGATGGATATTGAGCATGCATATGCCCCGCCTTATTCATCGGCTAAAGACCCTGTCAATATGGCTGGTTTTGTAGCTGATAATATTCTTAAAGGAAAGATGAAAGTAGCCCAATGGCGGGATATTGGAAAAATAAATCTCGCCAAAACGACCCTGTTAGATGTCCGTACTTCAGAAGAATGCAGCGAAGGATATATCAAGGGTGCGATGAACATCCCCCTGGATGAACTGCGTTCCCGGATTAAAGAAATACCAAAAGAGAAGGACGTTTTAATCTATTGTGCTGTCGGCTTACGCGGGTATATTGCTTCGCGGATATTAGCACAATATGGATTTTCTAATGTTCTAAATCTGTCAGGAGGTTATACAACCTATGCAACAGCAATAGCAGAATACTCTTTATAATAGAAAAATTCAGCCATCACTCCGTATTTAAACAAAATTAGAGTTTTAAATACATTATTTCTTATGGAACTATATTCTAATGGAAATAATATATTATCTTTGTAAGAAATATAAACGCAATTAAATATGCAAATAATAAAAAACAATTGGACATATCTCTTAGGAGCACTTATCGGAGCAATAGGTGGATATATGTATTGGAGGTATATTGGATGTAGTACCGGTACTTGTCCCATAACGTCATCACCTACAATCAGTACTCTATACGGAGTTTTATTGGGAGGCTTATTCGGAGGAATTTTTAAAAGAAATAAAAAAAACAAAAATAAAATAAATAATATGGCGGGATTTCTTAGCAGATTACTCGGATTGGAGGACAAAGCTGATTTTAAAGTTCTCTTAGAGAATGGAGCTATACTTCTGGATGTCCGAACAAAAGAAGAATATAAACAGGGAGCAGCAACAAACTCAGTCAATATTCCTCTGGATAGTTTGAATAGTAATTTATCGAAACTAAAAAAAGATAAACCGATTATTGCTATATGCGCCAGTGGTATGCGTAGTCGCAGTGCGGTGACTCTCTTAAAGAATAAAGGTTTTCAGAAAGTATATAATGGCGGAAGCTGGTTTAATTTTAATGAGTAACAGAATGAAACGCATATTAAAGAAATGGGATGCAGCCCGGATAATTCGTTTATTGTTGGGAGTGTTGATAGCTATCTATTCAATATCTACGAAGGATTATATGTTTTTAGTTTTAGGTGGATTGCTACTTTTTCAGGCAATTATGAATATTTCCTGTTGTGGCTCCGCAGGGTGCTATACAGACAATAAGTACAAAGAAAATATTTATGGAGATCAGATAAAAAAATATAAACCGGATTAAAAATGAAGTATACAATACTACTTCCACTTGTGGCATTATTGCTTATTTCTTGTAATAACACAGCTGAGACAAAAAGTCAAACAAAAGAAACAATTAAAAAAGAAGATAAAATGACAACAATACATTTAACAAAAGCAGAATTCTTGTCAAAAGTTGCTAATTTTGAAACAAATCCTACTGAATGGAAATATTTAGGGGATAAACCGGCATTGATTGATTTCTATGCTGATTGGTGTGGCCCTTGTAAAGCTATAGCTCCGGTGCTGGATGAATTGGCCGCAGAATACGGAGGTCGTATATATATTTATAAGATAAATACGGAAACTGAACCTGAACTAGCGTCTGCGTTTGGGATAAGAAGCATACCTTCTTTACTGTTTGTTCCGATGACCGGACAACCTCAAATGGCTGCAGGAGCATTACCAAAACAGCAACTGAAGGAGGCTATTGATAATCTTTTATTAAAAGAGTAACAGTAAATATAAATTTAGACTAAAATGGCAGACAATACAAAGAATTCGCAAGTAAGAACATTATGCCAGATCAGGGATGTGTATCGGGCTATTTATGACTTTGAGTTAAACTTTCAGCAATTATATGATCTTGGACTGAACGAAGGGATGCTGCTATGTTCGCTGAATGCTCAGAAATATTCATCCAATGAATTGGCTAGTGTATTGGGATTGAGCAATTCGAATACATCGAAAGTGATAAAATCGGTCGAAAAGAAAGGGCTTATCAGACGTATTGTAGGTAAGGAGGATAAGCGCCAGATGTATTTTGCTTTGACTGATCTGGGCAAGAAGAAACTTGAATCGATAAAATGTGCTGAGTTTGATATACCTCAAACACTAGAATCTATTATAAAAAGATAAAATTTTTATCTATTGACGATTTGTTCTCTCTTTTTTCTACTATAAAACAAGTTGCAAATACGCAACAAGAACCACTACGTATTAGTAAGTTAGATTTTGGATAAAAGATCTAATTTCCGTGTAATTTCATAGGTTAGGCAAATTTTATTATCTTTGTAAAAGTCTTGAATACATTGAAAACAATATTGTTTTTTCTTCTTTAAAATCTACTTATTCGGTAGATACCTTATTTAAGCGGAGTTGATCCGAAATATAGCCAATATATAATTCAGTTTTCTTAAAGGAATTTAGGTTACTCTTTTGGGCTTCATATGATAATTAATCTGAGGATAATAAAGTTTCTATAGGTTCACTACATCCTTCTGTGTTCAAGCGAATTATTCCATTACATCATATCCACATATGGCGGACCTCCGGCTAATGGGTTTTGTTGCTGATGTTTTACATGTTCTTTACCGAATCCTTCAATAATAATATGCCCTCCGGTTTTCAACAAAGGCAATAACGACCTGTGATATTTCTCTTTTAATTGTTCCGGTAGGTGAACATAGGTAAGAGCAATTACATCATAGGAGTCGACAATATAATTTTCAGAGATATCTTCGAAATCAATCACTTTGAATGAAATATTCACGCTATTCTTTTGGCCAAACGCAAGGCTTTTTCTTTAGCTTGCTGGCTTTGGTCGAAAGCGTCTACACTCCATCCCCTTGTTGTTGCATATACACCATTCCGTCCCTCTCCATCAGCCGGAAGAAGAATTTTTCCTGTTGGAAGCGTATCGATGATTTGCTTGAAGAATAGATTTGGAGCTTCTCCATAGCGGTATTCTTCCATATTGTAACTTTCGTCCCATTTATTATTCATAGTCATTCATTTTTTGTTAATATGCACTGAAGAAATCCGGTTTTATCGTAAATCCTATTCTTACCTGATTTGTATATTTTTTGTAATTCAGCAACCCTTCTCCATAACCGGCATAATAATCCAAAGTTAAGTATTGATTTGAATTTTTCGATACTCTAAATGATAAAGATGTGTGTAAATTAGGGTTTATAAACTGATCCCGTGGGATTATATTAAGACTGAACCACCATAAATTTTTACTATCAATATAATTAACCGAAAAGATACCATAACCTTTATAACGTAACAAATCTTTATTATTACCTCCATCCACATAAGGTAGATACACTTGAGCTTTAGCCGATAAGCGCATATTATAGAAATATTTGGCTGACAGATTCAGATAGTTCCAACTACGAGAATCTTCTCCTGCTTTTCCATTCGATTCATGTTCCAGAGAAACCATTACCGCTCCTTTCAGTTTGTTGTTTTTGATAATGTAGCGTCCGACTCCTATTCCGGGATTGTAATTCGTATCGCGGAAAGGGCTCGATTTGTCATAAATATCCCAGAATGACTTTTGAGAATAAATAATGTACAAAAACGAATTGAATGGCAAGACGCTTCTGGTAACTCTGTGGCGAATACTAAACTGGAAGAATGCATCCGCTGTTTTACGGGTTACCGATTTGTTTAAAGGGATTCCCGTTACCATATAATTATCCTTATACACCGCAAAAGGAGCCTGCTTGTCTAGTACAGACCTTACAAGGTCTTCTGAAACTTCAATCGGTCTATGTTTCAATACATTTATTGACTGCATCTCATTCAGATAGTTATTCCGAAGTGAAATACTATCTACCTGTAAGATCGTATTTTCTTGTGAGTAGACCCTGGGTATGTGTATAATGAGGATAAACAATACGATTATTATATAAAATATTGTTTTCATATCTAAAAAAGAGAGCAAAAGACGATTTCAGAATTCGGTTTTGCTCTCTCAGAAACTTATTAATCAATTCACCGTTTAATGTTTAATTTATCGAGCAGGATTTCCAACGGACAAAATTTAGTAAATGAAGACTGTATCAGATTCACTCCCACAAATGCAGGCAACAACAGCCATCCGATGGAAACAAAATAAGCCAACGAAATACCAATCAGAACCATTGTGCCTGCTACTATACGGATAATATATTCACGTTTCATAATCAAATCAATTTAGAGAAGTTTTCTACATCAAGGACAAAAGCATGTACAGGAAAAGGATTATTCGTTTCAATATTACAACTGTCAATCTCTGTAATAGCATTATCAGCAATTTCTTTTGTCACAAAGCTGAAAAGCATTATAGAGTTTGTTTTAGCATTGCTCGCATTAGCCGCAAACCAGCCCAAATTTTCCTCTTTCTTTTTATAGCCAGTGATATTGGTCACACTGAATCGTTTCACTCCGGCATCTTGGAGTAGGCTTGCTACCTGCTCCTGATACTCTTTTATACTTAATACAACTAATAGCTTCATAATCATTTTACTTTCTTTTCAACATTTTATAATACAGTAGTGGTACTACAATCAATGTAAGTACGGTAGAGGTTATTGTTCCTCCCATCAGCGAGATTGCCAGACCTTGAAATATAGGATCGAACAGAATTACAATAGCCCCCAGAACTACACCTCCTGCTGTCAAAACTATAGGCGTTGTACGTACAGCCCCTGCTTCGATAACAGCCTGTTTCAACGGGATGCCGTCTTTGAGCCGTATGTCGATAAAGTCGATAAGTAATACCGAATTTCGCACCATGATTCCGGCAAGAGCTATAAACCCAATCATTGACGGAGCACTAAAGTAAGCTCCCATAATCCAATGCCCGAATATGATACCAATCAAGGATAACGGTATAGCTGCCAATTGTACCAAGGGTGTAATAAAGTTTTGAAACCAAGCCACAATCAGCACATAGATAATGATCAGTACAAATAGAAAAGCCAGCCCCAAATCACGGAATACCTCATATGTTATCTGCCATTCGCCATCCCACTTTAAGGAAAAGTTGTCTTCATATTTTGGTTGCTCACTATATTCTTCCGACAAAGTATATCCTTCGGGAAGTTTTACCTGCGATAATCTATCAGACACTTCCGTAATAGGATATATCGGACTTTCCAAACTTCCTGCAACTTCGGTTAATATATACACTACACGCTTCTGATCTTTGCGATGAATACTCTTTTCTTTTTCTCCTTTTGTAACCTTCACTAAATCGCCTACAGGAATAGCCATTCCTTGTTGACTCACCACTTTTAGGCTTAATACATCTTCAATAGTAGATTTCTCTTTTTCAGGAAATTGAAGGATAATACCAACTTGATTGACAGACGCAGGTTGATGCAACACACCCACGGACATACCCGACAAAGCCGCTCTCATATTCTGAACCACTTGCGCATTCGGAATGCCCAATTTCATCGCTTTGTCTTTATCCACCTCAAATTTATATTCGGTCTGAGCATCTTCTACCGACCAATCCACATCGACTACATTGTCAGTTTGCGCCAACAGATCTTTCACCTGTTTGGCTACAGCTATTTGTTGTTCATAGTCAGGGCCATATACTTCGGCTGCAATGGTAGACATGACAGGAGGACCCGGAGGAACTTCCACCACTTTTACATTGGCATTGTATTTTTTACCGATAGCTTGCAAATCGGCACGCACTGATGTAGCTATATCATGACTCTGTTCACTACGTTCTCCTTTATCAACAAGGTTGACTTGTATATCGGCCACATTATCACCCATGCGCATATCATAATGGCGAACCAACCCGTTAAAGCTGATAGGAGCGGATGTTCCCACATAAGTTTGATAATTCGTTACCTTATCATTCCGACTGATATACACAGCTAATTCTTTAGCTACGGCGGCAGTACGTTCCAATGTCGTTCCCTCCGGCATATCTATCACTACTTGAAATTCATTCTTATTGTCGAAAGGCAACATTTTTACCGGAACAGATTTTGTATAAAACAACACAAACGATCCTAGTAAAACGACAGTTAAGCCAATCATAAATGTCCAGCGGCGTTTTCTGCTTTCCAAAAACGGTGTTACTATTTTAGCATATAATTTGTATATTTTCGTTTCGTGCAAATCTGTTTCTTTTTCTTCACTTTCGTGTTCTTCTCCTTTTTTATCTTTATGTCTTAAGAATAAATAGCCGAAATATGGAGTCAATGTCAGAGCTACCAGTAAAGAGAAAATCATGGCTATGGATGCACCTATAGGCATCGGACTCATATATGGACCCATCATTCCCGATACGAATGCCATGGGCAGTACGGCAGCGATAACAGTCAGCGTTGCCAAGATAGTCGGATTCCCTACCTCATTGATAGCATATAGCGCAGCTTGTAACGGTGGTAGTTTCTTCATCTTGAAGTGACGGTGCATATTTTCCGCAATCACAATGGAGTCATCCACAACAATACCTGTAACAAACACCAAAGCAAACAGTGTAATACGATTGAGTGTATATCCCAAGAAGTAATAAGCAAAAAGAGTCAGGGCAAACGTTACAGGCACGGAAAGAAATACTACCAATCCGCCACGCCAGCCCATTGCCAACATCACAAACAGGGTTACTACCACAATGGCAATAGACAAGTGAAAAAGCAATTCGGATACTTTATGTGATGCCGTTTCTCCGTAGTTACGGGTAACGTCAACATGTATATCATTAGTGATAACATCTTTTTTCAGATGCTCTACTTTGTTGATCACTACCTCTGCCAGCTTCATGGCGTCTGCACCTTTTTTCTTAGCAATGGAAATAGTTACGGCAGAATAGTCATCGGGCATATCCGCTTTTTTATCGCCCGACGCAGCACCATATCCAAACGAAACATATTGTTTAGGGACTTCGGGGCCGTCTTCTACTTCTGCGATTTGATACAGATAGACCGGTTGATTATCATTTGTTCCGACAATCAGATTTTTCACTTCTTCCACATTGGTAAAAAAATTGCCTGTTTGCACTGAATAAACCATATCGCCTGTTACGATATTTCCGCTTTGCATTTGGGCATTGTTCGCTTGTAGAGTTTGGGTTATAGCTCCAAAGTCTAGTTTACTCTGTGCCATTTTATCCTTATCGAGCATGACCTTTACCTGACGGCTCTGTCCTCCTACAACATTGACTTGTGCTACATCCGGTATTTTCTTTATTTCGTTGCCAACCACTTCTGCTACCTGACGTATCTGATAATCGCCCATCTTATCACTCCAAAGAGTGAAAGCTAATGCAGGAACATCGTCTATGGCTCGCGATTTCACCAAAGGCATAGTTGCGCCTTGTGGCATACGATCCATATTCTTCATCATCTCATTGTAGAGCTTAACCAACGAACGCTCGACATCTTCACCCACAAAGAATTGTACAGTAAGCATACCCATACCATTCATAGAGGTAGAATATACATGCTCTACCCCTTTGATATTCGAAATGATCTTTTCGATAGGTTGTATTACTCCCGATTCTACTTCCTGAGGTGTTGCCCCGGGATAACCAATCATAATATCCGCCATAGGGACTTCTATTTGAGGCTCTTCTTCGCGCGGAATGAAATATATGCTGAACAGTCCTAAGAGCATAAAGGCAAACATGAGCAGGATACTCAATTTTGACTTGATAAACGCTCCGGCTATTTTTCCTGAAATTCCGTTTTCCATAATTTTACTTATTTACAGATACTTTTACTCCGTTATATAATTTGCCTTCGGCTTTAGATACAATTCTGTCATTTTGGCTCAAGCCGGAAAGTACTTCTACCTGATTGCCGATTGTCTTACCTAAACGTATCCAGCGAAGATTAGCTTGATTCTGATCGTCTATTACATATACTCCTGTCAGTTGGTCACGATAAACAATTGAGTTTTTATCCAACATAATTTTAGAAGAGATATCCTCTCCTGTTTTATTCGGTATCAAAATATTGACATACATGCCGGAGCGGATATTAGTTTTATCTTTTGCGTCGATAGCTAACTTCATCGAATATTGTCCCCCTGTACGGAATGCCGACGGACTAAGCTCCGATACTTTTCCATCAATAGTTGTGCCTAATGATTTCAACTCTATTTTGGCAACATCTCCTATTTTGACATACGGTATATAGTTTTCGGGAATGGATGCTACGATTTGTAATTCGCCACTCTGCTCAATCGTCAGAATAGGCATTCCTGGGTTTGCCATACTGCCTTCGTCCAGCATTTTTTGTGTTACCACTCCCGAGAATGGTGCGCGTATATTGGTGTAGGAAAGCATTGCATTTATTTCGTTCATCTGCTGGCGAGCCATCTGCACTTTCGCATTCATCGATGTGTTTTGCAAAGACACATCTTCGAGTTCCTTGTCTGATACACTGTTTTGGCTGCGCAGTGTTTTGAAACGCTCATAATCACGCTGCGCATTCTTTGACGCGGCTTCAGCTTCGGTAATCATAGCCTGTACCTGTGCTTTTTTTGCCAGAATATCATCGCTGCTAATAGATACGAGGAGTTGCCCTGACGCTACTTTGTCGCCTGGTTTCACATATATTTTGGTTATATAACCCATCATACGAGTGCTGATATTGGCCGTTTGCTTGGCTGTGACCTCACCACTAAGATAAAAGCCTTCGTTAGATGACTGAGTTGGAGTGTAAACTTCGACTTTCACTATGGTTCTATCTTTATCCTCGGGCTTGTTGGATGAAGAGCAGGAATAGAAAGCCGAGATACCTACTATTACTAAAAATACATTTCTTAAAGTTTTCATATCTATTTATAGGTTTTGTTTATTATTTCGTCTTTGATAAAAAATTGAGGTATGCCTCTGTGATATTATATGACATGATGGACTGTGATAGCAGGAGTTTCTGTTGCGAAAGTTGCGCTTGAGCCATCAACAGGTCAGTGGTGCTGGCTAAACCTTCATGATGGCGATTGGTTAGAATACGTAAGGCTTCGTCGGCTTGCCCTACACTTGTATTTTGCTTGTTTATCTCTATTTGCAAATCGGTCAGATCTCGCTTAGTTTTATTTAGCTCCAGTTCTTCTTTTTTGATGTGCAGATTGAGCTCTTCTTGCATTTTATCACGTTGAAATTGTGCAGACTTCATCTTACTCCTGTTCTGATTGCCGGAAAATATTGTCCAGCTTAGATTTATACCTACCAAATAAGAATCATTACGGAATTTGAAGGCTTTAGAATCATTCAGTCCATACGAACCGAAAGCATTGATACGTGGCAGGAATGCCATTTGTGACGATTTTACCATCATATCAGTTGCATTCACAGCCTTGTTTAACGCCATTATATCGGAACGAAAAGATGAAAGTTCAGCGGCTTGATACAGGCTCATCTGTTGGGACAAGGAATCTGTTGTATACACTTCATCGTTAGCATCCTGTCCCATCAAAAGCCGCAGTCCGTCTGAGGCATTATGTATATTACTTTCAGCTTTTGCCAGGGCTGCCTCAATCGTATTCACCTGTACCTGAGCATTCAACACATCCGATTTTTGAACTAATCCTTGATTATAAAAATTGGAAACTGATTGATGTATTTGTTTCACATCATCTAATGATTTTTGAAGAATGTTTCGAGCCTGATACGACATTTGTAATTGAGTATATGCTTTTCGCACTTCAAACTCAATATATTCTTTAGTTCGTTCGACCTTATGTCTATAGACTTCTTCGTTAGCTTTTGCCCCTTTCCGTGCATAAATCATGTCCATATTCAGCAATGGTAGCTTAGCCTCTACCTGCGTACTGTAATTTTGGCTGGCTCCCGGATTGTTTAGCTTGGCAGGATCGAAATCCATAGCTGTAACAGATTCTTGTTGTAGCAAAAAGCCAAATGCATTCAATGGATTATTGGTACTTAAAGCAGTATACCCTACCGTAATTTGAGGAAGGAATACGGCATCTGTTTGATGATAATTTGCATTCGCTACTTTGCCATCTAAATCGGACATTTTCACATTACTGTTATTTTTCACTGCTATTTCTACAGCTTTATCAACGGTGATGTATGGTGAATTTTGCGCCTGGATAGAGAAGCCAAGCCAAATCACACTTAATGTAATAATTATCGCTCTTTTCATTTTTATCATGTTCTTTATTATCGTTTATTTTATTTTCCATTGGAAATATACAGCAAAGGAAAATAATATTTTCCAAAGAAACAAATTTCCACAGGAAAATATAGTAAAATATTATTTATTGCATTATTACGAACATATGTTCATAATAATATTATCTTTGAATGTTTTAAAACCGCAATCAAATAATATTTATGGCTCGAATAAAGAAAAAGAGACTAGTCCAGATGGCTCCTTGTTTTGGAGGATTCAAGCCATTCGGAGTACTTAACGAAAAACGTAGTAAAGTCATGATAAATATTGAAGAATACGAGGCTCTCAAGTTATGTGACTATGAACATTTGACTCAAGCAGAAGCGGCAGAATTAATGAATATCTCACGCCCTACATTTACCCGTATTTATGAAAGTGTTCGATCTAAAATTGCACGGGCATTCATTGAAGGCTTACCGATTACTTATGAGGGAGGAGATAGCTTGATTGCAGAATGGTACACGTGTGATAAATGCGAAATTATATTTACTCTAAAAAATATAGGTGGAAAGAGCTGTCCCCTTTGCAAGAGTAAAGAGATTACATTAAATAAATTTGAGTAAATGATTATTGCGATTTCAACAGATAAAAAAGACGATTTGGATCAGCCGGTTTCGGAAAACTTTGGACGAAGCCAACGCTTCTGTTTGTATAATGCGGATACAGAAGAGGTGATATTTATCGAGAATATAGC
>X355_Hoffmanns_Two_toed_Sloth__coassemble_2034_pt1 | contig 22844 bp, 14 predicted proteins | sample X355_Hoffmanns_Two_toed_Sloth__metabat2_low_PE_021 | metagenome-assembled genome bin X355_Hoffmanns_Two_toed_Sloth | reverse complement strand
GGTAAAATACCGGTACCATTCCGGTTTCTGCCATTACCTGGCAGGCTTTTATTCTTGAGAAACGCATATAAGTGAAAAATTAAAAGTGAAAAGTGAAAAATGGAAGAAATCTTCATTTCTCACTTAATTTATTTTTTACAGTTTTAACAGATGATATCAAAATATAAATTAGTTCGGAACAATCAGAAGCTAAACTTTCGTATTCAGATACTGATATATAGTTGGTATCTTTTAAAAGACAAATCCAATAGTCAGTTTCATTCGCTTCTTTAAGAGCAATACTTAATTTATGCACAAAATCAGATTTGCTTTGGGCAAATTCAGCTTCTCTTATTAAAGCTCCGACTGCTGTACCACTACGCAAGACCTGTTTTGATAATACATACTCAGATTTTTCTTTTTGTAAAAACTGAATAAGATTGACTATCTTGACAGCAAAAACATAACTTTTTACTACAAGTATTGATTTTTCTTTTCTGATTATATTTTCGTTATTATCCATCTTTAAAAATTTGAAGTGAAAAGTAAAAAACTACTGATACATATTTTTAGTTTTTCACTTTTCACTTTTAATTCATTTACGGTTGCTTACCAATATAAGCCAATATACCTCCGTCCACATACAATACATGTCCGTTTACGAAATCCGAAGCATGTGATGCAAGGAATACAGCCGGACCTTCCAGATCTTCCGGTGTTCCCCAGCGTGCAGCCGGAGTTTTAGCGATGATAAATGAATCGAACGGATGGCGTGAACCGTCAGCCTGTTTCTCACGTAGAGGAGCAGTCTGAGGTGTTGCGATATAACCCGGTCCGATACCATTGCACTGAATATTATATTCCCCGTATTCGGATGCGATGTTGCGGGTAAGCATCTTCAGACCACCTTTGGCGGCAGCGTATGCCGATACAGTTTCGCGACCGAGTTCGCTCATCATAGAACATATATTGATAATCTTACCATGACCTTTTTTGATCATGCTCGGTATAACAGCTTTTGCAACGATAAACGGAGCATTCAAATCCACATCTATTACCTGACGGAATTCGGCAGCACTCATTTCTATCATCGGGATGCGTTTGATGATACCTGCATTATTTACGAGGATATCGATAACGCCCACTTCTTTTTCTATCTGTGCAACCATTGCATTTACCTGTTCTTCGCTGGTTACATCACATACATAACCTTTGGCTGCGATTCCTGCTTCTTTGTATGCGGCCAGACCCTTATCAACGAACTCTTGTTTCAGGTCATTGAAAACGATTGTTGCGCCTGCTTTTGCCAGTGCGGAAGCAATAGCAAAGCCGATACCGTAAGAAGCTCCGGTAACTAAAGCTATTTTTCCGTTTAATGAGAATTGATTTTGCATATTTTTATTTTATTAGTTGACAAGTTGACAAGATACGAGATACGAGTTCAACCCGTTTACTTGTATCTTGTCTACTCGTATTTGTTTATTTATCTCGATACACGGCCCGAACCATCACCTTTCATCAGGTTTTCCACTTCCGGAACAGTAACAAGGTTGAAATCTCCATATACAGTATGTTTCAGACAAGAAGCAGCTACTGCAAATTCCAGAGCTTTCTGGTCGTCATTAGGATAAGAGATAAGCCCGTAGATAAGCCCGCCCATAAATGAGTCTCCTCCACCTACACGGTCTACGATATGCGTGATGTCGTAACGTTTCGATTGATACAACTTATCCGAATATAAGCATCCTCCCCATGTGTTATGGTTGGCATTGATAGAACCACGAAGCGTAATGATTACTTTTTTGGCGCGTGGGAAGCGTTTCATCATTTGCGTACATACCGATTCAAACTCGTCGGCATTCACTTCTCCGCCTGTATGAGCTACATCGAAGCCTTCCGGTTTGATACCGAACACTTTCTCTGCGTCCTCTTCATTACCCAAAATTATATCGCAACCTTCTACTAGTGCAGGCATAACCTCCGTTACATTTTTGCCGTACTTCCACAAGTTTTTGCGATAGTTGAGGTCTGTAGAAACGGTTACTCCCATTTCGTTCGCTACTCTGATCGCTTCCAGGCATGCGTCTGCTGCGCCCTGCGATATAGCAGGAGTGATACCTGTCCAGTGAAACCATTGCGCGTCTTTGAATACTTCTTTCCAGTCTACCATCCCCGGCCTGATGTCGGCAATAGCTGAGTTGGCCCTGTCGTATACTACTTTCGATGCACGTGCAACAGCTCCCGTTTCGAGGAAATAGATACCGACGCGGTCACCGCCACGGATGATATTGTTTACACCTACATTATATTTACGGAGGTCCGAAATACACCATTCCGCGATATCATTTTTAGGCAGGCGGGTTACAAAATCGGTAGGAATCCCGTAATTAGATAATGATACGGCAACATTAGCCTCGCCTCCGCCGAATGTGGCGTTTAAGTTATTAGATTGTATAAATCTCTGGTATCCGGGAGTTGCAAGGCGCAACATGATTTCCCCGAATGTTACTACTTTCTTCATAGTGTGCTTAAGTCTGAATTATTTATTATATGTTACAACCAGAGGATTGTCCAACCCTTCTGAAAATTCTTTTACATAGTTTTCGAAATCGGCAACTGTCGCAAACCCGAACTTAGACCATCCGTAACCACTGTAATAAGTTACAGGAATATTCGGTTGCTGGGTAGTTATCGCCAATACATGCGAATATGTGTCTTTCTTCTTTGTCTTAGGATTGTCGATAGTGTATGTGTCTACAATTGATTTATCTATACCCTGAGGAAAAACCAGAGCCAGATATACATTGTCTACCATATCGCTCTTCGGTTCGGCATACACTACGTATTTATCCGAAGAGATAATAGAGTCGTTTTTCTCTCTCTTTACGATTCCTGCTGCTACCGGCATAGGTTCTTTTATGGTATAAGCCTGTACGATCTTAGACAATTGGGAACCTGCATCGATTGATATAGTACGGTTTTCTGCGACAGACTTTCCATCTACATCCAGATTTTTATAAGTCAGCTTGAAAGTGGTGCGGAGAGGACCATTATCTAACAACTCTTCCGAAGCAAAATTTTCATTCAGCCACAACTTGTTATTTAAATACGGAGCCATTGCCCCGGCACCCAGCGAGCGTCCTACTTTATAATCATCCTGCCCTTCACCATGGTCTTCGTGGTATGATGCTTCCCCGGCAAGGTCGGCTTTGTACCATTTATCGATAATCAAGTTGTTTGTACGCTTGTACCATGCGTCGATACCGTTGCTCGGACCGTCTGTTTCTATCAGCGCAGGGCCGTAGATACGGAACGCCACACGGTCGTTTTCCCATGCAAAGTCATCTTTGCGTTCGGTGATAAAGCGTCCGTATGTTTTTGCAGCATATGTTTGCGCAGTATCGGTGGTGATGATAAAGCTTTTCGATTCTTTGGCTTTCAGTTCCGGCTGAAAAATAAGCTTTCTGTCGTATGTTACCTGAGACGGGATGATTTCACCGGTGCTGTTTTTTACTACATAAACAGCACTATCGGTCAATTTTACTTTCGCTTTGATGCTGTCTAACGGGATTTCGACCATATCGGCTACACGGTCAAAGTCGCTTGTATTTTCTACTGTTATATTCATTTCCTTGTTTGAAGAACAAGAGAGCAGAAATATAACGGAAAGAAAGAAACTTAATATTTTCTTCATATTTTCGTTTGTTTAATTTTTTAAGGTTTAATTTTTTAAACTATTAAATCTTTAAATTTTACTTAACGCAGTTTATCAGCAGTGAAGGTGTCCATATCGTCATAATCGAGATTTTCGCCGCACATAGCCCAGATAAATGTATAGTTGCTTGTTCCCGCGGCCGAGTGGATAGACCATGACGGGGAAATAACAGCCTGTTCGTTACCCATAAAGATATGGCGCGTTTCCTGGGGTTGTCCCATAAAATGGCATACAGCCTGCTGTGCAGGAACTTTGAAATAGAAATATGCTTCCATACGGCGCGAGTGTGTATGAGGAGGCATTGTGTTCCATACGCTTCCTTCCTTGATTTCTGTCATACCCATCTGTAACTGGCAGCAGGGTACGATTTCGCTTAATATGATCTGATTCAATAAGCGCTCGTTAGATGTGGCAGGCACACCGAGGTCCCTTGTACGGCGCATAGCAGATGTGATCTGAGCCGTGGGATATTCTTTATGTGCCGGAGAAGAAGCAAAGTAATATTTTGCAGGTTTTGCAGCATCGTTGCTTTTGAAGGTAACTTCTTTAGAGCCACGGCCTACATATACAGCATCCTTGAATGCCATGCTGTAATCTTTTCCGTCTACTGTAACTACTCCTTCGCCTTCGATACAGATGATACCCAGTTCGCGGCGTTCACAGAAATATTCCGAACGGATAAGGTCTACCGTTTCCAGTTTCAGAGCCTCTTTTACAGGAAGCGCACCGCCGATAATCAGGCGGTCGTTGTGTGTATAAGTCATTAACACACTGTCGGCTTCAAATAATTTTTCTACTAAAAACTCTTTACGCAATTGTGTGGTGTCGTAATTTTTTACATCGTTGGGGTGCGTGCCCCAGCGTTCTTCAATTACTGTTTTCATATTGTTTTGATATTTTTTTAGTTGACAAGTTAACGAGTAGACAAGATACAAGTTATGGATTTCTTGAAAACAAGACTTGTTTACTCGTATCTCGTTAACTTGTCAACTGGTTTAAAACTTAAAAAATTCCTTAGCGTTGTAATATGATACGTTTTCGACCAGTTTACCCAGAAAATCCAGTTCGGATGAAGGGAGCAGACCTTGTTCCACATCCGTTCCTATCAGATTACACAGTATGCGGCGGAAATATTCGTGACGAGGATATGACAGGAAGCTGCGCGAATCTGTCAGCATACCAACAAAGCGGCTTAATAAGCCGAGATTAGACAATGAGTTCATCTGCGCTTCCATTCCCGTTTTCTGATCGAGGAACCACCATCCCGAACCGAATTGTATCTTTCCGGCAACCGAACCATCCTGGAAGTTTCCTATCATGGTAGCGATCAGGTCATTATCGCGCGGGTTCAGGTTGTAAATGATTGTTTTCGCCAACTTATTGTCTGTATCCAGCCTGTTGAGGAATTTCGACATAGCTTTTGCTATTGTGAAGTCTCCGATAGAATCAAAACCTGTATCCGGCCCTAATTTTTTAAACAGGCGTGTATTATTGTTGCGGATAGCGCCATAGTGGAACTGCTGTGTCCAGCCTTTTTCCCAGTCCATAATTGCGCCTTCGACAAGCATAGCCGACTTGAATTTGATGATTTCTTCATGTGTAAGTTCTTTGCCTCCATACACTTTATTGAAGATGGCGTCGATTTCGCTTTGTGTATAATCTTCGGCATAGAATTCTTCGATACCGTGGTCGGATAGTTTACAGCCGGCACCGGCAAAGAAATCGTGACGTTTACGCAGGGCGGTGATAAGATCGCTGAAATTGCTGATAGCCACACCCGACACTTCCGATAATTTTTCCACATATCCCCTGAACGCGTCCGGAATCTCAACGGCCATAGCCTTGTCGGGACGCCATGTAGGGAGCACCTTGACAGAGAATCCTTCATTTTTTAAAGCCAGATGATATTGAAGCGAATCGATAGGGTCGTCTGTCGTACAAACAGCCTCCACGTTGTAATGCTTCATCAGCCCGCGAGCCGAGAATTGCGGAGTGCGCAGTTTTGCAGTACATTCGTCAAAAATCTCTTTAGCTGTTTCGGGTTTTAATATTTTTGTTACTCCGAATGCTGTTTTCAGCTCCAGATGTGTCCAGTGGTAGAGCGGGTTACGCATCGTATAAGGGACTGTTTCTGCCCATTTCTCAAACTTTTCCCAATCGGTAGTATCTTTTCCTGTGCAGTAGCGTTCATCCACACCATTGGTGCGCATTGCACGCCATTTGTAGTGGTCTCCGCCCAGCCATATTTCACCCAGATTGTCGAACTGATAATCTTCCGCAATCAGTTTCGGGTCCAGATGGCAATGATAGTCTATAATAGGCAGATGTTTTGCATGCTGATGATACAGGTATTCTGCCGTTTTGTTTTGCAATACGAAGTTATCGTCTAAAAACTGTTTCATAATTTTAAGCTTTTAGCCTTTAGCTTTAAGCTTTTAGCCGTTTGTAAGAAATGTTATTTGCTAACGGTTAATAGCTGACAGCTAACAGCTTATTTATATTATATATAATGTTTTTGCTATTCCCAGTTCGAGTCCTCTGAGTTCGGCTAATCCCCTGAGGCGGCCGATGCATGAGTAACCCGGATTTGTTTTTTTGTTCAGGTCGTCGATCATCTGGTGTCCGTGGTCGGGGCGGAAAGGGATGGAAATATTGCGTTTTTGCTGTACTTCCAGAAATCCTTTCATTACGCTGTACATATCCACATCGCCTTCCAGATGGTTTGCTTCGTAGAAATTTCCTTCCCTGTCGCGTTGGGTAGAGCGCAGATGAACAAAGTTTATCCTGTCGCCAAGACGTTTTATCATGTTCGGCAGGTCATTATCCGCTCTTACTCCGAATGAGCCTGTGCAGAAGCACAGCCCGTTCGATTTGTTGGGTACGGCCTCTACCAGTTTATTGAAATCCGGTTCGGTACTCAGGATACGCGGAAGGCCGAGGATAGGGTAGGGAGGGTCGTCGGGGTGAATAGCCAGAACGGCATCCACTTCATCGGCTACAGGTGCGATTTGACTAACAAAGTATATCAGGTTTTTCCTTAATGTCTCTGCATCTATACCGTTATATCTGTCGAGTTGGGCCTGAAATTCCTGAAGTGTAAAACTCTCTTCCGCACCGGGCAGCCCGGCTATCATATTGCGTACCAAAAGGTCTTTTTCTTCCTGAGACATGCTTTCGTAGCGGGCTTTTGCTTTGGCAATATCTCCGGCTGAATATTCTTTTTCCGCACCCGGACGTTTGAGGATAAAGAGTTCGAAGGCCATAAATGCAGCACGTTCGAAACGCAGGGCCTTAGACCCGTCGGGCATGGTATAGGCCAGATCGGTACGTGTCCAGTCCAATACAGGCATAAAGTTGTATGTGATGATCTTCACTCCGCACTTTGCCAGATTACGGATACTTTCCTTGTAATTTTCAATATATTCTTTGTAATTCCCTTCCTGTGTCTTGATATGTTCGTGTACAGGGATACTTTCTACCACAGACCAGGTCAGTCCGGCCTTTTCTATAATGTCTTTGCGTTTTTGTATTTCTTCTACAGTCCACACTTCACCATTTTTGATATGGTGCAGGGCTGTGACAATTCCCGTTGCTCCGGCTTGTCTTATATCTGCTAATGATACAGGGTCGTTAGGGCCGTACCAGCGCCATGTTTGCTCACTTAATATCATATATAAACAATTAGTAAATTAGTAAATATGCAGATTAGCAAATTCTTATAGAAATAATTATCAAATTTCCGAATATGCTAATTTGCCAATTAAATGGAGAATGTATTGAAACCTCCGTCTACTACAAGTATAGAGCCGTTTACAAAACTGGAAGCATCGCTTACCAGATAATGGATAGCCCCCAGAAGTTCTTCCGATTCTCCAAAACGGCGGAACGGCGTGTGTGCGATAACCGATTTTGCACGCTCGGTATACGAACCGTCCGGATTAAGCATCAGGTTCCTGTTTTGTTCTGTGATAAAGAAACCGGGCGCCAAAGCATTTACACGGAAACCTTCACCGAATTTTGCAGACAATTCCCCTGCCATATATTCGGTGAAATTGGCCACGGCTGCTTTTGCCACACCATAACCCATAACACGGGTCAACGGGCGGAAAGAGGACATGGATGCTATATTTATTATATTTCCTTTGCCATTGTCTACCATTGCTTTTGCAAATACGAGGGTAGGTATGACCGTCCCGAACAGGTTGAGGTCGATCACATCTTTGAATGCATCTACCTTGACATCGAATATCGTTTTATCCGGTGGAATGGTTGCTCCCGGCATGTTTCCTCCGGCAGCATTTATAAGTACATCGATTTTGCCGTATGCTTTAAGTATCTCCTCTCTGTTTTGTGTCAGATTTTCTTCATTCATGGCATCTGATACGAGAAACATCGCTTCGTCACCTTTGGCTTTAATCTTAGTCGCCAAGGCCTCGCCTTTTTCTTCCGAACGTCCGAGTATAACTACTTTAGCCCCTTCCGATGCCAGATATTCTGCCATCTGCGAGCCTAAAATACCATATCCTCCTGTGATGAGGACTACTTTTCCGTCGATATTGAACAAGCTGTTTTTCATTTTTAGTTACGAGTTACAAGTTATGGGTTACAAGTTTTCAGAGTTCAAGTTTACCCGTTACTTATTGTTATTTTTAGTTTTTAGTTTTGAGTTTTTCACTTTACACTTAGATTCCTATAATTTATAGTTGTTATAATAATCTACGTTTTCTTTTATCAGGATATCTATAGGCATAAAGTTGGTTTTTTCCGGTTCTTGTTTAAACAGGAAATAATTTGCCAATGCCTTGATAGCATCATATCCCTGCAATTCGGGGCGTTGGGAAAGGATAAATGAAATCCGGCCGCTTTTGAGCGCCCTTATGTTACGCTCTATAGCATCATGTCCTACCAACCGGACTCTTTCGCGTAAAGCAGGTTTCGCTTTTTCCAGAAGGGCGATCAGTTCATATATCCGGGAATTTAACACTATGCCGCCTACCAGGGTATTGCTTTGCGAGAGGATATTTTCGAGTTTTTCCAGTCCGGCGGGATGGTTGTCCGGGTCTATTTCCACATGATGTATCTTACCTTTATAATCAGACTGGGAAAGGCATTTCATAAAACCCTGTTCGCGGGTCTTCATCTGTACCGATATCTCTTTATACTTGAACCGTATATGCGCGATGAAAATATCGGCGTTGAGACCGATCTCCTTCAGGAGTAGTTTTGCGGCTATATTTCCGCTGCCTAAGGAATCGCCGCCAAAATACGCCAGGTCTTTTTGTTTCTGAATGTCCGAATCGATATATATATATGGTATGCCTTTTTCATCCAGTTCTTTGGACAGGTTTATAACCAGTTCACCGAAAAGAGTGGCCAGCAGCACACCATCAAAATCTTTTTCTTTAAACTGACCGGCAGCTTTCAGGAAAGAAAAACGGTCGTACTGGTTGAAATGGAAATATTCGACACTTATATTGAATTTCCTCATTTCGTCTCCGGCACGATTTATCCCGTCGCAAACAAGCTCCCAATAATCGCCTTCCGAATAGGTGGGCGCGATAACGGCGAACTTATAACTGCGTTTCGATGCAAGGAAACGTGCTACGAGGTTAGGCTCGTAATTAATTTCTTTCAGAATAGCTTCTACTTTGACGCGCTTTTCTTCCGATACCCGTCCACGGTTGTGGAGTACCCTGTCTACTGTGCCCGTAGAAACACCCGCCAGTTTGGCAATATCTACAATCCGTATATTACTGTTATCTTTTTTCATATTTCAGAGTAAACTGTTTGTGTGCGCACACACCTTTCTGCAAAAGTAACTATTTTTATTAATTATACAATGCGTGTGCGCACACATATTTTTGTGTTGTTTATATAATGTATTGTTTTATAACGTGTTGTATTGCTTGTGGAGATAAGAATATGTTGTAGGGCATGTTTTTATAGAGAATGTGTAGATTTAAGTAGGTCATTAAAGGAGAAAAACTTTATCTATGTATGTAGCCAATAGTTCTTTGACGTATTGATGGGTCCCCTCCAACCTCCCCTTGGGGCAGGGCTGTTAAGTTCTGGATTCTTATATCCTCTTTGTCATGTTGAACGGAGTGAAACATCTCGTTTCTCAGGGTCGAGATCCTTCGTTTCACTCAGAAACAACGTTCGGCAGAGCGAAGCGGAGCCAATGACAGCAGAAAATAACAGAACACAGTGGAGAACTTAACAGCCCTGCCCCAAGGGGGACTTACAGAGAGGGTAAAAAGTAATAAGTAAAAAAGTGTAACCTTTGTTACCTTTGTTACCTTTTGCGCCTTAGCGTCTCTGCGTGAAATATTGTTGACTGCTAACTGTTAACTGATGACTGAAATAGGTGTTACTTTTGTTACCTTTTTTGAGATACGAGTAGACAAGACACGAGATACAAGTTGTTTGAAAGTGAAAAATTAAAAGTGATAAGTGAAAAATATTCTTCGACTTTTCGTTTTTCACTTTCTTTTCACTGATAACTGCTAACTGTTGACTGTTAACTGATATATCTGTTACTTTTTTTAACGTTAGCTTATTTACAGTCTCTAATTGAACGATTTTTCACCCCTGATTACAGGATATATTACAGATATTTGAACTTGAATTAAAACATCATTTTATTTACACGAATGAAAACCATGAAATCTAATTTTTTAATTTGTCTTTTTATCTTAGTCCTGTCCGTACCCTCTTATGCTCAGGAGTACAGATCGGGAGCTGTGGAAAAAGACTATGTAGCTTATCTGTTTGCTTATTTTACAGGAAATAAGGTGGAAGAAGAGGCAATCCATTTTGCTATCAGCGCGGATGGATATAATTATAAATCATTGAATGGCAATAAGCCTGTAATTGATTCCAAACTAATCAGTTCGACAGGAGGTGTCCGCGATCCGCATATATTGAGATGTGAGGACGGAAAAACCTTTTATATGGTGGTGACGGATATGACATCGTCGAAAGGCTGGGATTCGAACCGGGCAATGATCCTGTTGAAGTCGACGGATCTGGTAAACTGGTCGTCGAGCATCATAAATATTCAACATAAATATTCAGGGCAGGAAGACCTGAAACGGGTATGGGCCCCGCAAACCATTTATGATCCCGAAGCAAAGAAATACATGGTTTACTGGTCGATGAAGCATGGCGGCGGTCAGGATATTATATATTATGCCTATGCGAATGCAGACTTTACGGACTTTGAGGGAGAACCGGAGCAGTTGTTCTTTCCTGAGAACGGAAAATCGTGTATCGACGGGGATATTATCCTGAAAGACGGCACTTTCCATATGTTTTACAAAACCGAAGGACATGGCAATGGTATAAAGCTGGCCACGACCAACTCGCTGACTTCGGGCAAATGGACGGAGCATGAAGGTTATAAACAGCAGACAACGGAGGCAGTGGAGGGTTCCGGCGTATTCAGGCTGATAAATACCGATACTTATATACTGATGTATGATGTGTATATGAAAGGTAAGTATCAATTTTGCGAAAGTAGCGATCTCGAGAATTTCCGTGTTATAGACCACGAGATATCGATGGATTTCCATCCCCGCCATGGTTCGGTTATTCCGGTGACACGTCAGGAGTTGAAGGCATTGACGGCTAAATGGGGTTTGCCGGAAGGTTTTCCCCCGGTAGGGAATAATCCCGTGCTTACGGGCTATTATGCCGACCCTGATATTATATATTCCAATAAAACAAAGAAATATTATATCTATCCTACCAGCGACGGGTTTGATGGCTGGGGCGGTTACTACTTCAAGACCTTCTCATCGGACAACCTGGAAGACTGGACGGATGAAGGGGTGATACTCGACCTGAAAAAAGATGTTTCGTGGGCCAACAGGAATGCATGGGCTCCGTGTATCGAAGAGAAGAAAGTAAATGGTAAATATAAATATTACTATTATTTCACTGCCGCGCAGAAGATCGGGGTGGCTGTCGCCGATGATCCGGCAGGCCCGTTCGTAGATTCGGGTAAAGCCCTGATCGATTTCAGGCCGGAAGGTATAAAGGGCGGTCAGGAGATAGACCCCGATGTATTTACCGACCCGAAGACGGGCAAGAGTTATCTCTATTGGGGTAACGGATATATGGCTGTGGCTGAACTGAATAAAGACATGGTGTCTATAAAGAAGGAAACGGTTAAGGTACGCACTCCGGATAAGACATTCCGTGAGGCTATTTCGGTCTTTTATAGGAAAGGGACGTATTACTTCCTTTGGTCGGAGGACGATACACGGAGCGAAAATTACCGGGTAAGGTATGGTACTTCTACATCGCCTACAGGGGTTATCACGATTCCCGAAAACAATCTGATTCTGGCAAAAGACGCTGCTAAAGGTATTTACGGAACGGGTCATAATTCGGTACTGCAAATACCGGGTAAGGATGAATGGTATATCGTATATCATCGTTTCAACCGTCCTAACGGGATAAAGATGGGTGATGCGGCAGGTTTTCACAGGGAAGTATGTATCGATAAAATGGAGTTTAACGCGGACGGTAGTATCAAAGCTGTAGTGCCGACGTTATAAGATTTCAAGTTTAAAGATTTCAAAATTATCGAAATCTATGACTTTAAATCTTTAAATCTTTAAACTTGAAATCTTGAAATCATATAATATAGGTTTTTCTGGTTATCAGGCTTTTAAGGTAAAGGCCGGATAGCATGATTGGGTTACGTGTTATTCCGGCCTTTTGGTTTATTACCCTGCATTTCGTTGGAAATCGCTGGGGGTTACATTGAATTCCAGTTTGAAGCATGATGTGAAGTACTTCGGATCTGAGAAGCCTACCGAATAGGCGACCTCGGATATGGATATGGACTTGTCCTTCAACATCTGGCAGGCATGTTTCAGCCTGATATTGCGGATAAACTCGATAGGTGCAAGTCCTGTCATGGTCTTTATCTTACGGTACAGGGAAGACTTGGACATGTTCAGATGCTCGGCAAATGTATTGACATCGAACTCGGGTTCGGACAGATGCACCTCTATTATCTTTATGGCATTATTGAGGAACTGTTCATCAATAGAAGGGTATTCGAGCGTAGAGATGTTTATCTCTATATCCGTCTTGAATTCTTTTTGCTTGTCCTTCTTGTTTGCCAGGAAATTGTTGATACGGGCTTCCAATACTTTAAGGTCAAAAGGTTTAGATATATATCCGTCAGCACCGGCATTATAACATTCTATACGGTCATCGGTGCTGTTTTTGGCAGTTAGCAATATTACCGGGATATGGCTGGTTTCGAGGTCTTTCTTCAGTCTGCGGCAAAGTTCCAGCCCGTCCATTCGGGGCATCATAACGTCACTGATTACGATATCTATATCGTTGTCTTTCACACGGTCCAATGCTTCCACTCCGTTGGGGGCTGTGAGTACATGGTAGTGTTTCGACAGTATATTGCCGATAAGGGTCAGTAACTCTTCGTTATCCTCGACCAGTAATACGGCCGTACGTTCTTTGATTTCCTGCTTGTTTGCATTCATATCTTCGCCGGAAGGTTCATCCAATGACATCAGGTCTATATTCTTTTCGTATACGATGACCTGATCGGACTTACCCATCTCTGAATCGTTATAGCTCTCTTTATCTATCGGGATATCTATTGTGAATGTAGTGCCGGCATCCACTTCACTTTCCACACTGATAGTACCGTGATGGAGGTCTACAAGGTCTTTGGTAAGAGATAGCCCTATGCCGTTTGTGTCGCTGGCTTCGGTCATCTTGTTGGTATAGAAGCGTGTGAAGATATCGGCCTGGTCTTCTTTGGCTATTCCTACTCCGGTATCACTTATCCTGATTTGCAGGTGCGGGTGGTTGTTGCTCAGGTATTTGTTCAGGCTTATCTCCACCTTTCCGTTCCGGGGTGTGTATTTATATGCATTGGATAACATATTGAATACTACTTTATCTATTTTATCCGCATCGAAGTATCCCTGTATGTGGTTTGGCTGGGAGCTGAAAGAAAACCCGATATCTTTTTTCTTCATCAGTGGAAGGAAATTGGTATAGCATATATCGCGGATGAATGTAACCGCTTCGCCTTGCGATATTTTGAGCTTCATATTCCCGCTTTCTACTTTCCGGAAGTCTAAAACCTGTTGTAACAAACGTTTCAGGCGGTTTACACTCGAGCGCATGGTGTCGAACTGGGTAATCTTGCTTTTGTATGTGATTTCCGCATCATCGATCAGGCAGGATATAATGGTCAACGGCGTAAGAAAGTCATGTGAGATGTTGGTAAAGTAACGGAGCTTGGTTTGTGTGAGCTCTTCAGACTTGTCTTTCTCTATCTGCGCTATTTTCAGTTCGTTGCGAAGTTTTATCCTGTTCTTGATAATTCTGTATGTCCAGTAGATTGCGGCGAGCAATAACACAAGATAGATGGCATATGCCCACCATGTTTCATAGAATGCGGGGCGTTTATATATCATAAGTTTGGTAATCTCGCTGCTCCATAGCCTGTTTTCGTCGGTGGCTTTGATGTAAAATATGTGGGAGCCTTTGCTTAATTGATTATATATTGCAAACTGGCGGTCGTTCTCCGTATATACCCAGTCGTCGTCTACACCTTCCATCTTATAGGCATACTGTATCTTGGAAGGGAATGTGTAATCGAGAGAAGAAAAGTCAATCTCGATATTCTTGTCGTCAGGCTCGAAAGTCAGGGATTGCGAAGTTATATCGAACCGCTGATTTTTATTGCCCTGAAAAACAGAAGAGTTGTTGATCTTTATATCAGTAATGAAAGTCCGTGTTTGTTTTGCCTGTTCGGATAAAGTTTCGGATGGCGTAAACACTGATATACCCTTATTGCCTCCAAAGAATATTTTACCATCTTTATTTTTGAAATAAGAATTGATGAGGAATGAATTGACTATAACCCCGTCGGTACCGGAATAATTCTTAGAGGCTCCGTTTTCCGGATTGTACTCTGTAATACGTTTATTGGTAGATACCCATACGTGGCCGAAGTTGTCCGTGACAATATTAAGTATAGCTTCTCCGGTCATCTTCAGCGATTCGGATACATCTTTGAATTGCCGGCTGATGAGATCATAGGCTATGATGCTGCCTTCTTTAGTACCTAGCCATACTTTACCGTTTATATCGGCACAGATGGACTCTATGTTATTGCTCGGCAGATTGTTTTCTTCTTTGTTGAAATTCTTTATCTGGAGTTTCCCGGCCTGATAGTTTCCCGTCATCGGTACTTGAGATATCCCGGATGTTTTACTACTGATCCAGATCGTACCTCTTGTGTCTTCGGTTATACCGGAAATGGTACCGAGCGAAAAGCTGACCGCTTCGATATTGTCCTTATTATATGGTTTAATGAGAAGCCCGGTAGTGGTTACTATCCAGATATTGTTATTCCGGTCTTCAAAGAATATGCGTGGATTGCCTGCATCTGAAGCAATGGTTGATAAGTCGATACTTCTGGAAACGACGATATTATCTTTATCCTTCTTCATACAGTAAATCCTTGCCTCATTTTCAGGCCCCACCCATATTTCATCCGGAATAGAACGGAATTGAGAAATGCAACTGACTGTACTTAACATCGGAAGCTTCCTTAATTGTGGGTAATCAGAATGGAAGCGTATACTGTTTTTGTCAGGATTGAAGATGCCTAAACCCCATCGGTTCTGATTTACCCAGATATCTCCGTCCCGGTCTACGCTGATAGCCGTTATATTCGGAGTTATTCCGGTTCGTTCCTTGATAGATAAGATAGAGTAATTTTTAATGACTGGACGGTCGAAATTGATTGTAAGCACGCCTTCACTGAACGTTGCTATCCATAAGTTACCAGTCCGGTCTTTTATTATCTCGCTGTATATATTATTAGATTCCTTGAACAGGTAAGATACATCGATGTTTGTTAGCTTGCCATCCTTATCATATTCGAAAGCATGCAGGCCTGAGATCGACATTACCCAGACGTATCCGTATTTATCGTCCTGCACAATACTGAAAAATGTATCTTCTGCCAGTTGTCTTTCCTTATTGAAAACCTCTTGCCGGACATACATCTGATCTCCTTCTTTGTCCGGATTGAACAAATACAATCCATTGCCCCATGTACAAACCCAATATTGTTTCCTGTTGTCCTGATATATTCTGAAGGGGTTGTTCCCGCTTCCAATCTGGGGATAATGTTTGAATGTATCATCTTTAGGATTGTACCTGTATATACCATTCCTCCATAGTGCAACCCACAGAGTGCCGTCGGGGGCTTCGTAGATAGAATTGATATTTGTGGAAGGGAGTTCATTGTTGTATTTCTTCTTTAGTGTTAAATCCGGGTTATAGCATAAAACAGTGCTTCGCGTTCCTACCCATATATTGCCGTCGGATGCAACCAGAATCGTTTCAATATTTTGATTCAGGACTTCCTTATCTTCCAGAGGCGTGATTATATATGTCTTTTTATCCAGAATATTTATTCCGCTTCGCGTGCCGATCCACAAGCGGTTGTTTTTATCTTCAGCCAGGCAGGAAATATCATTGCTCGCGATTAAATCAGGGTTGTTAAGATTGGAACGGAAGGTCAGTATGCGATATCCATCGTATCTGCACAGCCCGTCTAAAGTACCGAACCACATAAAGCCCTCTTTGTCCTGATGTATTCTGCGGACAGAGTTTGATGGCAATTGACTTATTAGAGGAATTGGCTTTACGGATATTTGTTTTGCCTCAATGTTCATAAACGCAAAAACAAATAATAATAAGTATAGCCGGTATCGTTTTAAGCAGTAAAACATATTTAATTTCGGTATTAGGTTTTAGGAAATACAATATTAAAAATAATAATTGTTATTTTTACACCAATAAATAGTTAAAAGTGATTTTTTAAAGAAAATGGAACTATTTTTACCCTATATGAATGATTTGTATACCCTCGTGCGGTTCTGTTTTCATTATATTTGTAGAATATAGGATGTGCTTCGGCATAGCTCAAAGTAAACTTTGCCTCTGCCTCCGGCTTTCACTATAATTTGTGACATTGTAAGATAATCTCTTATATATAACAATCAAAAGCTAAAACATGAAAAAAACACTCTTTTTACTTTCTGTGTTTCTGTGCTCAGGTCTTTTTGCTCAGAACAATGTCCCGGATTGGGAGAATCCGGAAGTTTTTGCTATCAACAAGGAGGAAACGCGTGCAACATCATTGCCTTATCCATCCGATCAATTGGCATTGACTGATGATTATGCGGCTTCTCCTTATTATCAGTTACTCGATGGAATGTGGAAATTCCACTGGGTGCCTAAGATCGCGGACGTTCCGGACGGATTTTATGAGGAAAACTATGATGCGAGCAAGTGGGTGAACATGCCTGTACCGGGCAATTGGGAATTCAACGGTTACGGTATTCCGATGTATGTAAATACTGGCTTCGGCTTTAAGAAGAATCCACCGTATATCGATAGGGAAGATTCGCCTACAGGGGCGTACCGTCACGAATTCAATATTCCAGATAATTGGGACGGACGTAAGGTATTCATTCATTTCGACGGAGGTACGAATTCGATGTATGTATGGGTAAACGGTCAGAAAGTAGGTTATACCGAAAATGCCAAAAGTCCGGCAGAATTCGATATTACAAAATATATACGCAAGGGAAAAAATATACTGGCTTGCGAAGTGCATAAATTCAGCGACGGCTCATACCTTGAAGATCAGGATATGTGGCGTCTTGGAGGTATAAACAGGAGCGTATATTTATATAGTACCGCGCAAACACGTATCTGGGATTTCTTTGCCCATCCCGATCTGGATAGGAATTACAAGAACGGGGTATTCAGTGTGGATGTAAAATTGAAGAACTATACGAATGCAGCGCAAGTTCAGACTGTAGATGTAGCGATAATAGATAATACAGGAAAGAAAGTATTCGGCAAGTCTCAGAAAACATCTATTCCGGCAGAGAATACCAGTGATTTGTCATTTTCAGGAAATATATCGAACCCGTTGAAATGGACGGCTGAAACACCGAACCTTTATACTATGCTGATTACATTGAAGGATAGTAAAGGCAATGTGGTGGAGGCGACTTCGCATAAAATAGGATTCCGTAAGATTGAAATAAAAGACGGGCAACTTTTTGTCAACGGTAAAAAAGTGTTCTTTAAAGGAGTGAACCTGCATGAGTTCAACACAAATACAGGACAGGTAGTTACCCGCAAAGAAATGATGCGTAACCTGCAACTGATGAAAGAACTGAATATAAATGCTGTGCGTACATCCCACTATCCGCAACAACCGCTTTGGTATAAGCTTTGTGACGAGTACGGTATTTATCTGGTAGACGAAGCAAATCTTGAATCACATGGTCTGGGTTATGGCCCGGATAATGTATCGAACTTCCCTGAATGGCATGCCGCACATATGGATCGTATTATCCGTGCAGTGGAACGTGACAAGAATCATGCTTCGGTTATCTTCTGGTCGCTGGGTAATGAGGCCAGCAACGGCAAAGCGTTCTTCGATATGTACGATTGGGCAAAGGCCAGGGACAACAGTCGTCCGGTACAATATGAACAAGCATACCAGAAAGACCGCAACACGGATATTATCTGCCACATGTATCCTTCATGGGAAAATATGAAGCGCGACGCAGCCAAAGATTTGGGCCGTCCGTATATCATGTGTGAATATGCGCATGCAATGGGTAATAGTATGGGTAATTTTCAGGAATACTGGGATTTGATGCGTTCAAGCAAAAACATGCAGGGGGGCTTCATCTGGGAATGGTACAATCACGGATACCCGGCTAAGGATGAACAGGATCGTTTCTACTGGGCATACGGTGGTGACCTGAAAGGGTATAATAAGATGAATGACGGGAACTTTGTTGCCGACGGTCTTATAAGTCCCGATCAGAACTATATTCCACATACCCACATAGTGAAGAAGGTATATCAGAATATCTTATTCGAAGCTAAAGATCTGAATAATGGTATAATCACTGTAATCAACGACTTCAAGTTTACTGACCTTACCAATAAGAATTATACTTATAAATGGGTATTGCTGAGAAACGGAGAGAATGCCGGCGAGGGTACATTCGATATTACTATTCCCGCCGACTCGCGAAAGGATATCAAACTGAACGTCCCTGCGATAAAAGCAGAAGCCGGAACAGAATATTATCTTCAATTGTTTGCATACAGCAAGGAAGATACACCGTTTATCAAAGCCGGATTTGAAGTAGCTAAAGGTGAATTTGCTTTTGCTTCCAATAATTATTTTGCACAATCGGACGCATCGGGTTCTTTGACTATAGATAAAAAAGACGACAAGATCATCGTAACATCGGGAACTGTGGTTTATGAATTCTCTTCTAAGGATGGTCGTAGCTTACTCTCTATGACGAATGACGGAAAGAAAGTATTCAATGAACTTCCTCGTTTGAATTTCTGGCGTGCTCCTACCGATAATGACTTCGGTGAATGGGTTCAGTATAACCTGCGTTTGTGGGATGCTGCCGGACATAATATTATATATACATTCAAGGGTTTGCAAGAGGCTAATGGAGGCATTACGGTTAATTACGAAGCCAAGCTGAAAGGTATTGAAGCCAAAGTTGATTTGGCCTATACTGTGAATAAAGACGGAAGCCTCGCTACTATGGCTAATTACAAAGCCTTGGCAGACGATCTTCCTGAGATGGTACGTTTCGGTATGATTATGACCCTTCCAAAACAAATGGACGACTTTACCTGGTATGGACGTGGTCCGTGGGAAAATTATATAGACCGTAATCATGATACATTTATGGGTATCTGGAATGGTAAAGTGGAAGAGCAGGCTTTTGCTTATTATCGTCCGCAAGAGACAGGTAATAAGACAGATGTTCGGTGGCTGACATTAAAGAATAAAGACGGTAACGGTATTAAAGTTACCGGAGTTCAGCCTTTATCGGTAAGTGCGACCAACAACAAGCCGGAAGACCTCGACCCGGGCATGACCAAGAAACAACAGCATGCTTCCGATATTCTGCCGCGTAATGAGACTGTGCTGTGTGTCGATTTATTCCAGCGCGGAGTAGCCGGATTGAATTCATGGGGCGCAAGTCCGCTGCCGCCATACAGGTTCTTTGGAAAAGAATATACATATGGTTACACAATTAGCGTTATAAAATAAACGGATTGGAATAATAAATAACCGACCTTGCCCGAAATTCTTTTCAGGCAAGGTTTTTTTATAGGTGAATTTTAATTCTGAATTAAATCTCCCCCCTTTTTGACCTAATTGAATCCTGTTAGTTAGAATATTCTTAGACACTTTTGTACTAATGAAACGTGTGAAAAATCTAAGTATATAATTACACCATGAAAAGAAAATTATACCTCTTGTTACCATTCTTCTTTATATATGCATCATGTATCGGGAATGCCAATAAAATAAATGAGAGTACCTCGGACAATATAATGACTGAAACGGAAGTAGTAGAATTAATAAAGAAAGTGAACAGCCACTGGCAGTCTACTCACCCCGGGCATGAAAATTCCTTTTGGCACAGGGCTGCATACCATACAGGAAATATGGCTGCCTATGAAGTCACCGGCATAGAAGAATATAAGGCATATTCAGAAGCATGGTCGGAAATAAATGAATGGAAGGGTGCAAAATCCGATAATAAACCGGAATGGAAATACTCTTACGGAGAAACAGATGAGTATGTGCTGTTCGGAGACTTTCAGACCTGTTTTCAGGTGTACATAGACTTATACAATCTCGATGAAGGGAAAGACGAAACGAAAATAGCCCGCGCTAAAGAAGTAATGAAATATCAGATGTCTACCCCTCATGTAGATTACTGGTGGTGGGCCGACGGATTGTATATGGTGATGCCTGTGATGACACGGCTGTATAAGATTACTGGAGACCGGCAATATCTGGATAAGTTATACGAGTATTTTGCCTATGCCCGCGACTTAATGTATGATAAAGAAAGCAGCTTGTTTTACCGCGATGCTAAATATATCTATCCAAAGCATAAGACAAACAAAGGGCTGAAGGACTTTTGGGCCAGGGGCAACGGATGGGTTTTCGCCGCTATCCCCAGAGTGCTGGCAGATTTACCGGAGGACAATCCGCACAGATCTGAATATATACAAATCTATCAAGATATGGCGAAGGCTATAGCTGACTGTCAGCAGGAAGAAGGCTTCTGGAGCCGTAGCATGCTCGATCTGGAACAGGCGCCGGGTGCAGAAACCAGTGGGACGGCATTTTTTGCTTATGGTTTTCTATGGGGAGTGAATAATAACATATTGGATAAGGATACTTATAAACCGGTAATTGACAAGAGCTGGAAGTATCTGACAGAAACAGCTTTGCAACCTGATGGCTCGATAGGATATGTGCAACCGATAGGTGAAAGAGCCGATCAGCATAAAAATGTTGGACCGGACACAACTGCCGATTTCGGAGTGGGTGCTTTTCTTCTGGCAGCTACAGAAATGGCCAAGTACTTAAAATAAATTTTATACTTATGAAAAACAAATTATATACACTACTGACACTTACAGTTCTCCTTTCTTTACCATCATATGCAAATATGAATCAGAAAGACGAAGAACCAAATGATCGTACTTACTGGACAAATCTGCTTTACAAAATAGCCTCGCCTGTCCTTAGCAATATGAGCAAGGGTGAGTTGTCCAAGAATATGGAACTGGAATTAAGCCCGACATGGGATGGACGTGACAAACGTGTTTCATACATGGAATGCTTTGGCCGTCTGATGTCCGGATTGGCACCATGGCTTAGTTTACCGGATGATGATACTGCCGAAGGTAAACAACGGAAACAGTTACGGGAATGGGCTCTCAAAAGTTATGTGCAGGCTGTTGATCCTGCCAGCCCCGATTATTTGTTGTGGCGGAACGAGGGGCAGCCATTGGTAGATGCCGCTTATATAGCTTCCAGTTTCCTGCGTGCGCCTAAGCAATTATGGGAACCGTTGGATGACTTGACGAAGAAAAGATATATTGAGGAATTTCAACAATTGCGCCGTATCGATCCTCCATATACAAATTGGCTTTTGTTTTCGGCAATGGTGGAGTCATTTTTGCTCTCTGTAGATGCGCAATGCGATATGTACCGTATTCACAGCGCTATTCGAAAGATTGAGGAATGGTATGTGGGAGATGGCTGGTATTCGGATGGCTCACACTTTGCATTCGACTATTATAACAGTTTTGTTATTCAGCCTATGTATGTGCAGGTATTGGAAGTACTTGTTGACCGGCAGATCAGGTTGCGCGACAAGAATCTGGCTGTAGTGCAAAAGAATCTTGACACAGCAAAAAAACGTATGCAACGCTTTGGTATCATACTTGAACGTTTTATCTCGCCTGAGGCTACATTCCCTGCATTTGGACGTTCTATGACTTACCGTATGGGCGCGTTTCAACCACTGGCCTTATTATCGTGGAAAGAATATTTACCGGAAGAGTTACCCGAGGGACAAGTGCGTAATGCGTTAACATGTGTTATGAAGCGTATGTTCTCTATGGAAGGAAACTTCAATAAGGGAGGTTTCCTCCAATTGGGATTTGCGGGACATCAACCCGATTTGGCCGATTGGTACACAAATAATGGAAGTTTATATCTGACGGCTGAAGTATTTCTTCCTTTAGGTTTACCTGCCAGCCATTCTTTCTGGACTTCCCCTGCTCAGGACTGGACAGAAAAGAAAGCCTGGAGCGGGCAATCATTTCCTAAAGACCATGCAATAAGGGATTAAAATGTGGAAAAGAATCAAATTTCATCCTTTTTGAATGAAATTACCCTTATAGAAACCTTTATTAATTATCAATTTTGCTATTGCTTACTTAACTATTATCTAGATCACCATGGGAAAAATAATTCACAACAAAAGTCCTGTCTGATTAAAACCGGATGAATTGCGATACCTCTGTTTAGAATCCAGAAAATACCATAAATTAATTAATACTCTTTATGTAAAACACAATTTTGATTTTATGTATTATAAAACAAAAAATATAACAACAAATTATTCCATTTTTTCTTCTGAAAATTTGGATATTAGCCGTGTTTTGCTAGAGAGAGAGAGAGAGAGAGAGAGAGAGAGAG
>X355_Hoffmanns_Two_toed_Sloth__coassemble_2033_pt1 | contig 23007 bp, 19 predicted proteins | sample X355_Hoffmanns_Two_toed_Sloth__metabat2_low_PE_021 | metagenome-assembled genome bin X355_Hoffmanns_Two_toed_Sloth | reverse complement strand
GCATTAGATATATGCACCGAAGATAAAGATTTTTAGCGAAAAGCCGAAATGACAATTTGCAATTTTAAATGATTTAAGGATATTATTTTAATAATTATATGAAAAGAGTTTGAACAAGATGATAAAATACCCCATTAAAGTTCATTTACCAACTTCTTCAATTCTACACGGCTTATCTTCCCTGTCTCTGTTAAAGGGATTTTATCTACCTTAATAATCTTCTTAGGAGTATAATATGCAGGTTGGATATCTTTAAATATAGCCGGATCAATATCTTCTTCCACTGCAAGAATTAGTACTTCTCCAAATTTAGGATCGGGAAGGGATGTAACAGCAAAAGAGCTATTGATAAGGGGCTTCAGTATCTTTTCAACTTCTTCTATCTGAATCTTTATTCCTCCGCTGTTAATTACATTATCTTTGCGTCCTGTGATACGGAAGCTTCCGTCTTTATCTATCTCCGCAATATCGTTCGTATAAAGTTTTTCACTTGTTACCAACGGCGCATCTATTATCAGTGTATTATCATCCGATAATGATAGCGCAACAGATGGAAACGGGATATACGATCCGGAAGCACTCTCTCCGTTCAGCCTGCGCAAAGCAATGTGCGAAAGGGTCTCGGTCATTCCATATGTAGAATATATTTTGTTAGGGTGAGTTTTTAGTTTTTCTTCCAGACGGGAGTCGATCGCCCCTCCTCCTATTATCAGATTTTTTATTTTTTCCAGTTTCTTCCGCTCTTTATCAGACTCCAAGCTATTATACACCTGCATAGGGATCATCGCGGCAAAATCGAACGTAACTTTTGTATCTTTCAGCGGGTTGCCGGACGGGGTGACAGGATATAAGTCCAGGCCTGCGATCAATGCACGTACCACCATCATTTTACCTGCAATATAGTCTAGCGACATACACAGCAGGGCTTTGTTTCCTTCTTTTAATCCGAGGAAAGAACAGGTAAATTCCGCACTGCGCATCATCCGCTCTTTTTCCACCATCATTTCTTTGGGTATACCTGTAGAACCTGATGTTTGTACCCTAATCAACGGTGAACGTGAAAACCATTCCTTCAGGAATAAATAAAGACTATAATGAAAATCCGACTTTAGGGCAAAGGCGGGTATTCCTTTGCTCCGGAAAATATCAGGAGTATAGGAGCCTCCGTCTATTGTTATTATTTGTCTTTTTATGTAAAGTTGATACATATATTTTATAAGTGAAAAGTGAAGAACTAAAAATGTAGAATATTTTTCACTTTTCGTTTTTCATTTTTCGTTTTTATTTCGTACCACAGACAGTCTCCCTGTATAAACAATGGCATCTCTATATTGTTCGTATATAATGCTCCCGTACCAAGCCCTTGAGGAAGCGGATTATTGTAAGTAGAACACCATTGGGCTATCGCGTTCAACCCGATATTCGATTCCAAAGCGGAAGTTATCCACCAGCCGATATCCATTGACCGGGCCAATTCTATCCATTCGGTTGCACCGATGATTCCTCCATGTAAGGTAGGTTTCAGAATAATATATTGCGGTTTTATAGTTTCCAGCAAGCGTTTCTTTTCTTCAGGCTGGTTAACTCCGATCAGTTCCTCATCGAGCGCTATCGGCAAAGGTGTTATTTCTGTTAGTCTGGACATATCGTCCCATTGTCCGGCACGAATGGGTTGTTCGATAGAATGCAAATCCAGTTCGGCCAGCCGTTTCAATTTTTCCGGTGCATCGTCCGGCGAAAATGCCCCGTTTGCATCCACACGCAATGTTATTTTATCAGGGTCATAATGTTTACGGATATAGCGAAGGAGGTCTAGTTCCTGGTCAAAATTGATGGCTCCAATCTTGAGTTTTACACAGTGAAAACCCTGTTCCAACTTAGATTCTATCTGTTCGAGCATGTAATCATAATCGCCCATCCATATAAGCCCGTTGATAGGAATCCCTTTCTCTCCCCGGGCAAACGGAGTATCCCATAAACGGAAACAGCCTTGCTCCAACTGCCTCATTGCTGTCTCCAGACCAAAGAGAATGGATGGATACGGACGCAATGCTTCTATATCCAGTTTTCCGTCCTGCTCCAGTTTTTGGCAAAAATAAGATAGCCTATCCTCATAATTTTCGTCATAGTCGCAGCTAAGATCAAAAAGCGGGGCACACTCCCCTATCCCCCACCGTTCGGGCCAGGATGTATCAGCCGCCACCACATACCATATTTTATGGTCGTGATAAACTCCACGCGATGTCCCTGCGGGACGCTTAAAATGGAGAGTATAGGGTATGATCCTGGTTTTAAGCATATCGGCCCCTCCTAGCCTCCCCAAAGGGGAGGAACTCAAAGAAAGTATATATTAGTAATCATCTTTTATCTTTTCGTGGCTTTGCTTAAAGTCCCCTTCGGGGGATTTAGGGGGCCTTACGGAAACTTAGGAAACTTTTTGAAGTCCGGCTTACGCTTTTCGAGGAATGCATGCTTTCCTTCCTGCGCCTCATCTGTCAGGTAATAAAGTAAAGTCGCGTTTCCAGCCAGTTCCTGAATACCGGATTGCCCGTCAAGTTCGGCATTGAGTCCCATTTTTATCATGCGCAGTGCCATAGGGCTGTGTTGCATCATTTCGTGCGCCCATTTCACGGTTTCGTCTTCCAGCTGATCGAAAGGCACAACAGTATTTACCAGTCCCATATCCAAAGCCTCCTGCGCTGAATACTGACGACAAAGGAACCATATTTCACGAGCCTTTTTTTGTCCCACTATACGCGCCAGATATGATGACCCGAATCCGGCATCGAAGCTGCCTACACGAGGGCCGGTTTGTCCGAAGATCGCATTTTCGGACGCAATAGACAGGTCACAAACAACGTGCAATACATGTCCCCCACCAATAGCATAACCGTTTACCATAGCAATAACAGGCTTAGGCATTGAACGTATCTGTTTCTGCACTTCAAGCACCTGCAAGCGTGGGACACCATCTTTACCTATATATCCGCCTTTACCTTTTACATTCTGGTCTCCACCGGCACAGAAAGCTTTATCTCCCGCGCCTGTAAGCACTACGACATAGATATCCTGATTTTCGTGACATATACGAAGCGCATCACTGATCTCCATAGTCGTGGTAGGAGTAAATGCGTTGCGATAACGCGGACGGTTGATTGTTATACGACCTATCCCTTCGAAATAATCGAACAGGATTTCTTCATATTCTTTAATGGTTTGCCATTCTCTTGTTGCCATAATATTATTTTTTCAATTTGCTAATTAGTAAATATGCCAATGTGCCAATAAATATATCATCAAGTATCAAATTATACAACCAGCCGTTGTTCCATTGGCACATTGGCATATTGTCACATTAATTCATTATTTTAGTTTATGATAATAATCCTTAAAAGCTGCTTTGCTTACTTCCATATCAGTAATTACTTCAAGCACCATAGATTCCCGGATCGTCTCATTCATAAATGTCTCGAAAGCCTTACTCAGTTCTTCCCCGTTGGTAGCCGAAAGATATTTCATACCCGAAGCATGCACCCATTCTCCAGCTCCGGTATTATGCGTTGCAGCAACATATTGCTTCAGCGATGGAGCCTTATTCAATCCCGGTAGCAGGTGGAAAATACCGCCGCCGCCATTATTGACGAGCAATACCCGCAGATTCTTTATATGTGAAATATTCCACAATGAATTCAGTCCGTAAAAAAAACTCAGATCGCCGATAACCAAATAGGTTATGCCCTCGTAAACGGATGCAAAACCAATAGCCGAAGGCAGTGAACTTTCGATACCATTAGTTCCACGATTACAAAATACATCTACTGATTTGTCTAATGTATAAAGCTGTGCATTGCGCACAGTGGAGCTGTTAGCCAAATGCAAAACAGAATTTCCGGGTAAGCGTTTCAGAAAATCACCCATAGCCCGGATATCGGAAAACGGTGTTTCAGAAGACGGTTCCGTTATCTTCTCCGAAGTTTCTTCCCATAAGCCGGAATATGGCTTTTGTTCATCTGCTGAAATGGTATTATACAAAGTATTGAGGAATTTCTCGTTATCAGTCTCAATCAAATCTGTAAGCGATTGGAAAAGGTCTACCACTTCGCCCGACGGTGTAATATGCCAGTGACTTACAGGCTTATTCCCTCTTAGAAATTGCTTCAATCGCTTTGAAACGATATGCCCACCGATAGTAACAACCAAATCGGGTACAAAATCAGTCTTCTTTTCGTCGGGGATAGCATATAATAAAGCATCGAAATTGGATATGAACAAAGGTGAAACACAATTGGACAGATGCTCTACCAATACAATGCAATCATTCCGTCCCACTAATTTCTCCAAAACCTTTACTAACCCGGGCGATTTTGGTAACTGCCCTACTATAATCATACGTTTGGGCAGATGGTTCCACTTATCCGAAAAAGGTGTTGTATCAACCGATTTTTCAATAGAGGCAAGATTTATTTTTCTTACCTCGGGAAGTTTCTCCACCGAATAATCGAATAAGGGTTCCGATATAGGTACATTGATATGTACAGGCCCCTGAGCATCAGTCATACAATCAATCAAGGCCTCATTTATAAGACGGTTGCAAAACCATGTATCCCGTTCTGTTTCTATTTCCGGCAGATTCACAGATTTCTTTACCAACGAACCGAAAACTCCTGCCTGCGGCAATGTCTGCCCGTCCATTTGTCCTATCCATTCCTGCGAACGGTCCGCCGAAACCACTATCAGTGGTAATTGCTGATAATATGCCTCCGCTACAGCCGGGGCATAATTGAGCAAGGCGGTACCCGATGTACAACAGATTACGACAGGCTTACGGGTACACTGGATAATACCCAGTGCATAGAATGCCGCATTGCGCTCGTCCACGATTACATGACAATCGAAAGACGAATCCTGCGAAAATGTCTGCATCAATGGTGCATTGCGTGAACCGGGAGACATTACCACATGCCGTATCCCGTACGCTTTGAGTATCGCTACCGTTTGTAATACATTTTTCTTTACTGAGAACATTTTAGTTACAATTTAAAAACGAAAAGTGAAAAGTGAAAAATACTTTTAATTCTTCGTTCTTCATTTTTCACTTTTAAATTACCGACAATATCGTTTGCAATTTATTTTCTGTTTCTTCCCATTCCGGTTTCAGTTCGGAAGAAAGAAGCATACCTCCTCCCGCATAAAGCCGAAGCAGATCCTCCCCCATCTGCATACATCTCAGATTTACATACAGGCGGCTGCTTCCCTCAATATCCAACGGACCTACAAACCCCGAATAATAGCGACGGTCATATGATTCGTTCCTAAGGATAAAAATGAAAGCCGATTCTTTCGGAAACCCGCATACTGCGGGGCTGGGATGCAACAAGGCGAGCAAATCCCCTATCTTGTATCCATCTTTCAGCTTAAACGAGAATTTGGTTTTCAAATGCTCTATATTTCCTGCCTGCGCAGTAAATGGCCCACTCTGTATTACATCTCCACACAGTTGATTAAGCTGCTGCTGCATATAATCAACAACAATCTGCTGCTCTTTCCGGTTCTTATCATCCCAATCTTCGGGCGATACTTTTTTAGTGCCTGCCAGCGCTACAGTTTTATAGATTCCATCCTGCTCCGAAACAAGCAATTCGGGAGAAATACCCATCCAAGCCCCGGTTTGGGGAGTATTGCATAGAAATACAAAGTTGGAATGATATTTCCCACATGCCTCACGGAAAGACGTACCTGCCGAAAAACTACGCTTCCTTTCCACATCGAATGTACGGGAAAGCACCAGTTTTTGTAATTTATTTTCAGACAACGCTGAATAAAAGGTAGTATAGTCAGAGCTATATTGGGTGAACGAATTAACAGAGGTCTGATTATGAATATTAATCGCCGATGAAATCCCTTCAGAATGATAATCTGATAAATAGCTGAATACTACCGCTTCTCCTTTCAGACAGATATCAGGATGAATAACAATAAGAGGAGTATCTTCCGAGATACGAAAAGGAGCAATAACAAAACCTGTCTTTCCATTCAGATCGGACAAAGAATCTAAACATAGAGCAGCCTGCGATGTTTGTAATACCAGATGTATATCTTGTTGCCTTGCCTGCCTGTATACGGCAAAGGATACATTTTTTTCAATCAGGGAATCAAAAATACTATAATCGAAATCTTGATTAAATTCCATTTAAAACATAACGTTGATTAAAATCTAATTTACAAAAGTACACTAAATAGGGCATCATACAGCTATATTCAGTTGACTTTTTTAGCCCAAAATATGTTGTACAACATATTTATAAACCTGTATATTTTTTCAAGCAGAGCTACAACCGTTTCACATGCATGAATTTGTAACATTGAGTTTGCATTATAGATAGAATCTATCTAATAGATATAATCAATTTCTATAAAACAAAATGTTAAACAGCATTGTTAATCAAGCACTAAATAAGATATTAAATAATAACAACTATGGAACATGATATAGCAATTATCGGAGGTGGCCCGGCAGGATACAATGCTGCAGAAAAGGCTGCCCTGAACGGTTTGAGAACAATACTCTTCGAGAAAAACGCAATCGGGGGTGTTTGTCTGAACGAGGGGTGTATCCCAACCAAGACATTACTCTATTCAGCTAAAACACTGGATAATATAAAAAGTGCGTCAAAATATGGTATCTCTGTAGAAGGCGAACCGACCTTCGACCTGCCTAAAATTATCTCCCGGAAAGATAAGGTTGTAAAAAAACTGACTGCCGGCGTAAGTGCCAAACTGAGTTTCAACGGGGTTACAGTTGTACAAGGTGCAGCCGACATTGTGAATGAAGATAACGGTCTGTTCCAAATTAAAAGCGGTGAGAATACATACTCCGTAAAATATATATTATTGTGTACCGGCTCCGAAACGATTATCCCGCCTATCAAAGGATTGTCGGAAGTAGACTACTGGACTTCGAAAGAGGCTTTGGAATCGAAAGAATTGCCCAAATCTCTGGCCATTATCGGCGGCGGTGTTATCGGCATCGAATTTGCTTCATTCTTTAACAGTATGGGAGTAAAAGTAAATGTAATAGAGATGATGCCCGAAATACTCGGTGCAATGGATAAAGAAACCTCAGCCATGCTGCGCACCGATTACACAAAGAAAGGGGTTACTTTCCGTCTGAACACAAAAGTAGTGGAAGTAACGAAAAAAGGTGTTGTAGTAGAAAAAGACGGCAAATCAGAAACCATCGAAGCCGACCGCATACTCGTAAGCGTAGGCCGCAGGCCGATAGTAAAAGGCTTCGGACTCGAAAATCTGAACATTGAAATGCTGAGAAACGGTATTAAAGTGAATGAATACATGCAGACCAGCAATCCTCGTGTATATGCCGCAGGTGATGTTACCGGATTCTCATTACTGGCTCACACAGCGATCCGTGAAGGCGAGGTTGCTATAAGCCATATTGTAGGCGAAAATGATAAGATGAGCTACAAAGCCATCCCCGGAGTGGTTTATACCAACCCCGAACTGGCAGGTGTAGGTAAAACTGAAGAAGAGCTGAATGCAAACGGCGAATCATTCCGTGTACTGAAACTGCCAATGGCTTACTCGGGCCGTTTCGTAGCCGAAAATGAGGTGGGCAACGGGCTATGTAAGATAATTGTGGATGACGACGACCGCATTATCGGTTGTCATATGCTCGGTAATCCGGCATCGGAACTCATTGTTATTGCAGGAATAGCAATTGAAAACGGCGACACAGTGGAAGAATTCCGCAAACATGTATATCCTCACCCTACCGTGAGCGAAATTATACACGAAACGTTATTCTCATGAATTATAATTTCAAGATTTCAAAATCTCAGATTTCAAGATTAAAAAGAAAAATAGATTCCGAATCTTGAAATAAAACGAATAATTATGCTTTGTATCAACAATACTCATACCGACGCTTATTTCAACCTGGCAAGCGAAGAATATCTTCTGAAAAATTTCAGAGATGATATTTTCATGTTATGGCAAAACGAACCGTCGGTCATTGTTGGCAAATATCAGAATGTGCTGGCTGAGATAAATCTCGATTTCGTCAAACGCAACCGGATAAAAGTCGTCAGACGCTTTTCGGGCGGGGGTACAGTGTTTCATGACCTCGGCAACCTCAACCTCACATTCATTGAGAAAAATAATAATGTAAACTTCGACAAGTTCACAAAACAGATTATCGCCCTACTCTCCGAAATCGGTATACATGCCCAATCGGACGAACGCAGGGCGATAAATATTGACGGGCTGAAGATATCGGGAAGTGCGCAATGTGTACACAAAGACAGGGTAATGTATCATGCTACCCTGCTTTTTTCGTCTGACCTAAGCAGCCTCGTCTCCACATTGGAGAGCGACCCTAAGCAACTGGAAAACAAGACAGACAACCGTATTTATGTAAAATCGGTAAAAAGCCCTGTTACCAATATTCTGCAACACCTGGATAAGCCTTTGGATATAAAGTTTTTCAAAAAATACATACTCGATTATTTTCTCAATAAGAACAAGGAAAACAAGATGTATAAATTTTCGGAAGAAGATATTTCTGCAGTCAAAGCATTGTCTGCAATGAAATATACTACCGAAGAATGGAACTTTCATGGTAACAGGACTGTAAACAATAATTATTTGCACGTATAAGAATAAACCAAAATATATAAATAACCATGTCAAAATTTGAAATAAAAATGCCCAAACTGGGCGAAAGTATTACAGAAGGGACAATCATTTCGTGGTCGGTTAAAGTAGGCGACACTATCAACGAAGATGATGTATTGTTCGAAGTGAATACAGCAAAGGTAAGTGCGGAAATCCCGTCGCCTGTCGCAGGTAAGATACTTGAAATATTATTTAAGGAAGGAGATACTGTTGCCGTAGGCACAGTGGTTGCGGTCGTACAACTCGAAGATGAAGAAGGCGAGAGTGAAGATGCTGCTCCGGCTCCGGCTGCTGAAAAGAAAGCAGAACCTTCGACTCCGGCAAAAGCAGAAGAAAAAGCCGCTCCGGCTGCTGCATCCGCCGAACCGGCAGTAAGTGCACCCGCTACAAAAAACAGTGGTGACAGATGGTATTCGCCTGTTGTTCTCGGAAAAGCCCGCGACGCCAAGATTGACAAAGATGAACTCGACGCTATTCCGGGCTCCGGATACGAGGGTCGTCTGAGCAAACGCGATATAGAAAAATATATAGACAACAAGAAAAAAGGAATCTCAGCTACGGAAGCAAAACCAAAATCCGCAGCAGCAGAAAAACCGGCGGCTGCAACGGCTTCACATTCACAAACCAATGATGCGCCGAAGCCTGCTGTTCCTGTGGCTGTAGCCGATGGCGATACTATAATTGCAATGGACCCTATACGCAAGATTATTGCCGACCGCATGACTTCATCCAAAAAGATTTCTCCGCACGTAACCAACGTAATCGAAGTAGATGTAACCAAACTGGTAAAATGGCGCGAAGAAAACAAAGATGCATTCAAAAAACGCGAAGGTATCAGCCTTACTTATATGCCTGCAATCGTAGAGGCGACAGCTAAGTCTCTGAAAGACTTCCCCCGTGTAAACTCATCGGTAGACGGATACAATATTATCGAGAAGAAACGTATCAATGTGGGTGTTGCCGTATCGCTGAACGATGGTAATCTGATTGTGCCTGTCGTAAAAGATGCAGATAAACTAAGCATCAGCGGAATAGCAGCATCGGTAAGTTCTCTGGCAAACAAGGCCCGTGCTAACAAACTGATGCCGGACGAAATACAAGGCGGTACATTTACAATAACTAATTTCGGTTCATTCAAGAGTTTGTTCGGTACTCCGATCATCAATCAACCGGAAGTTGCGATTCTGGGGGTAGGTATTATCGAAAAGAAACCTTCTATAGTAGAAACTCCTGAGGGAGATGTAATAGCTATCCGTCACAAGATGTATCTGTCATTGTCGTACGATCACCGGGTGATAGACGGCATGCTGGGAGGGAACTTCCTGTACCGTATAGCAGAGTATCTGGAAAACTGGAATGAATAAACTCAGATACAAGTAGACAAGGTACAAGTAAACGAGTTTCTAACTTGTATCTCATATCTCGTCTACTTGTCAACTAACAAAAAATAAGAATGAAAAAATACGATATAAAAACCACAGACAAAGAAACGCTCAAAAAATGGTATCACCTGATGACATTGGGGCGTGCTATCGACGAGAAAGCTCCGGCTTATCTCCTGCAATCGCTGGGATGGTCGTATCATGCGCCTTATGCGGGACATGACGGCATCCAACTGGCAATGGGACAAGTTTTCAAGAGGGGCGAAGATTTTATGTTTCCTTATTACAGGGATATGCTCACTGTTCTGTCAGCAGGCCTGACCGCCGAAGAACTGATACTGAACGGTATATCAAAAGCTACCGACCCGGCCAGCGGCGGGCGCCATATGTCGAACCACTTCGCCAAACCCGAATGGGGAATACAGAATGTATCATCAGCGACTGCCAACCATGACTCTCAGGCTGTAGGTACCGCCCGCGCGATGGTCTACTATAACCATAAAGGGGTGGCGATAGCCTCGCATGGAGATTCATCCACATCTGAAGGTTATGTATACGAAGCGATTAATGGGGCATCAAAAGAGCAACTGCCTTTTATCCTTGTCGTACAGGACAACGGCTATGGTATATCTGTTCCTAAAAAAGACCAGACAGCCAACCGTAAAGCTTCTGAAAATTTTAGAGGAATTAAAAATCTGCGAATCATATATTGTAACGGTAAGGATGTTTTCGATTCAATGAACGCCATGACCGAAGCCCGTGAATATGCTATTGCAAACCGCACTCCGGTAATAGTACACGCCAATTGCGTGCGTATCGGCTCACACTCCAACTCGGATAAACATACACTTTACCGTGACGAAAACGAGTTGAAATATGTAAAAGAAGCCGACCCTCTGATGAAGTTCCGCCGTATGCTGTTACGCTATAAACGCTTTACAGAAGAGGAACTGAAAGAAATAGAAGCAAATGCGAAGAAAGAATTGAGCGCCGCGAATAAAAAGGCTCTGGCAGCACCGGACCCTGACCCGGCATCTATATTCGATTTTGTAACACCCGAACCATATCAGCCACAGAAATATGTCGACGGCACACACAATGAAGAAGGAGAAAAGAAAAATCTCGTTACCGCATTGAACGAAACATTAAAAGCCGAATTCCGCCACAATCCCGATACCTTCCTTTGGGGGCAGGATGTTGCCAACAAAGATAAGGGAGGTGTATTTAATGTATCGAAAGGCATGCAACAGGAATTTGGCGAAGCGCGTGTATTCAATGCGCCGATTGCCGAAGACTATATTGTGGCCACAGCGAATGGCATGAGCCGTTTCGACAAAAAGATAAGAATAGTAATAGAAGGAGCCGAGTTTGCCGACTACTTCTGGCCGGCAATGGAGCAGTATGTGGAATGTACGCACGACTACTGGCGAAGCAACGGTAAATTTGCGCCGAATATTACTCTAAGGCTGGCCTCAGGCGGATTTATCGGTGGAGGGATGTACCACTCACAGAATCTGGAAGGAACATTAACAACACTTCCGGGAGCGCGCATCGTATATCCGTCTTTTGCCGATGATGCGGCAGGACTGCTGCGTACAAGTATGCGTTCCGAAGGATTTACAGTATTCCTCGAACCGAAAGCATTATACAATTCAGTAGAAGCCTCGACCGTCATCCCCGACGATTTTGAAGTACCTTTCGGAAAGGCCCGCATCCGCCGTCCGGGTAAAGATCTTAGTATCATTACTTATGGGAATACAACTCTCTTCTGCCTGAATGTTGCCGAACGCCTTGCCAAAGAAGACGGCTGGGATGTGGAGGTAATCGATATACGTTCGCTTATACCTCTCGACAAAGATGCCATTTTCGAATCGGTGAAGAAAACCAGCAAAGTACTTGTTGTACACGAAGATAAAGTTTTTTCTGGTTTTGGTGCGGAAATAGCTGCCATGATAGGAACTGAAATGTTCCGCTATCTGGATGCTCCTGTGCAGCGTGTAGGTTCCACATTTACTCCGGTAGGCTTCAATCCTATACTGGAGAAAGCCATACTACCGGGAGAAGACCGGATATATGAAGGGGCTAAGAAACTTTTAGAATACTAGCAGCCCCCTAAATCCCCCAAGGGGGACTTCTGTAAACCCAAAAATAAAAATATTGAAACACCCTTCGACTCTCTGAGTCCCTCCCCTCAAGGGGAGGCCAGGAGGGGCTATAACTTAACAGATATGAAAAAAATAGGATTGTTTTACGGAACAAGCACAACCAAAACCGCGGCAGTAGCTAAAAAAGTTAAAGCTGCATTCGGAGAGGACAAGATTGATATTATTCCCATAGAAGATGCATGGACAAAAGATTTTGAAGGCTATAGCAATATTATCATAGGTGTTTCCACATGGTTCGATGGTGAACTGCCTACTTATTGGGACGAAGTGAAGCCCGAGTTGGAAACATTGAAGATGAAAGGGAAGAAGATTGCTATCTTTGGCTTGGGCGATCAGGTAAAATACCCTGAAAACTTTGTAGACGGTATAGGTATACTAGCCGAAACATTCGAAGCTATCGGAGCTACTCTTGTAGGATTTACTTCAACAGAAGGCTATACATTCGAACATTCACGTGCCGTGCGGGATGGTAAATTTGTGGGACTGGCGATCGATTTCGAAAACCAGCATAGCAAGACAGACAAAAGAGTAAAAGAGTGGGTGGAGCAATTAAAGAAGGAATTTGATTGATTTATAGACAGATGTATAAGAACGGGACCTTTCATTTGGATGGTCCCGTTTCTGTTTATATGAAATATCCGTTTTTTACAGCATCCATCACATTCATCGGCGAACGTTGATTATCCAATTCATTTTTCATAAAATCCATATAAGGCGCTACGTGATCGAAAAACTTATAATATCCTTTGCATAAATAATTTAGTCCTTCCCCTCCGGAATCTGTTTTAATTATCCTGTTCTTAGGGCATTCGCCATTACAGGCAAAAAGATACTTGCAATTTTTGCACTGAGAGGGTAGTTTATCATATTTATCATTGCCAAACTTGATCTGTTCGTCGGAATACATCATTTCGGTCAGCGTTCTGTTATTTATATTCCCCAGTTTATATTCCGGATATACAAAATGATCGCAACTATACACATCTCCGTTAAACTCCATCACTCCCGCATGACCACAAGTCTTTGCCTGTATACAAATTCCGGGTGAAACGCCCATCCAATTAGCCAGTGTGGAGTCGAAATACTGAATAAAAAACGTGCCAACGTCCTGCTTCACCCATTCATCGAAAATAGCAATTAGAAAATCACCCCATTTCTCTGAGGGAACATTCCACGGAGCAAAGTCTCCGTCAACTTTCTCTACAATACCTGCAAATTGAATATAACGACAATCAATACTCTTGAAAAAATTATAGAATTCGAGAGGAAAATTTACATTGTAGTCATTCACTACACCCATTATATTAAATTCTACATCATGCTTTTTCAATAAGGCAAGACCTCTCATTACCTGATAAAAAGAAGGACGGTTATCCATCGTCTTACGATATACATCATGACAATGCTGAGGTCCATCAACAGAAATACCAACTAAAAAATTATTGTCTTTGAAAAATTTACACCAGTCATCAGTAAGTAAAGTACCATTAGTCTGTATACTGTTTGCTATTTGTCGCCCCCTTCCATATTTTCGCTGCAATTCAAGTGCCTTTTGATAGAAACTTCTATTGCGCATCAAAGTTTCACCCCCATGCCATGTAAACATGACTTCCTGCATAGTCTGTGCATTGAGATATTGCTCGATAAAAGATTCCAGCAAATCATCACTCATTATATAATTTTTCGAATCAGGATACAAATCCTTCTTTTCGAGATAATAACAGTATTTACACCGGAGATTACAGACGGCTCCGACCGGCTTCAACATAACATACAACGGTTTAGAAAAAGGGGAAACATAGTAGGTAGCTGACATTTTTCTAATAATATTGATCTGACTACAAAAATATAATTATTTTGATTATCATGATTAATAAAAAAGATTAACCCGATATAATACTGATTTATGAAAGAACAATTCTAAAACAGTATTGTTATATATTAAATATATTGTTCTATTCGGATTGGCTAATTATGTAATTTATACAAAACTAGAAAAACTATTAGTTGCAAACACATCAATAAAAAGGCTATATAATATTAAGAATTCGAGATTTAATAACACATCCATTAAGCATGATCATGAAAAATTTTGTATTGAATAGTATACTATTCTTTTCACTAGCTGGCGTCTTTGGAATCTTTACATCTTGCCAAAAACCTGTCAAAGTAGATAACAATTCAGAGGTTCAGAATACAGATATAAAGATCCCGGAAGAAGAAATATTGAGCAACCCGGTTCTGACAGCCGAAGAGCAGGCACAACTGACACCGGACACTGTATTAGAGATTCTAAAACAGGGAAATAAGGAATTTACAGAAGATAACCTTACCGTACGTAATAATTCGGAGCGTGTCAGAGAAGCTGCATTAGGGCAATATCCTAAAGCTGTAATTGTATCTTGTCTCGACTCGCGCATTCCTGTCGAAGATGTATTTCATAGGGGAATAGGAGATATATTTGTAGCACGTGTGGCAGGAAATGTGGTAAATCCCGATATACTGGGAAGTCTGGAATTTGCATGTAAAGTTTCGGGTTCTAAACTGGTAGTGGTACTGGGCCACGAGCATTGCGGAGCTATAAAATCAGCTATAGACGATGTAAAACTTGGAAATATCACAACATTACTTTCCAGAATACGTCCTGCTGTAACTTTGGCGTCTAAAGATTTTGAGGGAGATAAGACTTCCAATAATCCTGAATTCGTACAAAAAGTTTGCGACGACAATGTAAAATTGACAATGGAAGAAATTCGGGTAAAAAGTCCTATACTGAAAGAAATGGAAGAAAAGGGAGAAATAAAAATTGTAGGAGGAGTATACCATATGGAAACAGGGCGGGTAGACTTTTTCTGATAGCTAAACAGTAAACCTTCCGGTGACAGGTTGCAGGACAAAAGTGCACTGCAGCCTGTTTTATTTTATATCCTTATATCCTTCCCGATACAGGTTTTAATGGCATATTTCAGCATTTTTCTCACCACAATATGATGGAAAGGACAAATAGCATAGAAATAAGCACATCCGAGCCAGTTATGAAACTTAACCAATGTGATAACATTGATAATCTGCCTATTACCCTCACTCTCTATATAGACAGACAAATGTGCTGACAAATGTTTGTCGCTGAGACAAAGCACCGTTTCATTTTCTGACTTGTCAGGGACAGACATAAGGCCATAGTCAGTACCTTCACGGATACAGCGCTCAATTTCTTCAGCATTCTTATTTTCATCTCCTTTGAGTCCGAATGGCTTAACCAAAGTATTACGGATACGGTAAAGATTTTTGAGCCATTTAGGATTCACAGTCCAGAAGGCAACCTGAATATCATCAGCCGTAATAATTGGTGTATTCTCTATGATACATTCGAAGATATCTTTGTAGTTGACCGGAAGATATTTGTTTACTAACGCCTTTCGCGGAACATTCTTTTTTTGTGTTACGATCATTCTTTTCTTTACTATTTCACTATAAAATTAAAGATTTTAATTTTCAAATCAACCTGGAATCATAATTAATATTGTATTTTTAAGCTATAATAGCGTATTTAGCAGGTATAGGTATATAGTATGAAAGAGATAGAGATAAAACTAGGTGATGATGAACAAATAGATATTATGATGAAACTGCAATTAAAATAGATATAATAAACAATAAATTTTATGAGTAACAATACAGAGATAACCCGCTGCGGATGGGTAGGAAATGATCCTTTATACATAAAGTACCATGACGACGAATGGGGTACGGAAGTGACAGACGACAAAACTATGTTCGAATTCCTTGTTCTCGAAAGTGCTCAAGCCGGTTTAAGCTGGATAACCATCCTCCGGAAACGGGACGGTTATAGAAAGGCCTTTGCCGGATTCGATGCCGAAAAAGTTGCTAAATTCACAGAGGAAGATGTGGAACGGCTGATAAAGGATGAGAGTATTATCCGTAACAAACTGAAAGTAAAAGCGACAATATCCAATGCCCGACTTTTCCTTGATTTACAAAAAGAATTCGGTAGTTTCTGCAACTATATGAAATCATTCCTGCCTGACGGAAAACCAATTATCAACCATTGGAAAACATTAGCCGAAGTACCTGCATCAACGCCACTGTCGGATGCTATCAGTAAGGATATGAAGAAGCGGGGATTTAAGTTTTTCGGCACAACAATTTGCTACGCACATCTGCAAGCCGTAGGTTATGTAAACGATCACTTGACCGGCTGTATATGCAGGACAAGTAAACAGTAAGCTATAATAAGTGATAGAAAATAAAGTACATCATGGTGAAATCTTAATTATATCAACTCATATGTACTTACCTGAATTGGAATATGCAGATTATGCAAGACCTTTTCGAGCAGGATACCTTCGCGCGAATCGTATTCATAACCGAATGTAGCCCTTATCCCCTGATAACAGAACTGGGTGGCACGGTCCAAAGCCATCGGCAAGCTGTCGCCCTGCATCATTGCTCCGGTGATAACACTGGTGAACGTATCACCCACACCCGGATAATGTGCCGGTAAATAAGGGCAGGTCACTTTCCAGAAACGGCCGCCATTACGGTTATAAGCATATACCGATGTCTGATGCGGGTCATCTGCTACAGGCACACTGGTAATGATAACTATAGAGGGACCTTTTTCGGAGAGAGCCAATAGGTATTGCTTCAGTTTCTCATCTGTATATTCTTTTTCGTAGGGTATATCCAGCAGATAAAAAAGTTCAGTCAGATTAGGAGTCACTATATCAGCTACGGTTATTAATCGTCTCATCTCCTCTACAATAATAAGATCGAAACCTGTATATAACCTGCCATTATCTCCCAGTACAGGATCTATAACAACAAGGTTATTTTCTTTGCGAAACTCCTGAATGAAGTCTTTCACGATCTGTACCTGTTCGGGAGAACCCAGATAACCGGAATAGAATGTATCAAATCCTGCACCCAGTTTCTTCCATTCAGCTATAATCTTCCGCATCTCATCTGTCAGGTCGAGGAACGAAAAATGAGGATACTGGGTATGGCTGGAAAGAATTGCTGTAGGTAAGGGGCTGACATGAAATCCCATAGATGTAAGTATAGGGATTACTACCGTGAGTGATACCCTCCCAATGCCCGAAAGATCATGGATGGCAACTATTTCTTTTGTTTTACTGAAATACATATGGTTATATGACTAACTTTATTAATAACACGATAAGCAAAATACAAATATAACTCATTGAGTCCGGGAATTACTTCTTTATTTACAAAAAGAATTATACCTTTGTATACAAACACACACCAGAAAAACTTACACTAATGAGAGCTATTAACTTCCTTTTTCTACTGGCCGTTTTTATTACAAGCATCTTTTTCTCATGTTCATTACCCGAACCGGATATCGCTTTTCGCTTAAAAAACCGAAGACAGGCTATTGACAGTATTATAGCCAAAGGAGGATATCCATCTCATTTTGTTGCCGTACTAAATGAGCACCAAGACATTAACTGCTATTATCAATTATTCCATGATAATTCCAATAGTTTGGCTAAAGCTTCAGAAACATACACCCGAAATAATAAGACAAGTGATACTACCTTCGTTTACTACTTTGACGAAGATGAAAAGACCATTGCCTTTCAGGTAAAGATAACCGTAAATAATGACAGTATTTTTAACTCGGTAACAGCTTTTTATAACAGAGATATGGACGTGATAAGAAAAGAATATGCCATTATCGACAATTGCGACATCCCTGTAGATGGCAAAGATTCATTATCCATCGATCTTACCGTATACAGCATTCCTCCCGATGTAGCGACCTTTGCCCTACAAAAAAAAATAATATTGCAAAATGACTGATTAATCCCTTGGCCTTCAATGTTTATAGCCCGGAGGATACATTGCATTAACCGGCATGGAGACATGCAAAACCATGCGAACTTCACAGCTCACATGGCTTCACGCTTCACAAACTACACAAAACTTGCGGTTCTTCCTTATTATAAAAAAAATCTAAATTTGTGCTAATAAAATTTATAAAACTATTATTTATATTGGGCATTTAAACTCCATTAAACAGATATACTCTTATAAACCTGTATATTTATTATAAATCAAATGTGTTCAATATCCAGTCTGTTATTTCAAGCGGTCATAAACATCATTCATTCTACATAGATAAAAGTAATACAACCAGATGGGAAAAGGAGACCTATTCATGAGTATTTTAAGACCAGATTGTTTCTTATTTAAGAGATGGAAGTATTATTCATTTCGAATCCTGGAATATTAAAAATCCCAAAGCACCAATTTATCGTTTTTAGATAAATTAAACAGGAACAGTTTCGATAATCGAAAAACAAAAAGATCCTTATTAATATACCTCTTATAGAATCAGGCAACAAAATATACGATACATCAACAAAAGAGAAAAAACAAGATAATCCCGGCTTCTTTTTAAGAGGATTTGTATAAAAAAAGAGAAAATAAAGTTTGCATTTTATGTTAAAACACTCATAGACTGCACTTAATATTAAACTATTTATTTTACAATAGAAACTAGACTATCATGGCGTTTTTCTTCTCCTTCACCCCCTCAACATACCCCGCAAAGAAAAACGGGATATTGTCTTCACTGCCATTCTCGAAACGTCCCTTTACCTTCTCGTATGCAAGCAGAGACATTTCAAATTCGGGCTGTCCGGTGACTAATACAGGCTGATCCAGTTTGTCGTACCAATAATATTGGCCTCCAAAATTCTGGCGGGCAACTTCAAATATATACGCGCCTATCTTTATAATCATTATCCGCTTAGTCTCATTATCGCCCCGTTTATAAAACGGAGTATTCTCTTCCATTATCTCATCCAGCAACTGAAGACTATCCACGCTGAAATCGAGCAAAGCAACATCCTTAAATTGATTAACCAGAGCATTTGCATTTGCCTGCATATCCTCAGCAAACTGTCTGCGATCCTCATCTGTCACTTCTGTCACTTGTTTTTTCTTCCTGAAGAAATCAAATAGTCCCATACTTACTTAATTATTTATGCGAATCAGTAGTTGAAATAATTTGTTCGTTTTTTTTCAGCTACGCGCAATCAGAGATTGCTTGTGTTCCTTTTGCCCAAAGCCGCAAAAGGAACCAAAAACGCTTTAGCGCCCCGCTTCATAGGCCGACCCGTAACGGACAAAAAGACGAAACGGAAAAACTCGCTGGAAAGATTGTATAATCCGAATCAACCGATCAGCTCAAACACGTTTCCGTTTTTTTCGTCTTTTAATCCTACGGGTACCCCGTCCATGAAGCTAACGGCGCAGGCTGACGCACTATAAGGTTAGCGCATATTGAGCTTGAGGGCTCTGCCCTCACTCTGGCGTCCGCCCCCGCGCATTAGTGACGCAGGCGGGGCACCCACACGGTGCAGCCGGCGTAGAAAGGGACGGGGCGATAGCCCGTTCGTCACTTTCAGTTGGCAAACCGATTGTGGGTCGCCGAGGAACGAAGCGCTAGCCTTTTGCTTCCTTTTGGGCAATGCCAAAAGAAAGGACAAGCCCGGGAGGGCGCGGCAGAGATGAGCTGAAAGATAAAAATTTTTACAAAGAACGCTTATATGATTAAAAAAACAAGCAAATTATTTCAACTACTGATTCACTTTATTTACAAATTTAGAGTTGCAAGTTACAAATTTTCGCTTAGTAATCGGTACGCCTTATCAATATTATAAACAAGCGGGTAGTTCGATTCGTGCTGCCTCTTAAAGATTATTTACTAAAACTTGACAAATCTGACACTTTTTACACATTTTTCCATCTGTCATTTTTGTTGCTCATATTTTCTGCTCTTTTCGGAGAACATCATGTTCCCATAATATATAAATTCTTCGTTTTCAATTGTTAATTCTTAACTAATTTAACTATCTTTGCCTTTAACAAAACTATATCCTAAAAGCGATGAAGAAACTCCTGTATTTTTTATTTATTTGCTCGTTGTGCATGGGATTCGTTTCCTGTGGCGGGGATGATGAGCCGGAGCCGGAACCCGAAAAATTTGTATGGAACGGGGATTGGAACGACCCCAATGACCCGAATTATAAGCCGGAGGGATATAATCCGATAGAGGGATTGTGGAGAGGCGACAATAATGATAAATATGGATTATATTTTTCTAAGGATTTTAAGAGATACGGAGTCACATTTTTCGAAAATGACCAATATATTATAGATAAATCGGGAATGGGCAGTAGCTATACCATAAACGATAAAGCATACAGATATTTTGATACCTCTGCATACAGGTATGAAGTAAAAGATGATAAATTACATTTAGTCCATCAAGCTCTTGGAGGCATTTTAGTTACAGAAGGCTGGGGTACATATATCCGGGTAAAAGAATAAAAGGGGTTCCCCCCTTTTATATTATCTTCCTTATTAATTTGAGGATACCTTTTTTCTTGCATAGAGGGTCATAACCATCTATTTCAGCAATATTGTATAAATCACCGTTAAATTTCACCAAAGATGTTTTCAGGTTATTATACTCCTCGGGTGTAAGCAGGCAACCTACAACAGTATAACTATTCGCCGAGTTTAGTAGCAATAAGAAATACTCATTGAGAATAGAATCCGTTTCGTTTCCGTAATCGAGAACCAGCTTCTTATCCCCATTGGTATAGGAGTTTGATACAAGGGTAAACTTTAAAGGTGTTCCTTCTATGGATATATCAAACAACCCCGATTTATACCAAAAACGTTGTGCTTTATCAGAATAATACTTATCCATCATATCTACATAATCGTAATCTTTTTCCCATGCTTCATGCTCCATTATAACAGGTATGCTGACAATTGGATTTATTCCCTGCTTAGCATCCTCCTCGTTGGCAAACAAGTCTTTGTACCAGCAGTAAGAAAAAGTGGATGTCTGTGTAATGGCTGTAGTTTCCGAACTTCCGGTATAGTATTTTCCACCTCCGGCCATACCCGAATTGATGGCTTTTTCGTCCGTTTCATTTCCATCTTCGTCTTTTACATATTCCTTCAATGTACTGTAATAGCCTTCTTCGTTTGTGTCTATTGTAAAGCCAATATCGTACAGGTAGGGCAGTTTCAATGATTCGTTCGACCTTTGATTTACATTAGCACATTTGTCGAGGTCTATAATATTTGTAGCACGATTTATAATATTTCTGCTTTTTACATTTAACTCAAAATTAGTTTCTCCTGTATTTACGATATTAAGATTGAACGCTTTGCAAAAGTTATCGATCCAGTCATTGACTTTTATCGCGCTTGGCAGTAGTTTTATAAGATTCATTTTTCCAACATCGAAAACTGCTTTATCAGTCCAGTGCATTGCATCAGTACTCGACCCATCATCACCCATTTTCAGCCAGTTGCGGTAAGGAGTAAAAGGTTCTAATGTCAATTCGAAGTCTATTTCATGGTTGTACCACGCATCGGTTTTTCCTTTTAGTACAGCCAGCCTTGAAGTAGATACGATAGTTATACATTCGCCTTTCTCCAACCAGATTATTTGGGAAACCTGCCCTGTTCCATTCCAGTCGTCTGCTCTCGTCGTATGAGTCCGCATTTCTGCAGGAATATCTTCCAGTTCGACAATAAATTTCCGGGGTGTACCCAAATTATTTGGAGAAAAATAGCCATCACTTTTTACTGCAGAGTAGAACCTATCTTTTACACCATCTTCTTTATTGTCATAACTCCATGACAGTCCTCCGCTTATGGCTATCGGATTATGGAATTTTCCATTGCCAACCAGCAGATTATCATAAGGAGTTATAATCTCGATGGAAGCATCCTCCCCTCCCCAGGACAGACCGCAAATGAGATGCGGGTTTTGCTTTGGATCTACAAAATTTACCGCATGAGCTTTAGGGTAAATGTTATTTGCATCGCCTAGATTCTGATCTATATTATTATAGCAATAGATGTTATCAATCATTTGGCTATCTAAAAAATCACTATCCGTGTATCTTAACACCTTTGCTTCATAGATCGGGTTTGACAAACTTCCCTGAAATATACTCATACCCGCCGGGTCTTCCAACCCCTCTGTTTTACCACGATAAACAGCTTTGAAAAACAATTTATATAAGCCTGTTTGTGGTATTTTAAAAGCTGTATTAGTAGTATCACCCTCTTTGGATATTGAAATATTTGTTCCTGATTCGCTTTTTTTCAGATTTCTTATATTTTTTGAATTGAAAAAATTTCCGGTTATATAACCCCGAGGAATGCCTGGTATTTCAGTATTATTAATGTGATAATTGTCTATCACACCGTTCATATAATTACCCCATGTCCCTGAAATTTTCAAACTTCCTATACCCCAGAGTTTTTCATAATTTTCAGGGTTTTTATATGATACATACAGATTTTTCAGCCTTTCGTCTGTCATTGCACTGCCTGTAAGTGAATAGCCTGAATTTTTAAATATTTGTTCCAGCATTTGTAGGCAATTAACAGACGGCGGAAAATTTTCCAAACCAAATACAACAGATGCGTCATAAACGTTTTTCGGAGTATAAGTTTTATTTGTATCTCTTTTCGGCATCAAGCTATAAAGGACAAATGGAAATATACATTCCGAATTTTCTTTTGTGTTATATGTTGTAACGTCCTCTATTCTCGTGAAATCCACTAACCACTTCCCCGCCTGATTCATCTTCATCTCCCCGAAAATATCCTTCACTGTCTTCGCCGCCGGAATCCCCAGATTCCCCTTATAATAATCTTTTCCTATCTCGCTGATTTTGAAC
>X355_Hoffmanns_Two_toed_Sloth__coassemble_2027_pt1 | contig 23296 bp, 19 predicted proteins | sample X355_Hoffmanns_Two_toed_Sloth__metabat2_low_PE_021 | metagenome-assembled genome bin X355_Hoffmanns_Two_toed_Sloth | reverse complement strand
TACGGATGTTGTCCGCGGATTTGTTTAATAGACTGATTGTGGTCATAAGTTATATAAGGTAATTAATTTACATGTGTACAAAAGTAGGAAATAAGCCTGTAATATTGAAACTAAAGTATATGAAATGTTATATAAATATAAGTTATACAGGCGTTTATATTATGCCTTGTCTACAATAAGATATCTAAATAACAAGGCTTGTTTTACATATAAGATGCTATTAATCAGTTTTTTTAGAGATATACCAAATCTCCGGCTCAGATATTTACTTACTCCAGATTTACAGCAAGACCGCCCGTAGAAGTTTCCTTGTAAAGACTTGGCAGATCATGCCCTGTCTGTTGCATTGTCCGCACAACCTTATCGAAACTGATAAGATGTTTTCCGTCCGATAGCATGGCAAATGAACAGGAATCCAAGGCCCGTGCCGCAGCAAAGGCATTACGTTCGATACAAGGTACCTGAACCAGTCCGCATATAGGATCGCAGGTAAGTCCGAGATGATGTTCCAGACCCATCTCAGCGGCATATTCGACTTGCTGCGGGGAGCCTCCGAATAGTTGGCAAGCTGCTCCTGCGGCCATGGCGCAAGCGACACCGACCTCTCCCTGACAACCGACTTCGGCTCCTGACACAGAGGCATTCGTTTTCACTATATTGCCTATCAATCCGGCTGTGGCTAGTGCCCTGATTATCTTTTGGTCACTGAAGTCGTGATTCATTTTCAGATGGTATAGAACAGAAGGGAGTACTCCACAGGAACCGCATGTGGGTGCTGTTACGATAATATTTCCACTGGCATTTTCTTCCGATACGGCAAGCGCATAGGAGTATATTAAGGCACGGCTTCTCATAGAGCCCTGATAACCTTTGGCTTTAATGCTGTACATAGATGATTTGCGTTGCAGTCCGAGGCCACCCGGAAGAAGGCCTTCGGCATCCATCCCTCTATGTATAGCGGCTTCCATCGTTTTCCATACAGTCAGTAAATATTCGTAAATGTCTTTACCTTCGGTATCTTCCACATATTCCCAGAATGTTTTACCCGTTTGCTGGCACCATTCCAATATTGCTTTCATGGTGCTTTTATCGTACAAAATTTCTTTTTTTGTTTCGGAAGTACCATCCGATAAGTCTCCGCCACCTATGCTGTACACTATCCATTCCTTTACAGGTTGGCTTTTAACGATGGCTTCGAATTTCATGCCGTTCGTATGGTAGGGAAGGATGATTTCGGATTGCCAGACTATTTCTGTGGAAAATGGAAGAAGTGTGTTTATTATGGCGGTATCTGTCATGTGCCCTTTACCTGTAGCGGCGAGACTGCCGTATAGTGTTACCCTGAATGAGTCGGCATACTGGTTTTCGTCTTTAAATTTCTGAGCCGCTTTTTGGGGAGCCATTGTGTGACTACTCGAAGGTCCATGACCGATTTTGTACAAATTGCGAATAGATTCCATTAGTTTACTTTATTTTGTATAATATATTTCAGTTGATCGTATCCATATTGTCAAAATGAATTCCCTATAGAGAAAGTATGATATTAAATATTGTTAAACATATTCCGGTTGATTTTCATATAAATAAAGTAATATCAATTTAATACGAACTATAATGAATTCTATGGCTTATTGTATTTTATATTTTTTATCTATAATTATTTAATGATGGAAATGTATTAATTCGTTAATATCCAAATGATTATTTTTTATTGATTTGGAATAATAAAAATAGTCAAATTTACCATAATAAAAAAAGAAAATCATTACTTATAAAAAGAAGTGATATTTAAATATAAATTTCTATGTTGTACAACACGTTTTTTGACAACAGAAGCTCAAAATGTATAAGTATTTTTACAACGTTTTTGCGAAAACAATCTTCACTTAGCCTTTTATAACCATGAATTGAGATACATTCCTAAATTGTATCTTGGAGTTAATCAGGGGGTAATTGATTTTTTATGATTTAATTACTCCCTGAGAACTCCTGAAGTGAAGTACTGAAACACTATGAAACGATTTAATAAAGAATAATTTAAATTAATAACTAAAGTAATATTATGAGTAGTACTGAGAAAAAGAATTATTTGTTACCTATTATTATGATGATCTTCCTGTTCGCGATGATCTCATTTGTAACGAATCTTGCAGCGCCGATGGGGGTTGTATTGAAAAACCAATTCGGAGTTTCCAATGCCATGGGTATGTTGGGTAACTTCGCAAACTTTATAGCATATGCTTTCATGGGTATTCCGGCCGGTATTTTGCTATCAAAAATCGGATATAAGAAAACTGCGCTGATTGCTGTTGCTGTTGGTTTTACAGGAGTAGGAATACAGTATCTTTCGGGTGGTGCCGGAAGTTTCGTTGTCTATCTGTTGGGCGCATTCGTTGCAGGATTTTCAATGTGTATGCTGAATACTGTTGTTAACCCGATGTTGAACACCTTAGGCGGCGGCGGAAAGAAAGGTAATCAGTTGATCCAGATCGGAGGAACATTCAATTCGTTAAGTGCTACATTGGTTCCTATATTAGTAGGTGCTTTAGTAGGTGAAGTGGCAAAAGCTAACATCACTGATGTATATCCGGTAATGTACATTGCCATGGGTATCTTCGCTGCGGTATTTATTGTATTGTCTATGGTTCAGATACCTGAACCTCACATGGCTAAACCTGCTGAAAAAGGAGTTAAAGATAAATACAGCGCTTTATCGTTCCGTCACTTTAAATTAGGAGCAATTGCAATTTTCGTATATGTAGGTATTGAAGTGGGTATACCGGGAACATTAAACTTATTCCTTGCAGATGCAACCAGAGGTGGTGGCCTTGATGGTACAACAGCCGGCTTTGTGACAGGTACTTACTGGTTCCTGATGCTGATAGGCCGTTTTACAGGAGCTTCTATCGGAGGCAAGGTGTCCAGTAAAGTAATGTTGACTGTTGCTTCGGTTGTAGGTCTTGTATTGGTATTATTGGCTATATTCCTGCCTACAACTCAAAATATTTCGATGCCTGTATTTATGACAGATCCAGCGACAGGTGCTCTTTCATTCGGTATGACTCAGGTTCCTATTAACGCTATGTTCTTAGTATTATGTGGATTGTGTACATCTGTAATGTGGGGAGGTATCTTTAATCTTGCAGTAGAAGGTCTTGGTAAGTATGTTGCGGCTGCATCTGGTATCTTTATGATGCTTGTTTGTGGTGGAGGTATCATGCCGCTTCTTCAGAACGCTATTGCCGACAGTGTAGGTTATATGGCAAGTTATTGGGTGGTATTTGCCGGATTGGCATATATGCTGTATTATTCAGCTATCGGAAGCAAGAATGTAAATACAGATATTCCTGTAGAATAATATTTCAGGAAAATTTAACTAAATATATATAGGTTGGCAGCAGGCAGAAATGTTTGCTGTCAATTTTTTTATGCGAGATTCTGCAAACTATATTCATACAATAAAGTACCGGTGGTACAGACGCTTTTTATTGCCGGTTGATATAATTCATAATTTAGAACTTATAACTCATCATTAAAAAATATACCTTTGTACACTCAAATTAATAAATGATTCATGCAAAAAGATATAGACTTACGCATTACGCCAGAACAGGCGTCAGATATAGGAAAAGTAAGACGCATTTTTTCAAGTCAATCCGGTATTCCACTTAAAGATATAAATTCGGTGCGTATTCTCCGCCGTTCGATAGATGCCCGGCAGCGGAATATCTTTGTAAACCTCAGAGTGAGGGGATACATGAATGAAGAGCAAAACGATCCTGCTTTTGTAAGTACCTATTATCCGAATGTAAAAGGCTGTTCGCGGGCCATTGTAGTAGGAGCGGGGCCGGCTGGATTATTTGCAGCATTGAGACTGATTGAATTAGGTATATGTCCTATTGTAATAGAAAGGGGAAAGAATGTCCGGGACCGGAAACGTGATACGGCATTGATGAACCGTGAACATGTGGTAAACCCTGAATCGAATTATTGTTTTGGAGAGGGCGGAGCCGGAGCATATTCTGATGGTAAACTATATACCCGTAGTAAAAAACGGGGTAATGTAGAAAAAATATTGAATGTCTTTTGTCAGCATGGGGCGGACCCATCTATCCTTGTAGATGCACATCCGCATATCGGAACAGACAGGCTGCCCGGTATTATAGAAAAAATGCGCGTACAGATTATATTATCGGGAGGCGAAGTCCATTTCGAAACCCGTATGGATAAACTGATAATTGAAAATAATACAGTAAAAGGGATAGAAACGAATAATGGAAAAACGTTTTTAGGACAGGTTATTCTCGCTACCGGCCATTCGGCACGCGATGTGTATTATATGCTGCATGACCAGAAAATAAAAATAGAGGCCAAAGGTTTGGCTGTAGGATTCCGTGTTGAACATTCATCGCACCTGATAGACCAGATACAATATCATTGCATAGAGGGCAGGGGCGAGTTTCTGCCGGCAGCCGAATATAGCTTTGTGGTTCAGGCCGGAGGCCGGGGGGTATATTCTTTCTGTATGTGCCCGGGGGGTACTGTTGTGCCGTCGGCGAGTGGCCCGAGACAAGTGGTCGTTAATGGGATGTCACCGTCGAACCGTGGCTCCCGTTGGTCTAATTCCGGAGTTGTGGTTGAAATTCATCCCGAAGATTTTCCGGAATATGCAAAATACGATGAATTGTCCCTGTTGAAATTTGTAGAAGATTTGGAAGAACTGGCATGGCTACACGGAGGAGAGACACAGGTAGCTCCTGCGCAGAGGCTCTATGACTTTGTGAATGGTAAGAAAAGTGATTCTCTGCCGGATACATCTTATGCTCCCGGGGTAATATCGTCACCTATGCACGAGTGGATGCCAAGGTTTGTTTCTTCGCGCTTACAGGAAGCATTTAAGAAAGTGGGAAGCAGTTATAAAGGTTATCTGACGAATGAGGCTATACTTTTAGGTGTAGAGAGCCGGACTTCTTCACCTGTCCGTATTCTCCGCGACAGAGAAACAATGCAGCATATAGAGATAGAAGGCCTTTATCCTTGCGGCGAAGGAGCCGGTTATGCCGGGGGAATTGTTTCGGCGGCAATGGATGGAGAGCGCTGTGCGGAGGCTTTGGCGGAGAAAATAAACGGAAGCAATAATCCTACCTGAAATAACTATACTATACAAATTTATAACTCGCAGTTATTTTTATGCTGCGAGTTATAAAATTTAAGAAGGCTCTTATCTTAAACGGTATGGGTATGTCTTTAAATTATGACATGATTAATTTAGCCATTCATTAATGGACCGAATATCCAGCTGGCTATGGTCAGGTATATCATCAATCCCGTTACATCGACTATTGTGGCTACAAACGGAGCGGACGATGTCGCCGGATCTGCTCCTAAACGCCGGAGTATAAATGGCAGCATGGAACCTATTAATGATCCCCAAAGTACAATGCCTGTAAGGGCAAACGATACGGTGGAGCCTACCATAATCCAATGCTCACCATAAAGACTGGGGAATATGAGATGCCATACGTAGATACGAAAGAAGCCTATGACCCCCAGTATAATACCCAGGCTAAGCCCCGAAACTACTTCGCGGCGGAATACGCGCCACCAGTCCCGGAGTTTAACTTCTCCGGTAGCCATAGCCTGGATAACGAGAGTGGAAGCCTGTGAACCACTATTACCTCCGCTCGAAATCATCAATGGAAGAAACAGTGCCAATACTATCATTTGTGCCAATTGTTCTTCATAATATTGCATTACCGAGGCTGTGAGTAGTTCTCCTATAAATAAGATAATCAGCCAGCCGGCTCGTTTCCATACCAGTTTGTGGACGGGTAAATCCAGATAAGGCTCGTCTAGAGCCGATGTACCCCCCATTCGTTGCATATCTTCCGAATATTCTTCATCGGCAACCCAGAGGATATCGTCTATGGTGACAATACCAAGTAAAATGCCGCCCGAATCTATTACCGGAAGAGCTACGCGGTTGTTCATCTTAAATATCTTTATGCCCTCTTCCACAGGGTCCGGGGCATTCAGAGAAATAAGCCGCCCGTCCATGAGATCGGTAATCGGTGTTTTGGGATCGCTGATAAGTAATTCTTTTATCCGTAAGTCATCTATCAATACACCTTTATCGTCGAGTATATATATTACATCGATCGTTTCAGAGTTTTTTCCATTCTTACGGATGTACTGCAATGCTTCTTCTACGGTATAATCTTTGGATATCGCAAGAAAGTCGGGTGTCATCAGACGCCCTATGCTGTCTTCCGGATATGAAAGGAGTGTAAATACTTCTTTTCTGTCTTCGGGTGTAAGCAACGATATAAGGCGGTGCTGTAGTTCCTGATCCTTTAGCTCTCCAAAGAAAGCTGTGCGGTCATCGGGAGGTAATCCGTTAATAATTTCGGATATTTTTTGTCCCGGAAGTTTTATGATAATACGTTCCTGAGTGGGTACATCTAATATCCTGAATACATTTACTGCCCTGTGGAGAGTTAAAGTGGTAATAATCAGTGGGGCAAACTCGGGTAGTTCGTCAATCAGATCTTCTACATCCGAAATGTTCAGATCGTCAAGAAAGATGCGCAGCATGGCAACATCACCTGCTTCAATCAGAAGCTTGGTCTGTTCTGTCAGTTGTTCGATATTCTCCTTCATCCATAAGATAAATTATAAGGTGGATAATACAAAAACAGTTCAGTCAACGATTCTGTTTTTGGGATGAATTAGTTTTCACAAGCTGTGGTATTATTGATATTATCAGCAACGTCATTTTTCACTTGTGAAATGCGGCTGCAAAGATAATGTTTTTTTGCAGTATCAAAGCCTGGGGGAGCTTTTTTATAAGAAATTGTTTGTTTCCGTGAAATATCTTTATCTATATATATTAAATAGTTATTAATCCGGAATGAGATTTTTAAAATTTTTATCTATTCTTTCAGATGTTTTTTAATGAAGTGGTATTATATTTGCAACTATGTTTCATTTATTGTATTGTTGCAAATATGGATGTCGAACAAATATTAAAATATCACAACCTGAAAAGTACAGGTTGCCGTAAGTTTATAATCAGCAAGTTGCTTAATAATAATTCAGCTTTGTCCGAGAATGAAATTAAAAAGGCTTTACCGGATTTATTCGATAGGGTTACATTTTATCGTTCCCTGAAGACGCTGGAAGAGAAGAATATTATCCATCGTATTGTCTTGCATGATTCTACGGTTAAATATGCTCTTAATAATGAGGCTTTACCCAAAGGGGAGCATGCTCACTTTCATTGTATAAAATGTGATGTGGTAACATGTCTGGAAACAGAGGTTCAGGCACCGGTTGCCATGCCTGAAGGATTCTCAGTAAATTCGGTAGAGGTCTTGCTTGAAGGTACATGCCCTGATTGCAAGAAATAAGCCTTTAGCCGGAAATATAATTATAAGTGAATCAAAAAATATTTACTCAGAAATAAAACAGTCGGGTGACTCTTATGAAAAAGATATTATTTATACTATTCTTCTCTGTTGTTTATCTTCAGCTTTCAGCCCAATCAACCTGTGCAATATCAGGAAAAGTGACAAACTATAATACAGGAAGCCCTATAGAGGGGGCTGTCGTTTCGATAATAAATACGCCTGTAGGTGAGTTGACTGATAGTCTTGGCGTTTTTAGTTTTTGTCATTTAAGAGATGATGAATATACTCTTCTTGTAAATTACATAGGATATAAAACAGATACGGTATATGTGTCATTACATAATGATACGCTTCTCGATATTCATTTAAAGCCATTGGCTGTAGAACTTGGTGAGGTGGAAGTTTCGGCAGGATATATAGAACCCGTTATAAGGCATATAGACTATGATAAACCATCTACATCTTTCAATAAGATGTTAAGTATTTTACCGGGTGTGGCTACTATGAATATCGGAGGAGGTACGTCAAAACCTGTGATAAGAGGGCTGAGCGGCAACAGGGTAGCTGTAATAAACAGAGGCATTGGCCAGCAGAATCAGCAATGGGGAGCCGACCATGGCATAGATATAAATCAGTTGGATATATACGATGCAAATGTTTATAAGGGACCAAGCTCATTGTTATTAGGTTCGGGTAGTACAACGGCGATAGAGATACAGCCATATGGCTTTGAAAATAAGGATTTCTTCAAGGGTGAAGCACAATTGTATGGAGCGTCGAATAATGATTTGTTCGGGGGCGGACTGGCTGTCAGATGGCAAAAAGGCAGTTGGTTTTTGCAAGGTGCTTACAATTATAAAGATTATGCCGATTACAGGTTGCCTGCCGAAAAAGCAGATTATGAGTCGCAGGAAATTGCTTTCCCTGACAAACGTTTACCCAATTCAGCGGGAAAGGAATATTCACTTTCGGGTACGGTCGGTTTCAGGAAAAAGAATGTGACTACATATATGAATGTAAGTAATAACTACCAAAAGAGCGGACTTTTTGAGTTGGAGGAAGAGCATTCCGGCCATGAACATGGAGATGCGGATGATGACCATGATGATCCCGATCACGATGCAGATGATTCACACCGGAATATAGCTATGCCATATGCTACTGCAAATCATTTTGCAGTAACGAATAATACAGAGTGGAAAACATCGGCGTTTCGTTTGTCTGTAAATACAGGTTATCAATATAATCATCGTCGTGAATATGAGCATTTTCACGAACATTATGAAGGACAGCCCGAGCCAGAGACGGACGATGATATTGCAGTAGATTTCAAATTGAGGACATATTCGTCCAATGCCCGGCTTTTCCTGGATGAAAAAGAGAATTGGACAAAAACGATCGGCGCAAGTGTAGAATATCAGCAAAACAGAGTAGGGGGCTTCGAGTATTTCCTGCCGCGTTACAATCAGATATCAGCTGGATTATCTTTCATAAATACATTCCGCTTTACAGATGAATGGCTGTTTTCTGCCGGAGCCAGATACGATTTCGGGAATATGGACGTCACAGGTTTTTATGATAATACCTTGGCTACCTACCTTGAAGAACAGGGATACGGAGAAGATATAGTGAAACAATATGCCCAACGTGCTTATGATGTAGACCGCAACTTCGGTAGCTGGTCGGCAAGTGTAGGGCTGGTATATACACCACGCTCATACAAAGGTTTTACATATAAGGCAAATGTATCTAAAACTTTCAGATTTCCTTCAGCGAATGAGCTTGCAGCAAACGGAGTACACCACGCTGCATTCCGTTACGAGATTGGTAATCCTGATTTGAAAGCAGAGAACGGTTATACTTTGGATTTAGGTTTAAGCTATGATAATAAGGAGGGGTTGTCCCTTGAATTAAGTCCGTTTGTGAATTATTACTCCAATTTTATTTTTTTACAGCCTGTGGAGGAAACACCTGTATCGCTTTATGATGATAAGCCTTACCAATATTCTCAGGCAAAAGCAATATTCACAGGAGCAGAGTATAAGATTGCATGGCTATTGTTGAAGCAATTGGAGTTATCGTCTGCAGGCAGTTTTGTGCTGAATAAGAATCTGGATGACCATAATCCCCTGCCTTTCACTCCGCCATTTACGATGACTAATGAGATAAAATACTTAAAAGATACAGGTAAAAAGAAAGGTCTGATATATTATCAATTATCAGCTTCCCATCAGTGGTATGCGAAGCAAAGCCGGGTAGGTTTTGATGAAGCAAAAACAGAAGGTACCAGTTTATTCAATGCAGGCGCGGGATTCGATTATCGCTTTACTCCTAAGTTTGCGGTCAATTTCAATTTGCAGGTACAAAACATATTCAATACCCGCTATCTCAATCATATGAGCCTTTATCGCCGCTTGAATATACCCGAGCCGGGAAGGAACATACAAGTCTTTTTACGCATTCCGTTCAATGGCTAAGAAGTGCGGATTGTCAATAATCTAAAAAAACGGTTAGCGGTGACCTGTAACTCGTAACTTTATCGTATTTTCGTAGTTACAAATTCACTTAATATATAATGAGAAATTTTTGCTTGTTTATTGTTTCGCTAATTCTGTTGACCGGTCTGTATTTTTCATCATGTGCAAAGGTTGAGGATGATGAGACAGAACCACCTGCAATATCAGATGTAAGGATTAATAAGAATGATACGCTGATGTACGGTAATCTGGTCGTTAAGATAAATGATAGCCTGAATGATAATCCAAATAGAATGGATACGGTAATAGCGACTAAATGGATGTATATATATGCCCGGTTTACGGATAATGAGGGTTTATCGACATTTAAAGTGGAAATAAATCCTGAATATAGAGATAAGAGAGGACGGGAAAATGTGAAAGACTCCATAATGCCAATAATTAAACTGGGGCAAATGATATTTAATCAAAAAGACATAACTGTATATCGTAACAGGTTGGTTCAGATACCCGACACCATTACCCGAACCCGTAAAGATGGAGATAAGTTGGTTATGGACACGCTGGTCTTAACACAAAAGATCTATGATATGAAAGTTGCAGTGATAGATAAAGCCGGAAATGGAGATTCTATTATGGATTACAAAGTTGTACTGATGAACCGGAAGGCATTATATGACGTAAGAGTAGGGCAGGAATAATACAGTATTAAATAACTGGAAGCATGAGTCTTATATGGATTCATGCTTTTTTTATGCATTTATGCTCGGTAACTTTATCTATAATCTGTATTTTTGCGGCGACAATTTATTTTATTAACAAATTCTAGAAAAATGAATCGAAAACATTTTAAGGAAAGACCGGTCTACCGTTTCAAACGCTTTGTACGGAAGGCCTACAGTGCATTCAACAGTATGCACAGAATTGTAAACATCGGAGTGGTAAGGGGATGTGCTATTTCATTCCTTACTGTATCTACAATTACTGCACAGACTACTACCGATGGTCAGCAGCAAAAAGTATTGGAAAAGGAACTCGACGAAGTGATGGTCACGGCATCCCGGATAGAGACTCCGATCAATCAGACGGCAAAGCTTGTTACGGTAATCACGAAAGAACAAATTGAGCAGTCACCCGTCCGAAGTATTCAGGATCTGTTAGTTTACGCCGCTAACATAGACGTAGTTCAAAGAGGCGGACACGGTGTACAAGCCGACATTTCGATCCGTGGCGGATCATTCGACCAAAACGCAGTACTCCTCAACGGAGTAAACCTTTCAAACGCCCAGACAGGGCATTACAGTTTCGACATTCCCATCAACCTTTCCGATATCGAACGTATTGAGATCATTCATGGCCCGTCAGCTCTCATTTACGGTTCGAGTGCCTTCTCCGGAGGAATCAATATCATTACTAAAAAAAATGCAGATTATAAAGCTTATGCCAGTGTAGAATCCGGTATGCACAAACTTCGGGGAATGGAAGTGCGTGGTACGGCAAAAACGGGTATAGCGACCAGTAGCCTGTCGGTAGGCTATAATTCTTCGGATGGTTATATTCCAAACAGTGATTATGATATTTATAATGTATTGTGGCAAACACGTTTCAGCCTGAAAAATGATTCGAAACTGGATTTCCAGTTAGGATATAATGATAAACAATACGGGGCCAATACATTCTATTCTCCGAAGTTTCCAAATCAGTACGAACGCACCAGCACATATATGGGCTCGCTAAAAGGAGAGTTTGGCTCAGAGCTTAAAATAGTTCCGATTATTTACTGGAACAGGCATCACGATCAATACGATCTTGTGAAAGATACCGATTATGGACGTAACTACCACCGCAGCGATACTTACGGAGCTAACCTTATCTTCTCATACAGGTCGAAGTTTGGTAATACCAGCCTTGGAGGTGAAATACGCAGGGAGGATATTATGAGTTCTAACCTGGGGATGCTTATGGTTGAGCCTCACCGAAAGTATACGAAATATGATGACCGGACAAATGCCAGCGTATCACTGGAGCATACCTACAGCATAGAACAGTTTGTATTATCCGCAGGAGCACTGATGAATCATAATACATTACAAGACAACCAATATAAGTTTTACCCATCGGTAAGCGCTACTTATCGTCCTTCGGATAAGATAAATGTATCGTCGTCGTGGAGCAAATCAACCCGTGTGCCTACCTTTACCGATATGTATTATAAAGCACCTACACATATCGGCCGGAATGATCTGAAGCCGGAGAAATCGGAATCTCTGGAATTAGGCATAAAATATAAAGATAATCTTTTTAGTGCATATCTTACAGGGTTTATACAATGGGGTAGGGATATTATCGATTGGGTGAAAGAGAATCCGACAGATGAAGCATACACCGCATGGAATTTGAGCAAAATAGATACTAAAGGTGTGGAAATAGGAGCTAAACTCCGTATTGGAGATATCCTTCCCGCATTGGGAGAAGAATCGTCCCTTGCTTTGGATTACACCCGTATGCATCAGGACGGGGATACGAAAGGCCTCATATCCATCTATTCGCTGAACTATCTCCGGGATAAGTTTACGGCAAAGTTCAACCATCAAATTTATAAAGGGCTTTCGGCAGGCTGGTATTTCCGCTTCCAAAAGCGGATGGGTACTTACGAGAAATATGAAAATCTGGTAAAAGTGAACGATGAACATTATCCGGCATTTTCGACCCTCGACCTGAAATTGAACTATGAATATAAAGATGTGGTATTCAATCTGAATCTGAACAACCTTTATGATACGCATTACTTCGACAGGGGAAATGTACCTCAGGCCGGTTTTTGGTTAATGGGAGGTATTAGTTATACTTTCAGATAGTAATGTCAAAGAATAATCAGAACTATTTTTCAGTATAATTATATGAAAGCAATATTATTAATGGCTCTCTTTTTATCAGGACTGACCATGCATGCCAATGATTTCAAGCTCCAAAACGGAGACCTGATTTTTCAGGAAGATTGTGCAAGCGGAACTGACAATACGATAAAGGCAGTTACAGCCAGTATCGGCGATTTCCGGTTTACACATGTAGGTATAGTTTATATCGACGATAATGACAGTATCTATGTAATCGAAGCTACTCGCCCTAAAGTAGCAAAGACACCTCTGAATGATTATCTGTATCCCGAGGGAAAAGATTGTTATCCCAAATCGGTCGTAGGCCGGCTGAAAGAAGAATACAGTGCCTGTATTCTCGCCGCGTTGAATGAGGGGTTAACCCTTATCGGCAAAGATTATGATGACGGATTTACCTTGGGTAATGATAAGTATTATTGTTCAGAGCTTATTTATGATATCTTGTTGAAAGCAAATAATGGCATTCCCGTATTCGCGTTAAATACGATGACTTTCAAATCGCCCGATACAGGCGAAATAACGAAAGGCTGGAAGGAGTATTTCGGAAAATATAATTTACCGGTTCCCGAAGGTGAACCGGGTATAAATCCGGGAGCTATGTCAAGCTCGGATGTGATCGATATCGTTCATTACTATTAAAGAAAAAGGCTGTGACAGAAATTCTGTTCACAGCCTTTTTACAAACCTATATACATTTACTCTCCTATTTTTTTATAATATTTCGGCGTATATCCCGGGAAGAGTTCCGGATGGAATACATACGCCATATCCTTCAATATATAATCCGGATGGATAGGCAAATCCTCATAGTAGCCTGAATATGCTGTATTGCATCCGTATATGTTTTTTTCTTTAAATGCCTTGAAATGGGAATATGGTTTATATTCTTTCTCCAGGCTCTGGTATGTCATATCTTTAGGCCAGTTGTATTTGATTATCCAGAAATCCGCTTCACCCGCCTTGTCTAATACCGATTCGAATGCCAGAGGCATATAAGTTGTCGAGTTATCATCAGACCAGCAATACGATGCTCCCGAATCGGATAGCATATTTGCCATAAAGCTTTTTCCTCCGGGCATGTTCCATTTGTTCTGATAACGCATATCCGTAAATACGGAAGGACGGTTTGTCGTTCCGGCCACAGCGTCTTTAACGGCATTATAATTCTTTTCGGTAATGGCAAACAGCGAATCAGCCAATTGCTCTTTTCCGATAAATAAAGAATAGTAGCGTATCCATTCGGCACGTCCAAGCGGATGCGATTCTGTATAATCGGTTGTTTCCAGAATGGGGATTCCTGTTTTTTCTATACTTCCGTATGTCCAGCCTTGTATCGGAGTGGCAAATATAGCATCAGGGCTGAGCATAATCAATTTCTCAGTGTCAGGTTTACTGGCCATTCCCAGATCGACTATTGCTCCGCTCTTTATTCCATCCTGTATATTGGATAGCTTTATATACTGAGGTTCACATACTCCCTTTATCAGATTCACAGCATCCAGTTCGTTCAGTGTAGAGCAATGGATAGTGGAGTATGTCGCTACTGTTTCCAAAGGTATTCTTACAATTGTGCCTTTAGGAAGATTTGCGGGTAAATCTTTATTCTTTGCTACAAGGACATATGTTTGCAGCAAGCGTGTGGTGTCCCAGGGGTCACGCACCGATACGGTGGTATATCCATCATACTTTTTTACCTGAAAGCCTTTGGCATAATAGACGGTGTATCCCGTTTGCGGCTTAATATTATCCTGTCCGGCAGGCTTAGGTTTATTGCAGCCTGCCAGGATGAGGATAATAGAAAAGAGTAGTGTGATATTTAAGAGTTTCATTTTCTATATTATCATTTTACACCTGTAACGAAGTATGCTCCCATAGGGTTGATACCTCCGGTACCAAAGCTTGTTTTATAAGTTCCATCTGCAGAGAATATGTACATATTTCCATTAGTTGAATAATCACTCGTACCAATATATATATCCCCATTGATAGGGTCTACGTCCAAACTGTATGCTTTTGATATATCCATATTAGCAGGAACTGTTATAAATGATTTTTCATCCAGAGTATTTGTTGTCAAATTGAATGATTGAAGCTTTGTTGTTGGACTCCATGATTCATCATATGTTGAGCAGATGAGAAATAGCTTATCATTATCTTTACTCAGGGCCATTTTTGAAGCTATCTTTGTACCCAGTGTTGTAAGTTTACCTGTCGATGGGTCATATTTTTGAAGAACTGCCTGTGTATTTTGATAGTCGCCCCATGATATGATATAAACAAAATTGTTTTTATCGGTAAGAATTTTGTTCGGATTTTTAACCACATCAATTGTTTTAACAGTGAAACTACTCAAGTCTACTTCCGAAACCGTTGATCCTTGTCCATAGCCGGAGTTAGCAACATAGAGTTTATTTTTAGCTACTGTCAGTTGTTCAGGATATGTGCCTACCTGTACCGTTTTTGTTATTGCCATACTTGTAGTGTCTATCTGTGCCACATATCCGTCAAATAGGCTTACATATACTTTGCCTTCATAGGCAACTCCTTCGCGCGGTTTTTGAGGCTGGTTGGAAGCATTTAACGGTTCGATGATCGCGTCATTACCATTGCTATACTTTAGCAATTTACCTTTAAGATCGGTAATATATATTTTATTAGAACCACTTGCCAGAATATACATTTTGTTACCATAGATAACCATATCATTTCCCGTATCACCTATAATCAGTCCATCGTTTTGATTCTGGAAGATCTTTCCGGTTAATACATTTGTCTCAGGATTGTAATAACTTAGTATAGCATTATTCTTTCCATCTTGTCCTGAGTTGAGAATATACACACCAGTTGTGATTACCTCAGGTTCCACCCATGGCTCTTCAAAATCATCAGAGTCACAAGAAACGAAGGCGAAAGCCAACATAGAGAATAACATTCCTTTTACTAAAAACTTTTTCATTTCTATTTTTTATTTAAATGTTTAAAATTTGAATCCGCCGGTTATTTTAAATGATCGTCCCGGCATGGGGTAATATGCGATTATATCATAATTTTCGTTCCAGATATTCAACAGGTTACCTTGCAGATAACAATCATAACCTTTTATTCTTAGCTTTTTATATAAGGAGATACTATGGTCGGAGTATCCGTTTATACGGTTATCCTTAATATTCTGTATATTAAAATAACGCTTGTTTGCTGCAACAATAGAGTATGAAAAGTTTACCCATGGATTATTGAAGCCTACCGTTATCGCTCCCGAATGTTTCGGCGTATATTGTATCTGGTTCTTGTATGTCTTGCTGTTGCCCGGATCGGTCATGTCAAGTGCTTCCATATAACTGTATGAGCCATTGATATCCACATTCATTTTGTCGCCCAGTGAAATATTTGTCGCCAGTTTCAGATCCATACCTTTTATCCGTACTTTTCCCAGATTAGTGCTACTTGCCATAAAGGGATATGGTATTATGATAATTTTATCCCTCACATTATTATAATACACGTCTAAAGATGCATTCACGTAATTGAGAACGTCGGAAATGCTACCTACCCATGTTGCACCCATATTGAATTGGCGTGCCAGTTCGGGATTTAGCTTCTTCGATATAGAAGAATAATATAATTCGGTGAAAGTCGGTACACGAAACAATTCCTTATATGACACCCTGAAACGCAGATTTGTTACATCGAAAGGCTGATACGAAGCGCTGATTGTAGGTGTCAGTCTCTTATAAGTGTTATTGTCGCTATTGTTCTTCACCTCTTCTGATATATATGTTGCCAGCAGGCTTGCAGTGGCAGTAAATTGTTTAATGTCATATTTTGCTGCTATCCCGGTAAGTGAGTTATACCGCTTAGGGTAGGGAAGGTTGTCCGCAAAGGTAGCCATGTCGTTATTGAGCGTATTATAGCTCAGATCTTCTGCCAAAGAAGCCGAAAAGTTATTGTTTATCGTATATAACAATGCATTGGAAAGATATATTTCATGCTGCTTGTAACGATTCGTTTTCCTGTCGCTCAGTTCTTCTATTACATATCGTGTAAACGTATAGTCATATTTGGCTTGTGATCTGAATTTGAGCTTAGGGCTGAATGTGGTGTTGTACACCATCTGGGTAAAGAAATTCTTATCCCAGAGACGCTCGGCCGCATAATCGTTTGCTATAGTCACACTCCCGGGCAATCCACGTTCCGAATCGAAATAATAGATCTTTGCGCGCAGATCACCGGATTTACCGAAATTATTGAAGATATTTATTTCTGTTCTGAAGATATCTACATCGCTGTTCTTTCTTTTACGGTCAGGTAACAGTTTATCGTCTTCCTGTTTGAAAGGATAATTACCATCGGCACGTTGCCAGCTCCCGTTAGCTGATATGGCAAAAGAATTGCTTATTTTATGCGAATAATCGAGGACAGGATTGAATAACCCGAACGAGCCTGTTGTTATTCTTGCTTTACCCTCGTGGTTATGCTCATTAAACGAAGGAATAGCTGTTTGCAGATTAAGTACTCCGGCAGAACCCAGTACCCTTGCTGTTTGAAATATATCATCTGACTGACTTATGCTGAGCGATACGGCAGATATGTTATCCAAAGCAAATCGGCCTATATCCACCTGTCCGGATAGTACGTTACTGACAGTGATTCCATCATAACTGATCGCTGTATGTTCCGCTCCCATTCCCCGTATAGCAACTGTTTTTAGTCCGCCGATACCTCCATAATCTTTGAGTACGACACCATTAAAGCGGCGTACAACGTCAGATACCGATTGTAATCCTTGCTCTGTAATAGACTCTGTAGTAATGACTTGAAGCGGTGTCGTTGAGCGGGCAGCCGAGGGTTTTATATGTGCAGATACTTCTACCTCCGATAGCTTTTGTGTCTTGATACTATCATTTGTTTGTGCCAGTAAAGATGTACAAGCGAAAGAATAAAAAAATAAAAAGGTAGAAAATAAAATTCTCATCTATGCAAAATATATCTTTTAGTATAATTGCAGCATCCGATAAGAACAAAGAAAAAGAAGGGTGGTTGGATTCTTTTACGCATGTTTCTTAAGCCTTATTCCTCGAAAGCTGTCGAAAGTATTACTTTGCAGGTCTTCTGACTCGCTCTTGCTCATATCACCTTCCCATTTTGCAACAGTGGTATTTTGATATAAACATTCCCAGAGCTTACAGCAGCGGGTCTGTTCAGGATTTACACCTGATTCCCTTTTCATCCTTAATGGAACAAAGTAGCGCAAAGATACACAATAATATAGAAGTTTTACTTTTTTGCGATAATTATTTGTAAGGAGTATTATCATGCTTACCAATTAATAAGGAAGAGCAGGGGTGAAAAATAAGTAAAGCGGGTAAATGAAGACGCTATAAATTCGTCGCGTATAACTTATAACTCATAAGTAAAATTCGTATATTTGCGCCTTGTTGAAAATAAAATATATATTAAAATAGCATTATGCCACATATTTCGCAGCGAGGAATAGAAATGCCGAATTCTCCCATCAGGAAATTGGCTCCATTGTCCGACTCGGCTAAAGCCAGGGGTTTGAAAGTATATCATCTGAATATCGGACAGCCTGATCTGCCTACTCCCGAAGAAGCGCTTGAGGCGATACGCAATATCGACCGCACTATACTGGAGTATAGTCCCAGCGATGGATACCGTTCTTATCGTGAGAAACTGGTTGGTTATTATGCAAAGTATAATATAAATGTATCGGCTGACGATATAATTATTACTACCGGAGGGTCGGAAGCTGTATTGTTCGCATTTCTGGCCTGCCTCAATCCGGGTGATGAAATAATAGTGCCGGAGCCTGCTTATGCCAACTATATGGCCTTTGCCGTATCGGCCGGAGCCATTATCCGCACAGTATCCTCTTCTATTGAAGAAGGGTTTGCTTTGCCCCCGGTTGAAAAGTTTGAAGAGCTGATAAATGAGCGAACAAAAGGAATTATGATATGTAATCCGAATAACCCGACAGGATATTTATATTCGCGTGCCGAGATGAATCAGATAAAGCATCTGGTGCAGAAGCATGATCTTTATTTATTTTCGGATGAGGTATACCGTGAGTTTATCTACACCAATTCGCCATATATTTCGGCTTGTCACCTTGTCGGTATCGAGGATAATGTGGTGCTGATAGATTCGGTCTCGAAAAGATATAGCGAGTGCGGTATCCGTATCGGCGCATTGATTACTAAAAATAAGGAATTACGCAAGACTCTGATGAAATTCTGTCAGGCGCGCCTTAGTCCTCCGCTTATCGGCCAGATTGCGGCAGAGGCTTCACTGGATGCAAGTCCTGATTATCTTCGTGATACCTACGATGAATATGTGGAAAGACGTAAGTTCCTTATCGACCGCCTGAACCGTATACCGGGGGTATATTCACCGATCCCTATGGGAGCATTTTATACGGTTGCACGTCTGCCGGTAGATGATGCCGATGAATTTTGCGCGTGGTGCCTGTCCGATTTTGAGTACGAAGGACAGACTGTGTTTATGGCCCCAGCTTCAGGCTTTTATACAACACCGGGACTGGGAAAAAATGAGGTCCGCATAGCCTATGTACTCAATAAAGATGATCTGGGGAATGCGCTTACAGTATTAGAAAAAGCATTGGAAACTTATAATGAGCAGAAAGAGAAATGAAAAGAAAACTTGTGTTCGCTACAAACAACACTCATAAACTGGAAGAGGTCAGGGAAGTTGTAAAAGATAAATTTGAAATACTAAGCCTTAAAGATATTGGTTGCGATGAAGATATAGCCGAACCGGGCGAGACCCTGGAAGAAAATGCTTTGATAAAAGCCCGCTATGTGAAAGAGAAATACGGTTACGACAGTTTCGGTGATGACACAGGGCTTGAAGTAGAAGCATTGAATGGCGCGCCGGGTGTGTATTCGGCCCGTTATGCCGGAGATGGACATGATGCTAAAGCCAATATGAGAAAACTTCTGGCTAATCTGGATGGCGTTACAAACCGTAAGGCCCGTTTCAGGTCTGTAATAGCGTTGATTCTGGATGGAAAGGAATATCTTTTTGACGGGAAAATTAACGGAAGAATAATCTCAGAAGAAAAAGGGACTGCCGGATTTGGTTATGATCCGGTATTTATGCCCGACGGATATACAGCGACATTTGCCGAATTAGGAAGTGATGTTAAAAATAATATAAGCCACCGTGCACTGGCTGTGAAAGCTTTGTGCAGTTTTTTGGAAGGTATCTGATTTTATAAGTACAGCCTGCAAGGACGATTTCCTTTTGTTTATGCATATTGTTTTCATTAGAAATGAAAGTCTTTATTTTTTTTGAATAACAGGACTAAATTGTAGTCTTCGAATTTTTAATGATTTAAAATAGCACATCAGATATTTATTTTGTACTTTTGCAGCGCGAAAGCGAAACACATATGAAAATCAACTTAATAACTTATATAAATCATACATTTTAAAAAACAATGGCTTTAAAATTTATGACTGCTGAAGAGGCAGCCGCACTTATCAACAACAACGACAATGTGGGATTTAGCGGTTTTACGCATGCAGGATGTCCCAAAGTAGTACCCGGATTTATCGCAAAACGCGCCGAAGAAGAACATGCAAAGGGTAATCCTTTCAAAATAAATGTGTTCACAGGAGCATCCACTGGAGATAAGTTAGACGGGGTCTTAACCAGGGCGAAAGCTATTAACTTCCGTGCACCTTATCAGACAAACAAAAGCATGCGCGATGCAATCAATAATGGAGAAATCAAATATTGCGATTTGCACCTCTCCACGATGGCACAGGATATCCGTTACGGGTATTATGGAAAAGTAGACTACGCTATCGTAGAAGCATGTGAAGTTACAGAGAATGGTGAAATAGTCCCTACATGTGGTGTCGGTATCTCTCCTACGGTAAGCCGTCTGGCAAAAAAAGTCATTGTAGAGCTAAATGAATGGAACCCGAAGGCAATGCGTGGAATACATGATATTCCGGAGCCGCAGGACCCGCCTACACGTGAAGACATTCCGGTATATGGTGTACATGACCGCGTAGGTAAAGACCACATAAAAGTAGACCCTGAAAAAATAATCGTTGTAAGAACCAACGAACCGAATGAAGGAAATGGTTTCGCTCCGGTAGATGAAGTAACTGCGAAAATCGGAGAAAATGTAGCTAATTTCTTTATTAAGGAAATGGCGGAAGGCCGTATGCCAAAAACATTTCTGCCTGTACAGTCAGGTGTGGGTAATATAGCAAATGCTGTGCTTGCAGCCATGGGTGAAAGTAAGGAAATTCCTGATTTTGACGTTTATACCGAGGTTATTCAGGACGCTGTTATAGGCCTCATGGAATCGGGACGTGTGAAATTCGCAAGTGGCTGTTCTTTAACTGTAAGTAATCCTTGTATCGAGCATATATATCAGAATCTGGACTTCTTCAAAGAAAGGATCGTATTGCGCCCTTCCGAATATTCAAACAATCCTGAAGTAGTTCGCCGTCTGGGTGTTATTGCCATCAATACAGCTATTGAAGCGGATATTTATGGTAATATTAACTCAACCCATGTGATGGGTACCAAGATGATGAATGGTATCGGAGGTTCGGGTGACTTTACCCGTAGTGCATATGTATCTATATTCGTTACGCCATCGGTGGCAAAAGACGGAAAGATAAGTTCTTTTGTGCCAATGGTTGCACATCAGGATCATAGTGAACATTCCGTGAAAGTAATCATATCGGAGTACGGTGTTGCCGATCTTCGTGGCAAATGTCCTGAAGACCGTGCGCAGGAAATCATCAATAACTGTGTGCATCCGGATTACCGTCCTCTATTGCAGGAATATATTAAGAATGCACCTAAGGGACAAACAAGGTTCGATATGTATAATGCCTTTGCTTTTCACGAAGCATTCCAGGAAACAGGCGACATGAAAAACGTTACCTGGAGAAAACCAAAGAACGCTTAACACATATATATTAAACATTATAACTGAGAAAACCTTTCGATTGTCAATCGAAAGGTTTTTCTTTGTAATAATTTTGGAATCTTTGAATTTGCAATCTTGAAATTTTCATAATGACTGTTCTCTACGAAGATAATCATATTATAATTGTCAATAAGACTGTATCGGAAATTGTACAGGGAGACAAGACCGGAGATAAACCGCTTTCGGAAATCGTGAAAGAATACCTGAAAGAGAAGTACAATAAGCCGGGAAATGTTTTTTGTGGCGTTACCCACCGCCTCGACCGCCCTACAAGCGGTATTGTGGTTTTTGCCAGGACAAGCAAGGCTTTGTCCCGCCTGAATGATATGTTTAAGAATAAGGAAATAAGCAAAACATACTGGGCTATTGTAAAGAATACGCCCAAGCAGCCGGAAGGGACGTTGAAGCATTATCTGGTGCGGAATGAAAAACAGAATAAATCGTATGCATATGATACGGAGAAGCCGGATTCTAAACAGGCTATACTGCATTATAAACTAATTGCCCGTTCAGATAAATACAGTCTGCTCGAAATAGACCTGGAAACAGGCCGTCATCATCAGATACGTTGCCAGTTGGCAAAAATCGGCAGCCCGATAAAAGGGGATTTGAAGTACGGGGCTGAGCGTTCCAATCCCGATGGTGGCATCAGCCTGCATGCACGTAAGATATCCTTTATCCATCCGGTATCGAAAGAATTAATCGAAGTTACCGCGCCTGTGCCGGAAGATAATTTGTGGCAGGCTTTGGAGGCTATTGTGAAATAGAATATATTATCTTTGCTCAAATTTTAATTTTGTTATGACTATAATTGATCTAATATCATCAGCATTAAGCATCAAAGCTTCACAAATCGAAAAAACAATAGGCTTGTTGGATTCGGGTGCAACCATCCCTTTTATCAGCCGCTACCGTAAAGAAGTAACCGGAGGACTGGACGAGGTTCAGATAGGAGCTATAAAAGAACAAAATGACAAGCTCAATGAACTCGTAAAGCGCCGCGAAACAATCCTGAAATCGATAGAAGAACAGGAGAAGCTGACACCTGAACTGAAAACGCGTATCGAAAACTGTTGGAACAGTTCGGAACTCGAAGATATCTATCTCCCTTATAAACCCAAACGCCAGACGCGTGCCGAAATAGCCCGTAAAAAGGGATTGGAGCCGCTTGCAAAATTGATTATGGCGCAACACCCGGTGGATGTGGAAGGGAAAGCCCTCTCATATGTAAAAGGCGATGTAAAAGATACGAAAGAAGCTATTGCCGGGGCATGTGATATCATAGCCGAATGGATAAATGAAGATGAGTATGCCCGTAATGCTATTCGCAACCTTTTTGAGAGGGAGGCCGTTATTACCGCTAAGGTAGTGAAGGGGAAAGAAGAGGAAGGTGACAAATATCGCGATTACTTCGATTTTTCCGAAAAACTGAGCAAGGCTTCATCTCACCGTATACTGGCAATACGTCGAGGGGAGTCGGAAGGTTTTCTTCGTGTAAACATTGCACCGGATGAAGAT
>X355_Hoffmanns_Two_toed_Sloth__coassemble_2023_pt1 | contig 23538 bp, 14 predicted proteins | sample X355_Hoffmanns_Two_toed_Sloth__metabat2_low_PE_021 | metagenome-assembled genome bin X355_Hoffmanns_Two_toed_Sloth | reverse complement strand
TAAATAATACGGATGTTCCCGTTGAAATAATTACAGATGTAAAAGGGCGGCAACTGGCAATACTGCCCGTAAGTAAAATCAATGCTAATAGTGAAATTGTTATTTCGGTACGGCCGGGTACGGCCGATGCTTATCCCAAGCGTAGCTATGCGGAATTATCTCACAAAATAGGCGGGCACTTCGAAGGACATAAATACGAAGGTGGTTACTCGTGGGTGAAACCCAATTATATAAGTCTGCCCGGAACGTTCAGGGATCATTCCTATTATATCAAATACGAAGGTCCGGGTTGGGAGAGCGATAAAGTTGCTTTCCGTTTCTATCTGGATAACCGTAATGCGATTGATGTATTCGGTAAAAAGACTTCGGATATTGTCCTTCCTGCTGTAGGTGTCGATGGATTTGATAATTATCACCGGATGGCAGACTGGGGAATGGATAATATGAAAGTTGGAACCGCTCTGGGAATTGGAACTATCGCTGTCTGGAACGGACAAAAAGCTGTCCGTGTAGAAAAGAAAGACAGTATGACCTGTTTTATTCCTGCCGATGGTAAAATACGGTCACAGGTAAAAACAATTTATTACGGATGGGATGCCAACGGCGAAAAATGTGATCTTACTTCACTCATTTCCATCGATGCAGGTAGCCGTGCTTCACGTATGGAGTTGCTCGTGAATAAAAATATCGATATTGCAACAGGGATTATAAAAATAAAAGACGCGGAACTTATCGTTAGCAATAATAAGGACAGTAAATGGTCTTACATAGCTACTTTTGGTAAGCAAAGCCTGAATAACGATATGCAGGGTCTTGTTGTGTTTGCGCACACACGGCAAATTAAGGAGATAACAAGCGATGAACTGAATCATGTATTGGTACTTGAACCTGATAACGGCTATGTGGAATATTATTTTATGCCTACATGGGAACTGGACAAAGAGCCGGTTGTCACCAAAGACGATTTTATGAAATGTATAGATGAGGTGCTGGCCCACTTGAATAATCCGATAACATATACTATTAAGAATTAAGAATCAACTATAATAACAACTTATATCATGAAGTCACTTAATAAAACAACAGTAGAAAAAAAAGACTTACCGGTAAAAATCCTTCAGTTCGGCGAAGGAAACTTCCTTCGGGCCTTTGTAGACTGGATGATCGACAAGGCAAACAACGCAGGTGTAATGAACCATGGTATCATCGCCGTACAGCCGATAGGCGGTGGTGAGAATATGGTAAAGATGTTCAAAGACCAGGACAGCATGTACCATGTTTACCTCGAAGGTATAAAAGACAAGAAGCCTGTAAAAGAAGTTGCTTTGGTAAAAAGCATCATGGATATCATGAATCCTTACAGCCAGTATGCGGAATACGAAAAGCTATTTCTGAGTGAGGGACTTGAAATGATAATTTCCAATACCACAGAAGCCGGTATTCGCTACGAAGAAGGAGACGACCTTACGGCAGAGCCTCCGAAATCGTTCCCTGCTAAAATGACGGCCTTATTACATAAACGATATAAGAAATTTAATGGTGCAAAAGATAAAGGTCTTCTTATTATCTGCTGCGAACTGATCGAAGATAACGGCTCCACACTTCGCGAATATGTACTTAAACACGCCAGGTTCAATAATCTGGAAACGGGTTTTATCGAGTGGGTAAATACCGCATGCCATTTTTATGATACATTGGTAGACCGTATTGTACCGGGTTTCCCTCGTGAGAATATCAATGAAATCAAGGCTGAGATCGGCTTCGATGATAACCTTGTCGTAAAAGGTGAATATTTCCACGTATGGGCTATTGGTGGCGACAGCATCATTAAAGAGAAATTTCCGTTAGACAAAGCCGGGCTGAATGTCCTGTTTATGGATGATATCAAAGCCTTCCGCGCCAAGAAAGTACGTATCCTTAACGGCTCCCATACAGCTATGGTGCCTGTGGCTCTCCAGCTTGGTTGCGAAACGGTGATGGATGCATTCAATACACCCGAAGTAGAGAAATATATCAATAAGATGGTGGCCGAAGAAGTATTGCCATGTATCGGCGAAGATCCGGAAGAACTGAAAGCCTTTGCCGCCAAAATATTGGAACGCTTCTACAATCCGTATCTGAAACATTATCTGAAAGATATCTCTTTAAACTCCATTTCAAAATGGGAGACGCGGGATTATCCTACTGTATATGACTGTTGTAAGAAACTGGATAAGAATGCAAAACTGACTACATTCTCTTTTGCTGCGCTACTGGTGCTTTATACAGGACAGTCTGCTGCAAAAAACTTCACGCCGAATGATACTCCTGAGTTTATCGAATTTATTCAAAAGACATACGATAAAAACAATATTAAAGGATGGGTAACGGCCATTGTGAACAATAAGGAAATGTGGAAAGAAAACTTCTCCGAAGTGCCTCAGTTTATCGACGAAGTATCCAAGGATGCGGAATTGATCTTAAGTGAAGGTATGCCGGCTACATTACAGTCTTTAATTAATTGATAATAAATTTAGTAGTTGTGGGTAATGGGATCAATTCATTGCCCACAATCAACAATATACATATGAACGATTATGAATAACGATTGTTTATATTGCAATAAAAATCAGACTCAATACGATCTGATGATTGAAATTTGTAGACTGGATGTTTCTACCGTATACCTCTTCAGGGAACAAACCTATCTGGGACGGTGTATTGTCGCTTATGAAGGTCATGCAAAGGAATTATACGAACTGGATGATAATGTACTTTTGTCATATATGCAGGATGTCAATAAAGTAGCAAAGGCATTGAAAGATATATTCGCCGCTGCTAAAATAAATTATGGCGCTTACTCCGACAAATTGCCCCACCTGCATATGCACTTAGTACCTAAATATACGGATGGCCCGGATTTTGGTTCTACTTTTACGATGAATCCCCGGAAGGTTTATTTGTCGGATGAAGAATATATGGATATACTGGCATCTGTCAGGAGTAGATTGATCTAAAACTGAAAACTTTATCTATATAATGGAACTCCGGTTTTTAACCACCGCCTAACAGTTCTTTGATACAATGTCCGGCAAAGCCGTTGCTTACTGAAAAGCGACAAAATAGAAAAGTATGCAAAGAGTGTTACTTTTGTTACCTTTTAACAAGCAGTAAGTTGAAAGTTATATGAGATACGAGTAAACAATACACGAGATACAAGTTGTTAACTGATGACTGTTCACTGTTCACTGAAAAGGTTGTAACCTTTGTTACCTTTTATACAAAGTAAAAAGTGACAACTAAAAAAATATTGAAAAAGTGTCAACTTTGTCAACTAATAATAGAAAAAGAAGGAGAAAACAGAAATGAATAAATATCTTAAAATAGCCCCTGCAGACAATGTTTGTGTGGCAATAGAAGACCTGAATGAAGGTGTCATTCTGGATATAGACGGCAAAAAAGTCACTATCAAGAATGCGATCCCCACAGGTCATAAATTCGCAATAGACGAAATAAAAGAGAACGAAGACGTTGTCAAATACGGTTATCCGATAGGGCATGCTACAATTGATATTCATATCGGAGAGCATGTACATACTCACAATGTAAAGACCAATTTGCATGATGATCTCCAATATACTTATGTTCCGGTTCATCCGAAACTGCATATAAAGAAGAGTAACCTTACAATAAACGGTTATCTGCGTTACAATGGCGAAATGGGTATCCGCAACGAACTGTGGATTGTCCCTACCGTAGGCTGTGTCAACGGACAGGCACAAGCTATCATCAACCGTATAAAAAGCGAATTGGATGTTTCCCATATAGACGATATACGTGTCTATACTCATAACTACGGCTGCTCCCAGCTTGGCGACGATCATGTCAATACCCAGAAGGCATTGGCGGCACTGGCCAAACATCCTAATGCCGGCGGCGTATTGGTAATGAGCCTCGGTTGTGAAAACAATCAGCAGAAGGACTTCAAAAAAGTAATGGGCGAATGGGACGATAAGCGGGTTAAATTTCTTATCGCACAGGAAGTACAGGATGAAATAGAAACAGGTTTTCAACTGATGAAGGAACTGGTGGAGAATATGCGTAACGACAAACGCGAACCGCTTCCATTATCGAAACTGAAAGTAGGACTGAAGTGTGGTGGTAGCGACGGCTTTTCCGGCATTACAGCCAATCCGTTGGTCGGGCAGTTCTCCGACTGGCTGATAGCACAGGGGGGAACAAGTATCCTTACCGAAGTGCCCGAAATGTTCGGAGCCGAAACTATCCTGATGAACCGTGCGGAGACAAAAAAAGTTTTTGATGATACAGTGTTGTTAATCAATAACTTCAAGCATTACTTCCGCAAGTTCGACCAGCCGATATATGAAAATCCTTCACCGGGGAATAAAGCCGGGGGCATTACTACCCTTGAAGATAAATCGCTGGGTTGTACCCAAAAAGGTGGCAATTCGGAAGTCGTGGATGTGCTGGATTATGGCCAGCCGGTAGTAAAACATGGCCTTAACCTGCTGAATGCACCGGGTAACGACCTTGTAGCCGCATCGGCTCTGGCTATGTCGGGTTGTCAGATAGTGCTGTTTACAACAGGCCGCGGTACTCCATTCGGTGCTTTTGTTCCTACAATGAAAATATCCACCAATAGTAAGTTGTATAATTTCAAGCAGAACTGGATAGACTTCAATGCCGGAACCTTGCTCGAAGGGCGTAGTATGGAAACCGTTTTGAATGATTTTATCAACTTTACGGTCGAAGTTTGTGATGGCAAGCATCTGAAACATGAAGAGACAGGCTTTAAGGAAATAGCCATATTTAAGTCGGGAGTAACTCTGTAATCAAGAGGCAATATTTTAATTAATGTATATATTTGAAGAGCTGGCTGGAGTCTTTTATTACCCCGGTCAGCTTTTACCAAAATTTAATCATATAACAACTTTGTGTTAACGAATCTGTAATCATAGAGGGATACTTTTACCCGTGAGTTTTTAATCATTAATAAAAATAAACGGATGAAAGTAAATCTGACGAAACCAAACAGGAAAGCCATTCTTATACTCTTTTTCCTGCTTGGTATTTCTATGCTGAATGCCCAGAATAAGGCAACCTCAATAACCGGTGTGGTTAAGGATGAGAGTGGCGAAACTGTAATCGGGGCCACAATAAAGGTTAAAGGAACTTCTACCGGTACGGTAACGGATATGGATGGTAAGTTCTCTCTGGAAACTCCGGCTACGGGAATCCTGAGCATTTCATATATAGGCTATCAGCCGGTTGAAATGGCGATAGAGAGCAATAAACACTATACGATTACATTAAAAGAAGACCAGAAGCAACTGGATGAAGTTGTTGTGACGGCATTAGGCATCAAGCGGGAAGAAAAAGGTCTTGGATTTGCTACTGAGAATATTGAAGGACAATCCTTAAATGACTCTAAGTCTAATAACTGGGCTACGGCCCTCTCCGGGAAAGTGGCTGGCTTGAGTATAATTAGCCCCGGTGGAGGACCATTAGGAACATCCCGTATCTCATTACGTGGAGATAATTCCATGAACATGGATGGGAACAATGCCCTTATCGTGATTGATGGTGTTCCGATCGGAGGTTCGGCTACAGGTACAGGGGCCGACTCATATGGTGCGGGTTCGGGGAGCGATATTCCTGTCGACTATGGCGATGCTGTGAGTGATCTGAATCCTGAAGATATTGAATCTATAACAGTGCTGAAAGGTGCTTCCGCTGCAGCTTTGTACGGTAGTCGTGCCGCAAACGGGGCTTTGATAATAACTACAAAATCAGGTTCGAAGCAGAAAGGGATAGGCGTGACATTCAGTTCCAACTTCAGTATCGATAATGTCCTGAAATGGCCCGATTATCAGTATGAATACGGGCAAGGAACACAAGCTAAGGATAAGAACGGTAATTGGTATTATTCATATGGGGCATCGGCAGACGGAACGAATACCGGTTCTACCAGTAGTGCATTTGGTCCTAAATTCGATGGACAGATGTATTTCCAGTATGACCCTAATGTTGAAGGACAGAGTCTGGAGCGGCAGTTATGGCAACCCTACAAGAATAATATAAAGGACTTTTGGCGAACCGGAACAAATTTCACCAATAGTATATCCATTGAAGGTGCATCGGATAAGGCGAGTTTCAGGGCATCACTTACACATCAGAACAATGAATGGATGATGCCTAATACGGGCTTCAAACGGACATCGGTCTCTACTTCGTTTGACTATAAAATAACAAACAAGCTCCGCTTTTCGTCTAAGGTGAGTTTTACCAACAGGAATAGTGATAATCTGCCGGGAACGGGCTATAACAACCAGTCTATCTCCTATTTCATGATCTTCCAGAATCCTAATGTTGATCTGGCTTGGTATCGTCCGATTTGGAAGAAAGATAAGGATCAGGTAGAACAGATACATCCTTTCAGCAGCTATATAGACAATCCTTATCTGATAGCCTATGAGATGGAAAATCCTACGGATAAGAATTCGGTATTGGGTACAGCGAGTGCGACGTATCAGTTCTCAAGGAAGTTCGACTTACTGGTGAGGACAGGTATAGAAATGTCGCATGAGGCGAGGGAACAGCATCGTCCCTATAATACGGCCAACTTTGCTACAGGTTATTATAAAGAAGAGGATATTAACTACTTTGAGATAAATACAGACTTTCTTTTCTCTTACAGAGAGCAGTTTAACCGGGATTTAGGGCTGAGAGTTTCTGCCGGAGGCAATATGAGAAAGAGTGAATACCGTTATAAGGCCGGATATATCACAGGCCTGGTGACTCCGGGTGTGTATAAATTGTCCAACGGCTTCACAAGTGCGACCATGCGGTCTACAAACCGGGATAAGCAGGTTAACAGCTTGTATGGAACAGCTACCATTAATTATAAGAAGTTCTTGTATTTGGATGTGACCGGACGTAACGACTGGTCGAGTACGTTGCCTATTGAGAACAATTCATTCTTTTATCCTTCTGTCAGTGGTAGTTTCGTCCTGTCGGATGTAGTTAAAATGCCTTCTCAGATCTCTTTTACTAAATTGAGATTATCCTGGGCACAGGTAGGTAATGATACAGACCCCTATAAGACAGCAAAGTATTACTCCGTAAGTGAATTTTCGGGCGCTGCTGAAAGACCGGGAACTTTATATAATGCGAACCTAAAGCCTGAGATATCGACTAACTATGAAGCTGGAATAGATTTCCGGATGTTTAAAAACAGGCTCGGTATAGATATTACAGGATACCAGAATTATACGAAGAACCAGATTATAGATGTACCCATCGATCCGACAGCAGGGTATGGCAAAGCCACAATCAATGCCGGAAAAGTAAGAAATCAGGGGCTGGAAATAGTGTTGAACGGGCTTTTGATGGAACAACGTAGTTTCAAATGGAAAGCTTCCTTTAATTGGGCGAAGAACTGGAATAGGATAATGGAACTTTCTGAAGATCTGGATAATGATGAAGATCAGATGATAGCGCAAGCCGGAACTGTATATTATTATGCGAAAGTAGGCGGGTCTATGGGAGATATGTACGGTTATAAGTTGCTCCGCAATCCGGAAGGTAAAGTCATATACGATGCTGCTACAGGATTGACGGCAAAACCCGAAAATGTAGAGTATGTAGGTAATGCATATCCGGGATGGAAAGCCGGTCTTCAAAATGAATTTACAATAAAGAATGTGCGTGTGTCTTTCTCTATAGATGGACAATATGGTGGTCTGGTTTATTCTCAGTCGCATCATAAAATGACAGAACAAGGTAAATTGAAACATACCCTTTACGGACGTGACTCAGAAGATGGTAAACTGGTAGGAGATGGTGTTGTGGCTAACGGAGATGGAACTTATTCTCCAAATACAACCAGAGTGCTGGTAAGCCAATATTATGCAGACTATTATCGCCGGGCAAATGTGGAGACAAACTCATTCGATGCCACATTCATAAAACTTCGGGAAGCAAGGGTAGAATATAACTTCCCGTCGTCGATAACAAAGAAACTGAAGCTGAATTCTCTTGCAGTAGCTTTATTTGGTCGTAATCTGTGGATGTGGACAAAGGAATATCCCCTGTTCGATCCGGAAGCGGCAGCGTTAAATAGTTCTACAATTGTTCCGGGAACTGAAATGGGGCAAATGCCCTCTTCACGTACTATGGGGATAAACCTGAATGTTAAATTTTAATATGAAAAAGATTAAGAAATGAGAGTGTTAGACAAAATATCGATAGTGTTATGTGTACTGGGTACCAGCTTTACAGCTTGTGACAGTGGATTTGAGGAACTGAACAAAGACCCGAACAGAATAGATGAAATATCACAAGGCTCACTGTTAAGTCCTATTTTATATGAAATGGCCAGTTACAATTACCTGAGAGCTGATGATGTGACTTTCGATTTTATGCAAGTTTCTTTAAATCATCCAAGTAGTGGAACAGACAGGGCACATTACTATATGACGGAAACATCCGGTGAAGGTGTATGGAGTACTTATTATAATTGGCTGACATCAGTAAAAGAAATGTATGAGGCTTCCATAAAGTTTAAAGACCCGAATTCACAGGCAATCGCTCTGACCCTGAACAGCTGGTTGTACGCAAATTTGACCGATGCATTTGGCGATGTACCGATGAAAGAGGCTTCGCGAGCTGAAGAAGGGATATTAAAACCCGTGTTTGATACACAGAAGGAAATTTATACCCGTATTATATCAGACCTGGAGACGGCAAATGAGATGTTCATTACATCACAGAAATTGACCTATATAGGAGATCTTCTCTATAATGCCAATACTGAGACAGAAGGTATACTGAAGTGGAAAAAGTTTTGCAACTCTTTGCGTATGCGCTGTTTATTGCGTATTTCCAAGAGGGATTCGGAAATGAATGTATATGCAGAATTGAATAAGATGGTGAATGATCCTGCTAAATACCCTGTTTTTGAGAAGAATGCAGACGGGGCTATATTAGCTCTGTCAGGATTGGCTCCCCAGTTACCTCCTATTTCCAGACCGCAGGATTTTACTACAGGACGGGCTGCAGGAGAATTTTTTATAGATAACCTTGTGGCTATGGACGATCCAAGATTGCCTATATGGGCTTCGAAAGCGAAGGACTTGGATGGAAAGAATATCGGATATAAAGGAATCCCAAGTGGTAGTCCTATTACTCAGACATTCAATTATACTCCGTCTAACCTAAATCAGGCATTAGCAAAGGCTCCCCTGAATATTGTATTGATGACTTATGCCGAAGTTAAGTTTATTATGGCAGAACTAGCATATAAGAATATAATATCAGGAGATGCAAAGACCTGTTATGAAGAAGGTACTAAAGCAGCTATCGAGCAATGGGGCGGAGTAGTACCGGCTAATTATTTCAGTAATGTAAATGCTGCGTACAATGATACTTTCGAAAGGATAATGCTTCAGAAATATTTTGCCTTGTTCTTCAATGACTACCAGCAATGGTTCGAATACAAAAGGACGGGGCTACCTGTACTCCCTGATAATGGAGGATTACTGAATAATGGCAAGATGCCCGTACGATACCAATATCCACCTAAAATAAAGCGGATGAATAGTACTAATTACCAAAAAGCCGCAGAGAATATGGGTGGTGATAATATCAACATAAGATCGTGGTGGGAAAAATAAACGATACTAACTTATAAAATGAAATAGATATGAAAAAGATTGTTTGCTTATCATTTGTATTTGTCTGCACAATATTGTCATTGCAGGCACAGACAACCCCGAATTTCGAATACGATGTTTATGGAGATGGTATTAAGGTCGAAGATATAAAAGATTATTCTTCGCATGAACTGGGAGACCTTATTGCCCGTAAACTGCAGGCTGTGGAGAATATATATCTGCTACGTTACGAAACGAAGGTAGGCCTTAATAACTCTGAGATTGAAGTACAGAAACCCGATATTTTGCAGTCTGTCGAGAAAATGGATAAGTATTATAAGAAAGCCGTTAAAAAACAATTACTATCGAAAGACGAGGCTGTGAGCAGATTGTCAAAATATCTGGACATTGCATACTTTGTATTTTATGAAGACAGTGCCGCATTTGAGAGAGCCTTAAATAAAGCCAAAAAGACGGAAGATATTATAACTATTTTTGAGCAGGTTAATCTGCTAAATTACAATACTAAGATGGAGGCGAGAAACTAATGTATAAATGTAAATCAATGAAAAGATACCTGTTAATAATATTAGGCATAATCTTATTTGCGGATGTACAAGCGCAAACCTTGTCCACAGTCAAAGGATTTGTATTTGAAGATACCAATAAGAACGGAGTAAAGGATAAACAGGAAAAAGGCCTGCCGGATATATCAGTTTCAAATGGTGTGGATGTCGTAAAAACGGATAATCAAGGTTATTACCAATTGCCGGTAGGAGATGATAACATAATATTTGTAATAAAACCTACCGGTTATCAGACTCCGCTGAATGAAGACAACCTGCCTCGGTTCTATTATATTCACAAGCCTGATGGTTCGCCTCAGTCCTTTAAATATCAGGGTGTACCTGCTACCGGAAACTTGCCTGAATCCGTTGATTTTCCGTTGCTGCCATTTTCGGAAACGGATAATTTCACGGCCCTGTTGTTTGGTGATCCGCAACCTTATTCTGAAAAAGAAGTAGAATATTTTGCACAAGGTATTGTTTCGGAAGTAGAGGATATAAAAGGGGTGAGCTTTGGTATAAGTTTAGGTGATATTGCAGGTGATAATCTCGATTTGCACCTTCCTTATAAAAAGGCGGTAAAAAATGTAGGGATACCGTGGTATAACGTAATTGGTAACCATGATATGAATTACGATGCCAAAACCGATATCCTGTCAGACGAAACATTTGAGAGGAATTTCGGACCTGCAAATTTTTCATTCAATTATGGTAAAGCTCATTTTGTTATCCTTGATGATATTCTTTATCCGGACCCCCGCAAAGTGGAGAAATACTGGGCCGGATTTCGTAAAGACCAGCTGGATTTTATCGAAAACGATTTGAAATACGTTAATAAAGACCGATTGATAGTTTTAGTCTTCCACATTCCTTTGCTGAATGAAAATAACTCATTCAGACTGAAAGACAGACAAAAATTATTTTCTCTGCTCAAGGATTATCCTAATGTACTGGCTATTTCGGCACATATGCATACGCAGCAGCATAATTTCTATGGGGTACGGGATGGTTGGCTTCAGCATAAGCCTTTACACGAGTACAATGCCGGTACTACTTCCGGTGACTGGTATTCCGGCGATATAACCGAACAGGGGGTACCTGATGGTACTATGAGAGATGGTACTCCGAGGGGATATGCTTTTCTCAATATTAGTGGAAACCAATATACAATTGATTATAAAGTAGCAGGTAAAAGCAAAGATTATCAAATCCAGATATTTAATCCGAAAGTAGTAGGATATAAAAAGCGGACATCATCTAAAATTTATGCGAATTTCTTTATGGGGACACAGAATGATGCCGTTGAATACCGGATTGACGGCGGAGACTGGAAGCAGATGGACTGGACCGAAACTGCTGATCCTGCTTATTTGAATAATGTATTCAGCTGGGATTTATCAGATGAATTGAAAGAGGGAAAACGTCCTTCGAATCCGGTTTTATCAACTCATATCTGGATGGGGAATATAGCGACGGATTTATCCATAGGAATTCACGAGATAGAGGTTCGGGCAACTGATATGTTTGGCCGTACATATACACAGAAAAGTGAGTATAAGATTATGGAATAATAATCTGTTGCAGGTAGTAAACAAGACGTCAAAGAACGAATAGATAAAAAGGCTTTAGTCTGACCTGTACGGGTATATGGCTAAAGCCTTTTCTGTGAGAACCCTAAAAAAAAATGTTAGTTTCAGTGAATAACCTTCCGGTTAGTTATTAGTATATGTGACATCAAAGTCCCAGCTCCATTTGTCGAAGTATAAGTTTCCTCCCTTCCATTCCAACTCGCCACGTTGAAAATCCACAGTTTCGCTTCGTGGGTAAATCTTTTCGGGGAACAGAGGCCGGGAATAATCGTTATTGACTATCCAGCGGTACGCGTCCATCCCGTTAGAATATATGTACCTGACTTTTTCATCATCTGTAAACCTGTTGATACCGAATGACTGGTCCATCGGTATCCAGCCGGTACCTTCTATATAGAATTCACTCCAGTCGTGCAGGTTCAGTCCGTTCGGATGCATCATAAATCCGCTCTGCCAGCGTGCGGGGATGCCATTATAGCGTGCCAGCGTTATGAACAACAATGTTACCTGTCCGCAGTCGCCATGATTATTTGCCAGTACATAGGCCGGGATATTGTCTATTGTCGAGTATTCCCGTGCGCCCGCCCATGGGAAATTTTCATCTACCCATGTGAATATCTTTTTCATCTTCTGATAAGGGTCTGTTTCGTTGCCGATGATACGTTCCGATATGGCTTTGATAGAATCACTGAAAACGATATGGGGAGCCCGTTCGGAAGTATATGTCTTATACAGATCGCTATTTGTATCATATGGCTTGATCTCTTTGCCCTCAAGATTGAACCATTCTGCCGCCGATTTATAAGAGAATTCTATCTCAAACTTCAGAGGCTCGTCTTTCTTCGCAACTTTCTCCATGTATAATGTGCGGTGTGCATATTCAGACGGGGATATAATATAATTATCGTCATTTACCGACAACAACTTTATTTCCGATTGTCTGCGCTCATCCTCTCTCGGGTACGGAAGCCAGCATCTTACAACTTCACCTTCGGGTACTGCATTCGGTTTCAGCGTCACTTCATATTTTACTCTCATTGCAACGGGAGGCATTTGGGTTTTTCCTGTTTTTCCCAATACAGATACTATTTCCGGCAGATGTACTTTCAGATTTTCTTCCTTTGCGTCTGTCCCCGGTTTATCTACTTCCTTTTTCTTTGCGATAGCATCTTTATCCAGACGGAACAGGTTGCTTGCTCCACGGCTGAAATATCTCTTCTGACCGTCTATAACCATATATTCCAAAGATTTATCTGCTTCCCATTTGACTAGCATATCATCATTTACATCAGGATAATATTTCCTGATATATTCCATTACCGGTTCTTTGTCCTTGTTGAAGTCCAGAGCTATGCGATGCATCTTGTCCTTTCTCCGGTTGAGGTCATAGATTGTATCGGCAGAAGGTCTATTCTCGGCAATATACAGGTCGATCAGATAAGAGGCTTTCGTAAAGTTTCCGGCCTTTTCTTCCGTATCTATCTGCTCCAGACTCACAGGCTTGGGTTGTTGGGTATTGCATCCCCATATTGCCAGTGTGATTATTATAAGATATAAGTGTTTCATAGATCTTCTTTTTTTTGTTTCGTTAACTATTTATAGTTAAAAAGTAACAGAAGTAACAGCTTTTACAGTGAACAGTTAGCAGTCATCAGTTAGCAGTGTTTACCGGTACACTCACAAAACTTGACAAACTTGACACTTTATATTGTTTTTCATTGTTACTTTTTTACTTTGTGTTTAAATAAAAAAGTAACAAAAGTAACACGTTTTTCAATTTTATTCAGATGTTACTTTTTATGTCTAAAATGCAATTGTTCAGTCTATTCAATTCTAGTATATAGATAAATTTTTTCTTAAATGATAAATACTTTCTTTGCGTCTTTGCGAGAGATTTTTATGACTGGCTCCTGTTCGATACTACTTCTCTATCCCTATTCCCGGCAAATCATTCAATATCAATTTCCCGTCAACAACAGTCGTCCCTTTATAAATATCGTTACTTATCAACAGGTTTCCATCCAGGTCTGCCCAATCCACAGCAGGGGATAATTGGGACGCTGCCGAAATAGCACAGGAAGTTTCCGTCATACAACCTATCATTACCTGCATATTGGCTGCGCGGGCTACCGTCAGTATCTTCCATGCTTCCCGCATTCCCGTACATTTCATCAGTTTGATATTTACACCCGTAAAAGCGCCTTTGAGCCGCAATACATCATTCAACCGTTGGAAAGATTCATCCGCAAAAACGGGTAGGGGACTCCTTTCTGTTACCCAGGCCGAATCGTCGAGGTTGTATTTCGGCATCGGCTGTTCTATCATTACTATCCCTTTTTCTTTCAGCCAGTATATCATATCCAGTGCATGATGTTTGTCTTTCCAGCCCTGATTGGCGTCTATGGCAATAGGCTTGTCGGTCACTGTACGGATAGCTTCTATCATCTCCTTGTCATTGTCGCGTCCCAGCTTTACTTTCAGAATATTGTAAAGCGGCGCGGCTTCCCTGGTCTTCTCTTTCACCACATCGGCGGTGTCTATTCCGATAGTGAAAGTCGTGGACGGTGCTTTCGACTTATCCAGCCCCCATATTTTATACCACGGTTGTCCCATGATCTTACCCACAAGATCATGCAGGGCTATATCCACAGATGCTTTTGCCGCCGTGTTGTTTTCCGCTATTTTATCTACATAGGTGAGTATATCATCGAGCTCGAACGGACTGGAAAACTGGCTCAGGTCTATTTTTTTTAGGAAGTCCATAACAGATGCCTGCGTTTCTCCCAGATAGGGCGGGAGAGAGGCCTCCCCGTATCCGGTAATACCGTCATATTCGATCTCCGTTAATACAACAGGGGTTGTTGTACGTGAAAAATTAGCGATAGTAAATACATGTCTCAATTGCAGGTCGAAAGGTCTGAAGCTGAATTTCATTTTTCCTTTGCTGCCTGTAACCTTGTCTTTACCTTTCTGTGCGAATATGCTCAATGGGGAGCCGGCAGCCAGACCGGCACCAAGAGAGGCCAATGCTGTCTTTCTCAGAAAATCACGTCTTGATTGTGCCATATATTATTAAATTAAAAGTGAAAAACGAAAAATGAAAAATAAAAAATAATTAGCAGGTTCGGATATTAGCATATTAGCAAATGATATTGTCGTTTGCGCTCCATTTGCTGATTTTCAAATATGCTAATTCGCTAATTATCTCTGCTCCTTATATAACGGACTATTATTTATACTCCAGATTCCTTTAGTATCCACAGCACCGATAACTCGCGACGCCCTTACAAACTCGCGGGTATTTAGTTCGTCATAATTTGCTTTGGTCGAATCCAGACTGTTTATCCTTATATATCCCGAAGCGTGGATGAACTCTTTATCACCTTTGTAAAAGGCAACATGGCGTATCCGTTCTTTTTTTCCGTCCTGCGCTTTTTTTCCGAAGAACATCAGGTCACCCGGACGCAGGTTTTCGTAACCATTGCTTATATCCACAGGAATGCCGGTCTTTACCTGCTGGGAAGCATCCCGCATAAGAATAATTCCATGCATCAGCATCACTGTTTTGGTAAATCCGCTGCAATCCATGCCTTTGACGGATGTACCGCCCCACGTGTACGGGATACCTTTGAGAGACAGAGCCTTTTCCAGAATGCTCTCTTCTGTCAGTCTGACTGATGCCAGCCATTCTTCATAGGGTTTGCTCTGGCTTTTCAATATATAAGCGATGCGGCCGTCAGGATAAGATACCTTATAGAAACGTCCGTTGTCGGCTTCCAGTTTCAGCATATTGCCGAATGCAAGATCGGATACCCTTTGTTTCTTTTCATCAGGATTTTCATATCCAAAGCCGTAATCATCTGTGAAAATGATTTTCTTTGCAGTTATCCATTTATTGAAATCATCTTTTGTCATTCTTACAAATGAACCGCCGGTAGTCCATGCCACATAGCCTTCCGCACTCTTTATCCGCCACCAGTCGTCGTGTTGCAAAACCTGTACAGGCGCACCCAGTAATAACTGGGTTCCCATTTCTGCGGCATAACTTGCACCCATGCGTGCATCTGCTACTGAAACGTTAATCACTCCATATGTTTTTTCTCCGACCGTTTCATCAGGTAATACACTGATGCTGTCTATTGCCGCCGGATTACTTTTCCGGATCTGTTCCAGTAAATCGGCTTTGGCCTCTTCCAGAGAAGTCACCCCTTTTATGACAGGCTTCCCTTCATTCTCCACCACTTTGATGTCATATACATTGTCCCGCCTGTCCGGTACATGCTTCATTCTGACACTGTCTACGAGAGTATTAAGCTCGGGATAAGGCGTCTTTTCTTCTTTATTCTGACAGGCAGATAAGAGAATTAAAGCTGCTGCAACCAGTTTTGTTATATTGTTGATTCTCATATTAGTTATTATTAAATAAAAGCGTTTATTGATATATTTTGGCTGTGGGAGGCTGTCTCAAAAGTATTTTTCACTTTCTCTTTGTCATGTTGAACGGCGTGAAACATCTCGTTTCTCAGAGTCGAGATCCTTCGTTTCTCTCAGGATGACAAAGAGAGTAACACTTTGATAGTGTAGTTTTACTTTTGAAACACCCTCCTATAAAACAAATGCGACAATAAATATTATTCATTACTTAATCATTTTCTATTAAACATAAAATCCAGAATGTTTTTCATCAGTTGGTCACGCAAAGGTGTTTCCCTGATTGTCTCGAAAGGAAAACCCAAAACGCAGGTCTTATAATTATCATCAGAAGCTATTCCCGCACTCAGATTATTTTCGCTATACCTGAATACGGTGAAACTGTTTGCATCCGCAGGCTCTATGGCGTCAGGCGATTCTACTGCGTAACAATCCGAATTCAGTTGATTGTAGAAACTGTAAGTTCCTGTGAGCTGTGTGAAAGGTGAAGCCACGCTTTTGACTTTTCCTGTTACCGCTGCCTGCCCTGTCCGCCATTTATACTTTAATACCTTTTGCACGAATACCTTGTCTTCTTCATTTACAAATTCGTTGTCCCAGAGGTCTGTACCCACATAGGCGCCGCTGATAAATATGTTTCCTCCCCGGTTGCAATAATCTGTTATTCTCGACTGTAATTCGTCAGGGAAGGTTTTAAACCGTGGGGGAAATGCGCCACGTCCGATTTTTGCTTGTTTCTGTTTTCCTAATATAAGGTCTGTCAGTTTATAATTGTTCATATCAGCTAGACCGTTCATTACGGCTTCCGTATTAGCAGACACGAAGGAGTAGCCTGCATTTACGATGGATGTACCATGTACAAACGGATAATCGAATGTGTTACCTGCAATTACAGTCGTTTCATAATTGGAATTACTTGCTCCGAATCCGGCTGCGTCATCGTCCATCCACGGTATTTTGCGGCGAAACTCATACTGGCTGCCTATAAGGTTATATTGGCTCTTATCGGGCACTCCATGGTCTTTATAGCTTAAAAATCCGGCAATGCTGTCACTGCTGGCAAAGCTGTCGGGAGCAGATACCCGTTGAAACCCGTTGACAACAAAGACAGTTCCTTTCTCATTCGATTTCCTGCAAACGGATAATATTTCGGAAGGAAAACTTTCACCGCCTTCGTTTACTGCCGTTACCTTGAAACTGTATATCCTATCCTTCTCTATATCGATAGTCGTCTGGTTATCCTTTACCAATATACCATTATCGAAATCGTTATTATCCGTACGGGTATAAACGATATAACTGTTTGGCGTTGCGGTCGGTTCCGACGGGTCGTTTACCGGCAACCATTGCAGTTTCACCTGAGTATCTCCTGTAAATTCGGTGCTGAACGATTTTATCGGCAACGGCGTCACTACATAATCGAAGTTGTACTGATAAGCAATAAATTTAAGTATTCCCTTATAAATAGCCCTGCTTGCCGTAAATTGGAAAGCCGGGTCGAGTCCGTAGCGCATATCGGCAAAATTCTGATGGGAAAGCAGTTCCAGCAACATAGTCGGCACCTCCGGCATGCGGGCTTCGCTGTAATTGCGGTTCCATATATGACGCCGTGTCCAGTCCGGCTCATATCCGGTGCGTATGTCTTTCACTATTTCGTCCATGATGAGGGATGTAAGGTCGCGGGAAGCAATACGCGGAGTACCGTTTGCGAATATCTCATCGTTTATATGCGTCATGCAGATGGTCAGCGTGCCTATAATAGAATCATTGTAGGTTGTGCCCGCATCAGTATGGAAAGCCATTGCCATATCCAGAGGAATATTCAATCCTTTCCCCTTCGGGATAACAGGAGATCCTCCTGCCATATAATTTACCCATAACCCACGGCTCTGATAATCGTCCGTATAGTCGCTTTTTCCTTTTGTCCATCTGTACACACTGTCGGGAACACCTGCCCATTGCAGCCAGTAACGCGCTCCTTCTGTATAGCGGGGATGGTTGCTCGTTTCCAGTTCGTACTTTATCGGCGGAAATTTAGATACAGTCGTATCATCGGGTTGCTTTAGATTTTCGGGATCGGTGGTACGTGCGATATTTCCCATACCTCCCCCTATCTTTACAGCATCGGCAGTAATTATCCGCCCGCTTTTCGCGCTTTTGTTGGATAAGGTGATTTTACAATTCTCATTTTTACCTTTGTCAAAGGAGAAGAATCCGAGGAATATCCATGTGCCGCCCCCCATAGTCTGATTGATGCTGAACTCTGTTTTTCCTCCGGTGTGATACACGGTATAACGGGCGTCTTCACTGCTGTTTTTCAGGCTGGCATAAGATATATACACTCCGTATTTTCCTTTTTCCGGAATGTCGGGCAACCATTCGCAAACGCTTTCATCTCCTTTATTTATCGTTTTCACCTGCCGGTATGTACCATCCCGGAATGGATTTTCCAAGTCCAGATAAACTTCTTTCAGCTGGGCGAATCCGGTGCTGTCCCCCTTTGTCCATGCTTCTTTTCCTGCTGTTTCTTTATAAACAGAGTTGTTTAAGGATTTATCGTTATCTACAATTATTTCATGCTTTTGTGTATCCCGTTCGCGTGGCAGGAAAACATTTGCTCCCGCGTTCTCGAGCATAGGGACAAGGTATGGCAAAACATAGCTTTGCGTGTATAAATCTTCTACTGTCTGGAAGACGCGGGCACGCTGCCATTCCCAGCGGGACAGCTTCTGCTCGTAGTACCAGCCGTGACTTTGCCACATGGCGATATGGCGGTTCTGAAGGCCTTTGCTGCTCTTTACAGGATGAGACAGGCGTGTTATTAACGGCTTATCAACTTTGTTGGTAAATTTTTCTTTCCTGATTAGCGGAATATAGTCTTCTATTTTGTACTTGTCGGAAAAAAGTTCGACCTGATAATTTTTCATATTATCCGGCAGATATTCCTTCACTCCCGCATATATGTCGTCTACCAGTTGCCTGTCGAAGCCCCCAAAGGACAAATTGACATTGGCAAACAGCCGGATCTTTTTTTTCTGTATGTCGACAGAGTCAATTGTTACAGGGTATATACGCGTTTGCTGATTAATGGTCTTGGTGAGATATTCACCGATCTTATCAGTCACATCTTTTGTTATTTCCTGCGCCCTTATCCCGGTGGATGTAAGAGACAGGATAAAGGAGAAAAATATAAATAGCGTTATCTTACGGCTTCCCATAATTTTTAATTTTATATGTTATCTATTATCTATTTTTCATAACGAAGTAACCCTACCAGCCCTCCGCCACTTGTATAAATACATTCTTTACCGTTTAACGGATAAACGGTGTTGATTATAGAATTTCCAACTTTGTGTTTCCAAAGCAATTTGCCCGTTTTTCCTTCAATAGCGAAGATGATTCCGTTTTTGGTACTTCCAAATACTACACCATCTTTTTCGACAGGCATAGACGGTGCATGATCGTATCCATAACCTACATTTGTCGCCCAAATTTGTTGCGGATAACCACTTGTCGCAGAATAACAGACAACACTGTCCTGCATTGTTTTGCTGTATAACCGCTCTTTATCTTCTGATAAGCCGATGGTTTCCCTGACTTTCCAGTCGGACATCTTCCATATAGTTTTTCCCGTATTGGCATCAACAGCAGTCATCACGCGGTCGGGAGCTGTGAAGAATACTCTGTCATGCGCAGCGACAGGCCATACTGCAGCCGGAGAATAAAGGATTCCTTTCCTGCCTTCTGCCCATTTCCAAAGCAACCGGCCTGTATGTTTGTCCAAAGCGTACATCGTTTCATCCCATGCACCGAAAAAGATTTTGTCTTTGTAAATCAACGGGCGCGTTTCAATATATCCTTTTACTTCAGGGAATTCCCATACCAATTTTCCTGTTTTGATATCGATGGCCCTGAATGTATTATCGCTGGCTCCAATGTAAGCAATACCATTATCGATGCTGGCAGAGCCTAATACAGCTTTATCGGCGTTATACTTCCACCGCAGCTTTCCTTTTTTAGTATCGAGGCAGTATATGTTTTTATCGGCAGAACCAAATATGACAACATCCTTGTAAACTGCGGCAGTGCCCACGATACGGTTTTCCGAAGTGAAACTCCAGTCTCTTGTACCATCCTTTACGAAATAGCAGGAAAATACGCCGGAATCATCGCCGGCATAAACTTTGTCTCCCGATATTACGGGAGATGTATAGAATGCGGACCCGTTCGATGTTGTCCAAACTTCTTTTACCTGTGGGTATTCATTATTAACGGAAAGGTCATAACCTGAACAGGTTTTATTATCCGCCCTATAATATACCTTTTTTAGAGAATATGCACCCCATCTTACAGGTTCTTGTTTTATCTTTCGTTCATATACGATAAGGGAATCAGAGGTGACATTGAATATGGAATATCCTCCGGTATTGTCTTGTTTGTCCCGCAAATTGGAGCGACAGATAAAAGCCGGAATTCCGTCGTATGAAAATAGCCTGTTGCTATGGTAATGCCCGCCGATAAAGGATTTGATGTTATAGCTACGGACAGCGTTGGTCAGGTCGCACCAGTTATCTACATCGCTGTCGAGCAAAGGATAGTGGGTGACCAGAATCACAGGCTGTCCGGATGGCATGGCAGCTAGTTCCTGTTTCAGCCAGCTAATGTCCTGTGGGGCTATGTGCCCGTCCATCATACGGATAACGGGGCCTGTATTGAATCCGAAAAAGCGGATACCTCCATACTCAAAATCAAAGCGTTCGGAGCCGAATATATGCCCGAAATCGGTAGCTCCCGATTCACTCCATTTGGTTTCGTGGTTGCCGGATATGGCGTAGTATTTTACGTTTAGCCGGTCCAGTATATCTTTTGCTTTTCGCAAAGATTGGTAATCTCCCGATTCGCTGATGTCTCCCGTTACAAGAACAAACCTTATATCTTTGTTTGTATTAATATCGTTGACCGTATTTATCAGGTCCTCTTCCGGGAGCGGATTGTTGCGGTTGAGATGAATATCGGTTACTACGGCAAAACGAAAGTCCTGTCCCCTGAAAACTATGGATATTAGCAATAACAGAGAAAAGGTAATATACTTTTTTACTATGTGTGCTGAAATATTCATTTACTTAACCTTTATAATAGATGCAGCTACAACATTTGCTACTATTTCACGAAGACGTGATACAGCGCCTTTATCATCGGGATGTACCCTGTTGGTAAGCAGTATAACCGCAGTACCGGAGTCGGGGTCTATAGTAATAGATGTTCCCGTATAGCCTGTATGTCCGTATGCGGATACATCGAATAAATCTCCGTCGCTGGCATAGCCCGAATATACATCCCATCCCAGTGAGCGGCCGAATTCCTCAAACCCTTTCGGTACGGAGCGCATGGCACGGACAGTTAAAGGGCTTAATATGCGTATACCGTCAATCTCTCCGTCATTCAGCAGCATTGCGGCAAGTATGGCAATATCTTCCGCATTGGAGAATACGCCTGCATTACCCGAAACCCCACCATTCATTATATTGGCCAGCGGGTCGTGCACTTTTCCTTTCAGTACCGAACCGTCAGCCTGCTTTTCGGTCGGAGCCGTCCAGTCGAGTGTTTCACCCGTAGGATTGTAATCGGTATGCTTCATCCCCAGCGGACTGAATATATTTTGTCTGGCGAAGTTTTGCAGGCTCATGCCGGATATATTTTCGATGATGCGTTGGAGGGTTATAAAGTTGAGGCAACTGTAATCAAATACTTTTGTTGGCTCATTATTACGTTTCACATTCGATATATAGGTAATTAATCCATCGGGATTCGGAACAGTATATTGTTTCTTTAATTCTTCTACGGGAGCATAGGGTGGAAGCCCTGAGGTATGGGTTAATAAATCGATAATCCTTATATTCCTTTTTCGTCCTGTTATAGTATCTGTCCATGGCTGGAATCCGGGAATATACATAGCTACCTGGTCCCTTAGCCTCAACTGTCCCCGTTCCAGCAGTATCATTGTAGATATTGCCGTAGATACAGATTTGCTTAACGATGCGAGGTCAAAAACAGTATTTGTAGTCATTGCTACTGTTTCAGGATAAACTTGTTTATTACCATAGGCTTTCAGATAGGCGAGTTTTTTATGTCTTACCACAGCCAGTACAGCTCCGGGGATATCCCCATCCTGAACAGACTGGTTAATGGCATTGTCTGTATATATCAGCCTGGACTTATCCAAGCCTGCTTTTTTAGGGTTAACCAATGGCAGAGACTGAGCGAAAAGCGTGCTGTATGCCAAGGTTAATAATATAGGAAGAATTATTATTCTTTTCATCATGTCAGACCTCCTTTACTTTATTTGGGTTATGAAGATTGATACCTCGCCAGTTTTGCCACGAGGTAGTTCATAATAATACTGATGCCTAAAAGTCAATCACAGATGATCGGCTTTGTAAGCATCCACTGCCTTTTTTACCGACCCGTGCAATAACAAGAGTCGTTGCGCCTGCTCGTAGTCCAGTCCCAATTCATCTATAATCATACGGGTTCCTCTGTCTACAAGCTTATCGTTGGATAGTTGCATGTTTACCATGCGGTTTCCTTTTACCCGTCCCAGTTTAATCATGGTAGAGGTAGTAATCATATTCAATATCATTTTCTGACCTGTACCCGATTTCATACGGGAACTGCCGGTTACAAATTCGGGGCCTACAACCATTTCTATCGGGACATCCGCCTCCTGCGACAGAGGAGAATCAGGGTTGCTGGAAATGGAGCCTGTCAGGATTCCATGTTTCCGGGCTTCGCGCAAAGCACCTATAACATAAGGGGTTGTTCCCGATGCCGCAATGCCTATTACCGTGTCCTTTTCGTTGATATTATATGCCTGTAAGTCATGCCATCCGGCCTCCAGGTTATCTTCGGCTTTTTCTACCGGATTCCGCAAAGCTGTATCTCCTCCTGCTATAAGACCTATCACAAGTGTATTCGGCATCCCGAATGTAGGCGGTATCTCTGATGCATCCAATACACCCAGTCTTCCGCTTGTACCTGCTCCCATGTAAAAGATGCGGCCACCCTGTTGCATACGGGGTATGATCTGTGATACGAGTTTTTCTATCTGAGGTATAGCTCTTTCTACGGCTAAAGCAACTTTCTGGTCTTCTTTATTTATATCTGTCAGAAGTTCATGGACAGATTTATTTTCCAGGTTGTCGTATAATGATGGCTGTTCTGTTATTTTTATAAAGGACATTTTTAATTAAGAATTAAGAATTAAGAATTAAGAATTAAGAATTAAGAATTAAGAATTAA
>X355_Hoffmanns_Two_toed_Sloth__coassemble_2003_pt1 | contig 25652 bp, 21 predicted proteins | sample X355_Hoffmanns_Two_toed_Sloth__metabat2_low_PE_021 | metagenome-assembled genome bin X355_Hoffmanns_Two_toed_Sloth | reverse complement strand
TCGGCGATTTTGACTCCGTCGATTTTCAATTCAATTCACTTCGTTCAACATGACAATGAGAAAAAACAAGAACTTAACAGCCCTACCCTCAAGGGGAAGTTATTATGAGAGTAAACGTGACAAGATAAAAACTTCGAAAAGGTGTTACCTTTGTTACTTTTTAACAAGTAGTAAGTACAAAGAGGTATTTATTGCTAACTGATAACTGTTGACTGCTAACTGAAAGAAGCTGTTACTTTTGTTACCTTTTAGCAAGTAATGAGTTTTAAGTAATAAGTCAAGTTTTTTAGTTACGGATTGGATGACGCCTTATTTTGTTCCACGCAAAGACGCTAAGGCGCAAAGTTTTTTACATCTTACCAGTTGTTGACTGATGACTGCTAACTGAAAAAGCTGTTACCTTTGTTACTTTTTAGTTACGAGTAATTAGTTACATGCTATTGACTATTGACTGTTAACTGAAAAAAGTGTCAACTTTGTCAACTTTTAAGTATTTTTGGAAATCAATAAATACTGATAAGATGACCGATCTATTTAATATACGCAGAGACTTTACCCTAAAAACGCTGGATGAAAGCGAAGTCTCACCCGACCCCATAACTATGTTCGAACGCTGGTTCAATGAAGCGATAGCTGCCGAAGCACTGGAACCTAATGCTATGAATCTGGCTACAGCAACTAATGACGGCAAACCATCTTCCCGCATTGTTTTACTAAAGCAGATAAAACCGGAAGGCTTTGTATTCTTTACCAATTATGACAGCAGGAAGGCTGTCCAAATAGCGGAAAACAACCATTGCGCCCTTAACTTTGTATGGCATGAACTGGAAAGACAGGTGAGGATTGAAGGTATTGTAGAAAAAATATCGGCAGTAGATTCCGACTCATATTTCGAAGTTCGCCCTGCAAAAAGTAAACTGGGGGCATGGGCCTCGCCTCAAAGCCGGGTAATACCTGACAGGCAGTATCTGGAGCAACTCATGGTTGACTTCGAAGCCCGTTTTGCAGGGAAAGAGATAAAACGCCCTGAAAACTGGGGGGGGTACATCGTAAAGCCAAATCTCATAGAATTCTGGCAGGGACGCAAAAGCCGTCTGCACGACAGGATACAATATACACGGGCGGACGGGGGCTGGAAGATCGAGCGTTTAGCTCCGTAACATAATAATAAATATTTAAATTCGTAATCAATTAAAGTCACAGACCATATTATATCGATTCAGGAAGAAGAGCAATAAGAGTCAGACTCTTGAAATATGGTGCTAAATATTCTCTTTTAGTTAATAGATAACTATAAATGGTTAATTCCATAAACATCTTGATTAATTATTTGTTTTAAACACCGAAAAAGGTAAGATATGCCAGCTATGAAAATAGAGAAAACAAACGCGGTTAGATTACTGGACAAAGAAAAAATAGAGTATAAACTTATTCCTTACGAAGTCGACGAATCGGACCTGAGTGCCATCCATGTCGCCGAACAGCTAAATGAACCTGTAGAGCAATTATTTAAAACATTGGTATTGAAAGGAGATAAATCAGGATATTTTGTCTGCATCATTCCCGGAGCAAAAGAACTGGACTTGAAAATTGCGGCAAAGGTATCCGGCAACAAGAGCTGTGACATGATACCGATGAAAGATTTGCTGAACGTAACAGGATATATAAGAGGTGCATGTTCCCCGATAGGAATGAAGAAGAAATTTCCGACATATATAGATGTTTCATGCAAAGATCATAACTATATCTATGTAAGTGCAGGAAAAAGAGGTCTGCAAATTCAGATAAGACCGGACGATTTGATACAAGTAGTTGACATAAAGACAGAAAAAATAGCCGAATGCAATATTGCATAGACAACCAACTGAAATTCAAGCACTCATATTCTCCTAAAAAATAATAATATGTTTAGTGACATGATTTTTTTTAACATCTTTGTTATCCAAAAAGAAGAATATAAAAATAAATACGCATACCTTTGTGTTAGGATCGAATGAAAATTCCCTGGCGGAAAAGTAATGCTAAAATAATTATTATAAGGAAATGGCCAAAATCAAAGGAACAGTCGTAGTTAATGAAGAACGCTGCAAAGGCTGTAATCTATGTGTAGTTTCATGCCCTTGCGATGTTTTGGAGCTTCAGCCCCGAAATGTGAATCAGAAAGGATACCACTACGTTTTCATGAAAAATCCCGAAGCTTGTATCGGTTGTGCCAATTGTGGTTATGTATGTCCCGACGGATGTCTTACTATTTACAAGAAAAAATTTGAGTAGTATAACGAATTACCTGTCTGTGCCTGTAGGCCCGACTATCCGTGATTCGTTTTTTTAATCAATTAAAAAGCTTATGTCAGAAGAAATATTTTTAATGAAAGGCAACGAAGCCATAGCTCATGCTGCAATCAGATACGGTGCTGATGGCTACTTCGGATATCCAATAACTCCTCAATCGGAAATAATGGAAACATTAATGGCCGAGGCTCCTTGGAAAACGACAGGGATGGTTGTTCTTCAGGCTGAAAGTGAAACAGCATCTATCAATATGGTATATGGTGGCGCAGGCTGTGGAAAAGCAGTTATGACATCATCTTCCAGCCCCGGAATGAGCCTTATGCTAGAAGGGGTTTCATATATCGCCGCAGGCGAACTGCCTTGCTTGCTGGTAAACGTAATGCGCGGAGGACCGGGATTAGGTACCATACAGCCGTCACAGGCCGATTACTTTCAGGCTGTAAAAGGAGGAGGCCACGGAGATTATAAATTAATCACACTTGCTCCCAGTTCTGTACAGGAAATGGCAGATTTTGTCACCTTGGGATTCGATCTCGCTTTTAAATATCAAACTCCGGCAATGATACTTACCGATGGAGTTATCGGTCAGATGATGGAAAAAGTCAAACTCCCTGCATACACCCGCAGAAGAACTGATGCCGAAATCAGAGAGCAATGCCCATGGGCGACATTGGGCAGGCTACCCGGAAAAAAGCCTACGATAATAACCACTCTCGAACTGGATTCTAATAAAATGGAGGTAAACAATCTCCGCCTTCAGGCAAAGTACAGGAAAATTGAAAAAGAACTATGCCTGCATCAGGAAATCAATTGTGAAGATGCCGACTACATATTGGTAGCATTCGGTTCCGCAGCACGTATATGCCAGAAAGCAATGGATCTGGCACGTGCACAGGGTATAAAAGTGGGACTTATCCGTCCTATCACGCTTTGGCCGTTCCCTTCGAAAGAAATAGACAAATACGCATCCAAAATAAAAGGAATACTTACAGTAGAGATGAATGCCGGCCAAATGGTGGAAGACGTTCGTCTGGCTGTAAGCGGAAAAGTAAAAGTAGAACATTACGGTCGTCTGGGTGGTATCGTACCTACTCCAAGCGAAGTGGTAGATGCTCTGCAACGTAAGTTTGACTACTAAAATAGTGGTTTTGTAAAAATTAAAGTTTTAAGATTATGAGTACAAATATTATAGATCCGGCTAATCTCGTATATGCAAAACCTGCATTAATGAACGATACCGAGATGCATTATTGCCCCGGCTGCTCACACGGGGTTGTACATAAATTAATTGCCGAAGTGGTGGAAGAGATGGGAATCATGGATAAAACCATTGCTATTGCACCCGTAGGTTGTGCCGTTTTCGCATACAACTATCTGGATGTAGACTGGCAGGAAGCAGCTCACGGACGAGCTCCGGCAGTGGCTACCGCCGTTAAACGTCTTAATCCTGAGAAAATGGTATTCACTTACCAGGGAGACGGAGACCTTGCTGCTATCGGTACAGCTGAAACTATACATGCTGCAAACAGAGGAGAAAATATTGCCATTATCTTTATTAACAATGGTATATACGGTATGACAGGAGGACAGATGGCTCCGACCACCCTTCTGGATATGAAAACTGCCACAACGCCCAACGGACGGGATGTTTATGAAAATGGTTACCCTCTCAAGATAACGGATTTGCTGGCACAATTACCGGGTGTATGCCTTGCAACCCGCCAAAGTGTGCATACAGCAGCAACCGTAAAAAAGGCCAAGCGCATGATTCGCAAAGCGTTTGAAAACTCTATGGAAAATAAAGGAACATCCATTGTTGAGATAGTATCAACTTGTAGTTCCGGCTGGAAAATGACGCCTCAGGCATCAAATGATTGGATGGTAGAGAATATGTTCCCTGTTTACCCTATGGGAGACTTAAAAAATATCTAAAAGAGAAGGCATGACACAAGAAGTAATAATAGCAGGTTTTGGAGGGCAGGGTGTGCTGTCGATGGGTAAGATACTGGCTTATTCGGGACTGATGGAAGATAAGGAAGTTTCATGGTTTCCATCATATGGTCCGGAACAACGCGGTGGTACTGCTAACGTAACAGTTATACTAAGCGATAATGCTATCAGTTCGCCTATTGTAAACGAGTATGATATAGCAATTATACTTAACCAACCTTCACTCGATAAATTCGAACCTCATGTAAAACCCGGAGGGGTATTAATATATGACCCTAGCGGATTCCAGCATCCGCCAACAAGGAAGGACATATATATTTACAAAATAGAGGCAATAGACACGGCCACGTTGATGCAGAATACAAAGGCATTTAATATGATAGTATTAGGTGGCCTCCTCAAGGTGTCCCCGATGGTGCAACTTGATAATGTAATGCTGGGGCTGAAAAAATCGCTACCTGAACGTCATCACAAGTTACTACCGATGAATGAACAAGCTATTCTGAAAGGAATGGAGATAATACAGGAGGTGCAGAAGCCTAGCTAAACAGTACGATATATAATCCCCTGAGGTGTTCCAAGGGGATTTTTTCCTTTCTAATATAAAAGGAAAAAGCCTCATAGATTCTCTACAAGGCTTCTTATATAATACTGATTCTTTTTATCTTCTTCTTTCCGCAGCATAGAATTTAGACTGAATATAATCCAGTTCATTCTCTATACGCTTACGTTCATTTATCAGGTCTTTCATTTCTGGGAAGTGAGCAGACAGTTGTCTCATTCCCACCTGATATATACAACCTCGATACCATCTGTTACGAATAATATCAAACATAGAAGCATTCGTCAAAACAGGAGTTACATTAGCTACTCCTACCGGTGATACCGCTCTGGCCAGATACACACTCACATCATCGAAGCGAACCCAGAATAATGGGAAATATTTGCCCTTTTCGAACAGTACCGGACAAATATGTGTCACACGTACATCACCCTTGAATGTCTTGATATCAAAATACCATCTTTCCTTTACCAGATAATGAGTTATCTTATCGGATGGGATATCTTCCCTTTTCACATTAAGAGTCTTATCACTAGCCTCTGTAAAAGGAATAGCCGCTTCTTCCAAGGTTTCTTTCCCAGTAAGTACAGGACTTAAATCTGGTTGAGCCTCGTACTTATATCCATTTATGGTATTTGTACTCAGCAAATTTATCAACAATGAGAACAAGTTGGCCCTCTGCTCTGTAGACGTCTGAGGATAAAAGAACGTCTCATTACCTTCCACATCGCTAATCTGACGGTAAATCTCCCGCGACCAGATTGTAGAAGAATAATCATTCATCGAATTTTCCATCACGGATAACTCTCTTGTAGAAATATCCGTAGCCATATCTTCTGAGGTTGAAGTAACAACCGATACTTCATCTAAGATCCTGGGCCTGTTATTTGCGTAGTTTTGTGCGAAAAGCGAACTTGTAATCAGTAATCCGCCAAACATTAATGAAATGATAGATTTCATAATATGCTATTTTTGTGTTAATTAATTGATCGTTACTTGCATTGGGTTTGTTTCCTGTTCGACTCCATCAGGGCCTTTTACCTTAATGTCGCCTATGAAGAAACGTGCCCCTCTATTCATCTTCCTTATTTGTTCTATCTGACGTGGAGAGAAATTAGCACCATTTGATAATTCCGGTGTAGTATTTCCCATAGCATCAAACGAATACGTTCTGAAACTTAATACCGTAAATTGAATATCAAGAATGCCATCGTCTATCGAAGCCTTAATCCCCGGAGAATTTAGTATCAAAGCTCTGGATAGAGCACCTTTTCTAAACTTCCTCTGGTTACCATTAGCATCTTTATAATCAATATATGCTAATGCCGGAGGCAATGGACGTATTCTGAATTCTTTTCTTGCCACAGTTTGAGTTACTCCATTCACTCTCGCAGATACGGCAATTACAAATTTCTGCCCTATTTTAGATGGAGAGGGTGAAGCTACCCAGATTCCATTGCCCGACGCGCTCAATGTTCCACCATCTACAGCGCTTGCCGAGACTTCGCTAATTGGAACACCGGGAACAGATATACTAATCTGATTAGGAATACCCGAATAAAGTACATCCATCAGTAAAGGTGCAACTGTAGCCATTGGTTCCATAACTGTATATTCCTGAGTGAACTCCCGCTTCAATGGGAACCCGCTCCGGTCCAGCATCTCTATAAAACCATTGAAAGTCTGCTTTCCTGTACCTGTAGCGGCAAATTCATATAAACCTTTTTTATCTTCCGGCAACTCTTTGCCATTGACAACTATACGCGGACGCTGTGTTGTATCAACCGCGGCCATGATAATCTGTGCCGAATATGTTGTCCCACGCATTACCATGCTAGATTGAGGAACTACAAAAGCACTCAATTGATTGACCCGTAGATCTTTTACGTCAATATCCTGAACCAAACTATTCAGTACTTCTCCTTCCGCCTGCTTCACATTCACCTGCAACTCCGATAAAAAAGTTATAGCGGCAATGCTTGGCATTCTGTCGAAAGAAGCCTGTAGCCAGTTCTTTCCGTCTTTTTTCGCACGTTCGTTCGGCTGAGTAGACAAAGTCTTATTAACCACATCCTTCTTTGTTTCATCAGATATCAGGGTTAATATGCTTTCTCTGTATTCATCCAATGCTTTTTTCAGTTTATTTCCCTGTCCGCCGACGGGAGAAATCATTACTTCGGATGAAGCATTAAGATTGTCTTTCGATTTCAGATTATCAATATCGGCATTCGCTCCATCACTCTTTTTTGCAATCTCCTGTTTCAGGTATTGTATATAGTTGAAGAGCGAATCAGTTTTGCGCCTTACATCCTGCGATGTATCATACCCCTTCCGGGTTTTTTCGGGATTTGTAGCATATGCCTCGTCTATATCTGAATATATTTGTTTATTCCGGGCGGTTGTAACCTCTATGTTTTCCTGAAGGTTATCATTTACTAATACGAATCCATCGAGTACTTCTGTCGATACATTTAAAGCGAGCATAGCAATAAAAACCAGATACATCAGATTTATCATCTTCTGCCGCGTCATTTGCCCTCTACTTAATGCCATCAGTTATCTTCTTTTTAATTTTCAAATCAAGCCTAACGACCTTTACTTAAAAATTAGTTGGGTTCATATTGTTGTTATTTGTTGTCATAGCCTGTAATAAACGAGCATATACATTGTTCAACGCTTCTATATGCTTAGTCATTTTTGCAGATTCTTCTCTGAACATATAACTATCTCCGATAGCTCCGTCATATAAACCTTTCATCCGGATCAAACTATCGTTTATATATCTAACGGCCGACATTTGCTCTGTTATAGTCTGTAGCTGTGTATTAAATACATCATTCAGTCCACTTACATTCTGATTTAATGTCGCTAAGTTATCTACAAAACCTTGAGTTTCGGTAACGTGCTTATAAGCTCCCAATAGTTTTTGAGATGCTTCATTCAACGATTGTATAGTAGTAGAAAATTCTTCTAAATTTTGAGCAGTATCATTTAAACTCTGCGCATATTCAGGCGTGACACTTCTTCCTGAAGCATTCCCACTTCCTGAAGCACCTGAAGAATATGTACCCGTTGACGCTGTCTGATTTACTCCGATATTACCACCTCCGGCACTACCAGCAGATGTCGCCCCTGAACCTGAGAAACTTCCTCCGGAGATATTTCCACCTCCTCCACCTGTAACAACGACTACCGAACCAGAACCTTCGACTTTACCTTTACCAGATTCTGCCCTTACAGCAGCTGCCTGGGGAGTTACAACTGTACCTCCGGTCACACTGCTACCAATAATCACTCCAGCATTGGCAACTGTTTCAGTAGCCGGAGTCGGAGAAATATAATCGAATGCAGAGATAAAGAAAACCACTGCCTCGGTAATCATCCCCGCCATTAGTATATAATCGGCAAAAGGAAGGTGAATAATCTTAAACATGGCCCCAATAATAACTACTGCGGCTCCCCAGCTATATAAATAGTTGAATATTATCTGACCTTTTCGGCTGGATATAAAATGTTTAATGCTTTCCTTCTTCGTCATTTTGCTTAACTATATGTAATGTTATATAAGTATAAACTTATATTTAACGGATTTATTATCTAAATCTTCCCTTTTCGTCAACACCCCAAGATCTCACACATCTGAATCCGATGAATGAACGACCTTTGTCCTGAAATTCGACCGATCTGTCTCCTGAACGTACTGTCGCATCTTTCCACGAACCACCTTTCACTATTTTACGTTTAAGGATAGCGGGGTCAGCCAATACCGCTCTGTAGCTAAAGTCAGGATTAGCCTCATCAGCCATACGGTCTACCGACTCTGTAAATGTTGTAGTAGTCCATTCTGCCACATTCCCGGCCATATCATACAAACCGAAACGGTTAGGCAGGAATGTTGCCACAGGAGATACCAAATCTTTTAAATCTTTAGACGCCCTGAAATTAGCATGAGCCAGACCATCTGTTGTGTGTGTTTGATCCGAATACCACGGATATTCCAATTCAGAACGTCCGTTTCTGGCTGCAAACTCCCACTCTGCTTCTGTAGGTAATCTATAACCTTCAAAACCTGCCTGAGTACATTTACCTTCAGCAATATAACGGTCTGTACGCCATGCACAGTATGCATCGGCAGCTTCCCAGGATACACCAACCACAGGGAAATTATCGTAGGCTTTCGTTGTAAAGTAGCTTTCTACATAACGCTCGCTTTTTGCATTGGCGAAGTCTGTCATCCAGCTCATTACATCAGGATATATATTTACTATATAAGTATTCGTAAAATCGATCCGGTCACCGTGAGACATTCTTGATAATGTTTCGCGAACAATATCTCCTCTCGAATTTACATATGCTGTATCTTTCGTAACAGCAATAGCTGTAGCTTCACCTGCACGCGTTTTGCCTAAGAAAGCATAATAACTCTTAGAGTCGAACCAATCATATTTATAATTCATTGCCGATACAATCAATCCGCCTTTATCCGCGCCGAAAGAGTTTCCTCCCACAACACTATTTATGGCAGCAGACTCCCTACTTGTCGGGTTTTTCCACGGAATTGGTTTATTCCAATTCAAACGTTGCCCTACAGAAATGAAAGAATTATCGCTCGGTCTTATCAATACTTTATATGTAGGATCTCCCGCATAAGCCGGATCAGCCAAACGCTCTCTGATAATGGAATCACGTACCCAATAAACGAATTCACGATATTGTTTATTCGTCACTTCTGTTTCATCCATCCAGAAAGGACTTACTGCAACCAGTTTACGTGGTACGGAGTCACCCCAAAGCGGGTCCACACCTGTACCCATCTCTATATTACCTCCCGGCACAAGTACCATTTTATCGCAGCCTCGTGCTATATTATATGGCATAACCAAACGTGTTTCAATAGCAGGATCAATATATTTCGGTTCTCCGAACTTATATGTTACCCCCATTGTAGCCTGCGCAATACCATTATTACTCAAATCGCCTTGTTGTCCGTCAAATTTATCACTCACAATAATACCTCTGCCTTCGGCAAAGATTTGAAATTTTCTGGTTAAATTAAAACCCAAGTTCAAACCTAAACTACCGCCGAAGAACGTATTATTGAGTGTACCCATATGCGCAAAACGCTGATACCAACCCACACCGGCAAATGGTGACACTTCAAATCTACGATTTGGCTGATATCCCTTTAATAGGTTCAACAGATTCAACGAGACATCTCCTGTTGCACTAATATAACGCATATGCTGCATGTAGTAATTTTGGTTTTCCGCACCAAATTTTCCATCTCTTATCGGATGATATACAGGCACCCCTGTCATATCCACAGCACTATATTCATAATCAACGCCTTCTACCCATCCCATATAATCCCATTGCGGGTCTTTAGAAAGACGCATAAAGTCCTCTCCATTAGCCCCGTCTTTCCACCAGCGGGTATAAGTTCCATTCCAACCATCATTGAAACCATGCAGGCTACCGCCGGACAGTTGCAAGCGAAGGGTTATTATATTACTCATTCGCCGCCCGATTGTTAATGTGGGTGCGAAAGTTACTCTTTTATCAAGGCCTATACGGTTGCCTGGAACCCCATTGTCATCTTCTCCGAAATAAACCTGCCCTCCGGCTCCTATGGAGATAAACCAAACAGGGTCTTTCTGTAAATATTCATTCCGCGTCGGGACGGAATATTGCTCAGAGTGATTTGTCTGTGCGAAGGATACCATTGATACACAGATCAATAGCAGTGAAGTTAGTAAAGTCTTTTTGTTCATATGTTTTGTATCAGTTATAATAACTATATATCAGGTTTGGCAAAGATAATACATATTTTTTAATTTAGAATTCTTTTATATATTAAATTGATAATCTTTATTCTTAATAAACATGTAAAGATAAGGCTTTTAACAAAAAAAGAGGGCCAATCATAACGACCGGCCCTCCAAATGTTATTATATATTAATGGCTAATAAGCATTAATTTTGAAGCTCTGATGTTTCATCGAATTTTTCAAATGTTGCAGCAGCAAGACGCTGATAGCCTTTGTAACGCCACATCGCATTATCCTGAGCAGCTTTATACAGATCCGATGCTTCTGTCGGATTTGATTTCTGAAGAGAAGTATAACGAACCTCACTGCCAAGATACTCTTGGAATTTAGACCAATCGGGCTCTTTACTATCCATAGTGAACGGATTCTTTCCTTCTTCCTCCAACATCGGATTATAACGCCACAAGTGCCAGTATCCGCAAGCAACAGCCGCTTTTTCTTCATCTTGAGCATGTCCCATTCCTTTACGTAATCCGTGGCTGATACAAGGTGAATATGCAATAACCAATGATGGTCCTTTATATTCTTCAGCTTCTTTAATTGCTTTCAGGCATTGTCCCTGATTAGCGCCCATTGCTACCTGAGCGACATATACATAACCATATGTAGTCGCAATCATACCAAGGTCTTTCTTACGGATCTTTTTACCTGCAGCGGCAAATTTAGCAACAGCAGCTACCGGGGTAGATTTCGAAGACTGACCTCCTGTATTGGAGTAAACTTCTGTATCAAGTACAAGAATATTTACATCTTCACCGGAAGCAATCACATGGTCCAGACCACCGAAACCTATATCGTAAGCCCAACCGTCACCTCCAAAGATCCAGATAGAGCGTTTGATAATATATTGTTTCAAAGAATAAATTTCCTTACAATACTCGCAGTTATCTTTCTCTACTTCAAGCAATGGCATTATCTGAGCATGAAGTTCTTTTGTCTTTTCAGCTTCATTTTTATTTTCTATCCATTCTTTATACAGGGCTTTCAGTTCCGGCGAGCATTTATCGCAGTCCTGAGCCTGAGTCATCAATTTCTGGATACGGTCACGCATTGTGATGTTTGCCAAAGCATATCCCAGACCAAACTCAGCATTATCTTCGAACAAAGAGTTAGCCCATGCCGGACCTTTACCTTCTTCATTCTTACGATAAGGAGTTGAAGGAGCCGAACCACCATAGATTGAAGTACAGCCTGTAGCATTGGCAATCAACATACGATCCCCAAACAATTGGGTAACAAGTTTAATATATGGAGTTTCACCACAACCGGAACATGCACCTGAGAACTCGAACAATGGAGTTGCAAACTGAGAGTTTTTCACATTCAGTTTAGTATCCACAAGGTGAGCCTTGCTGGTTACATTCTTTATCATGAAATCCCAGTTATTCTGTTCAGGGAACTGAGTACCGATCTCAACCATCTTCAGAGCTGAGTTACCCTTTTTGCCCGGACAAATATCGGCACAGTTTCCGCAACCAAGACAGTCAAGTACGTCTACCTGAATACGGAATCCCATTCTATCAAATTGTTTCCCTTGAGCCTTAAGCAATTCTACTCCTTCCGGAACTTTAGACTGCTCTGTAGCATCGAGTACGAACGGACGGATAGTAGCGTGAGGACAGACATAAGCACATTGATTACACTGTATACAGTTTTCGGCTTCCCAAACAGGAACGAAAGCTGCCACACCGCGTTTCTCGTACTCAGTTGTACCATGATCCCATGTACCGTCTTCACGGCCTACGAATACAGATACCGGAAGATCATAACCTCGCTGGGCATTAACAGGACGTACTACTTTCTTAATAAATTCAGGAGCATCATCCTCTACCGGTTTACCGACTACTATATTAGCCCATTCTGCAGGGACTTCTACCTTTTCTACTTCAACACCGCGATCTACCGCTGCATAATTCTTCTTTATTACATCTTCCCCTTTACGTCCGTATGACTTAACGATGAATTTCTTCATCTGCTCTACAGCCAGATCGTAAGGAATCACATTTGATATTTTGAAGAATGCAGATTGAAGGATTGTATTTGTACGGCCTCCAAGACCAATTTCCGTAGCAATCTTAGTTGCATTGATTATATAGAAATTAATATTGTTTACTGCGAGATATTTCTTCACATTATCAGGAAGATAGTTTCCTACATCTTCTTTATCCCATACAGAGTTGAGAAGGAACGTACCGTTTTTCTTCAAACCTTTGGTTACATCATAAAGATGAAGATAAGCCGGAACGTGACATGCTACAAAATTTGGGGTATTTACCAAATATGTGGAACGAATAGGATTGTCTCCGAAACGAAGGTGGGAAGCTGTAAAACCTCCCGACTTCTTAGAGTCGTAAGCAAAATATGCCTGACAATATTTATCCGTATTATCACCAATAATTTTTACTGTATTTTTATTTGCACCAACTGTACCATCAGAACCTAATCCGTAGAATTTAGCTTCGTATGCAGACTCATCTACCGAAACTTCTTCTTTCAACGGAAGAGATTTAAACGTCACGTCGTCCACAATACCGATTGTGAAATCGTTCTTCGGCATAGCCATTGCCAGGTTTTCATAAACTGACATTATCTGAGCCGGAGTAGTATCTTTGGATGAAAGACCATAAATACCACCAACGATAGTAGGACTTTCTTCTTTTCCGTAGAAACAGTCTCTTACATCCATATACAATGGCTGTCCAAGAGAACCCGGTTCTTTTGTACGGTCAAGTACAGCGATTCTCTTAGCTGTTTTTGGTATAGCAGCCATAAATGCTTCAGCCTTGAACGGACGATATAAGTGAACTGCAACAAGACCTACCTTTTCACCTTTAGCATTCAGATAGTCTACAGTTTCTTTGATAGCTTCGGTTACTGAACCCATTGCTATAATTACGCGGTCTGCATCTTCTGCTCCGTAATAATCAAATAAGCCGTATTTGCGACCGGTTATCTTGGTTATTTCAGCAAGATACTTTTCTACGATCTCAGGCACTGCATCATAAAATTTATTTGCAGCTTCACGGGATTGGAAATAAATATCATCGTTCTGAGCCGTACCACGGGTTACCGGATTTTCAGGATTCAATGCTCTTTCGCGGAATTCCTTCAATGCTTTCTGGTCAATCAGAGGAATAAGATCGTTCTGATCCATTTCTTCTACTTTCTGTATTTCGTGAGAAGTACGGAAACCATCGAAAATATTCATAAATGGAATACGAGCCTCAAGCGTTGCCAAATGAGGAACTGCCGAAAGGTCCATAACCTCTTGCACCGAACCGGAGAAGAACATTGCAAAACCTGTCTGACGTGCAGCCATAACATCCTGATGGTCTCCAAAGATAGAAAGAGCCTGAGCAGCCAGCGCACGCGCCGAAATATGGAACACGCTCGGAAGAAGCTCCCCTGCAATTTTATACATATTAGGGATCATCAACAACAAACCTTGTGAGGCTGTATATGTGGTTGTTAAAGCACCTGCTTGCAGTGAACCGTGCAATGCACCTGCAGCACCGGCCTCAGATTGCATCTCCTGTACTTTTAGTATTTCGCCGAATATATTTTTGCGTCCGGCAGCCGCCCATTCATCAACATACTCTGCCATTGTTGATGATGGTGTGATAGGATAGATCGAAGCTACTTCGCTGAACATATATGAAATATGCGCTGCAGCCTGATTACCATCACATGTAAGGAATTTTTTTTGTTTAGCCATACCTTTTTGTAATAGTTGATTATCTTATTTAGTTTACTTTATGATTCATGGATTTGATTTATATAAACCTATACTAGATCAAATCCTTTCCTTTATTCAATATAAAAAGCCGAAGAGCCAAAGAGGAATAATATTCTTGTCACCTTTATCAAGATTACCTACAGCATAGAACATATCTGACTTATTCTTACCTCTGCTTTTCTGTCCTTCTATCTTAAATTTATATACCTTCCCTTCGCTTTCTACAACGAACATTCCACTTTTTACCCCTTTCTTGAGTTTGCTATCGCTGTGGTGTATCTGATTGTAGAAAAAGGTTTCCCGCAGGGCCTGATCCTCTATTTGGGACATCTTCAGCGGAAATATAAGATTGGTATTGTGCATATATACCAGATCCGGTTTCTTAGGAAACTCCTCTCCTTCTCTGTACAGCATATTTATAAGGCGTGCGCTACGCAAATACTCCATATAGTTAGTAACTGTCGCCCTTGAAATTTCACAATCCAGACTCAGCTGGCTTATGTTCGGTTTACCGGGTGCCGACTGAGCCAACAGATATAATAGTTTTCTCAATTTAGGCAGATAACTCAACTCTATCTGCTTAATAGACATAACATCTACTTCGAGCATCATATTCACCGTTTTCAGCAGGTTTTCTGAAAAGTTTCTTTTCTCGAGATAAAACGGATAATAGCCATGATGCATATAAGACCAAAAATTATCTAAAGGTCTTATCCGGGTACAGATTTCCTCTGTTATCCTTTCATGATCGGTCAGAATCTCATCGAGTGTATATGCCGAGAAATCTTTTTCGAACTGAATATTAAGGAATTCTCTATACGAAAATCCCCGCAGATTATATACGTTCACAATAGGTGAAAGACCTTCATCTTCGTGAAGTTTCATTACAGTAGAACCGGTAAATACGATCTTCAATTGCGGATAAAGTTCGTAACATTCTTTGAGTTCCCTTGCCCAGTCCGGATATTTATAAACCTGATCCAGCAATAAGGTTTTGCCTCCACGCTCTACAAACTCACGGGCAAAACTGGTTATAGACCTGATAGTAAAATAAAACTGGTTGAGATTTATGTAAAGACAATCTCTCCTGTTTATGTCGAAAAACTCTTTTGCGTATTGGAGTAAAAATGTAGTTTTCCCAACCCCTCTGGTACCTTTTATCCCGATTAACCGCTGAGACCAGTCAATCTGTTTCATCAACAATCTTGGGATAACACTGTCAAGGTGTTCTACTAAATATCTATGTGTACGAAAGAATGATTCCACTCTGTAATCTTAATAATCTAAATTAAAATCTGACGAAGGTACTTTTTTTTTGCGTCATTGCAAAGTCTACATAGCAATTTTAATCATTTTTTATCAAAAAACAATGGAGTTCTGCTAAAAAATAACCGTAACTTACAATAAGCGAGTACAAAGGTAATATTATAAAGATAATTTATCAAACATAGAGGATATGTATAGAAAATAGCATGCTTAAAATCCTATTTGTAATACTTTTGGTATATATTGCTATACTCTTTAGATCCTTTAATTTGCTTTATCCATATATTGAGTGAATCTAAAAGCACAGGAGATTTTTCACTTACAGCCCAAGCTTCAATATGTGTAAAACCTATCAACGTTGAATAGTCTATCTCGGGCAAAGACTGAGCTATTTTCTCTGCACTCTTCTCATCACAAACGGCATAATCTATATCCTTAGACGCGACCAGCATAGCTAACTGTTCGGCTCCATAAGTAGGATCTTCTTTTATATAAATCGTATCCCCTATCTCGTGCGACAGATTCCTTATACGTAATATTGCAGGCGAGTTGAGAGGAACATACAACGTTTTTTTAGCCAAAGCGAGATGGCTTCGCAAAGGTTCTACTCCTTCATTAAACTCTTTCTTCCGTTGTACCAGCACCTGTCTGTTTTGGGCAACAGGTTCAGTAAAAAGGAGAGTACCCCGCAATTCGGAAGTAACTGGAATACTGCGCGCCATAACATCATACTTTCCCTGCTTAAGCCCTTCAATACTCTTATCGAGGCTAGCTTCCAATAAAATCTCTATTTTCAAGGGAATACGCTCTTTCATCAGCCGGATCAAGTCATAATTAAACCCTGCAATAGTATCTCCGGAGACAAAGTATCCGACAGAGTTATAATCTGTAACAATATGTAATACTCCGTCCTTTTTTATCTGGGCAAAGTCCTTTGGCTGCCCACCCCTCCCGAATACAAAAAACGAAATGATTATTAGTACTATGATAAATAGTATAACAGATACAAGGATTTTCTTCTTTGCCATGGTGTAATCAGTTATTGAACCGCCACGAAATACCAAGTTTTAACATCCGGGGATTTACCGGATAACGATAGAGTGTAAAAGATTGCCCATTCCCCATTCCATCCGTCAGATTATACATCATAATATAGAAACGGGTAAATTTCAAGTGCAAGTTTATATATGCCGTTGTTATCGGAAAATTACCAATCTTCTCATCCTGCTGATTATAAAACTGCATGGTGAGCGGCTCGTAACCGGGAGCATGATATTCGGTAAAGAAGTGCCCATCGACACCCATTTGTAGAGTCAATACCTTTGCTATTTTGGTCATCAGGTAGATATTAGAATATATACTGAGTTCGGGCAGAGGTATCACATTCTGATTTCCGGACTTCTGGTATACGATCTGGTTATCCCAATGAAAGATCCCTGCTTTCAGATTTTGATCCAACCGTAAAGAAACGACCTGAACATTACCGGACTCTTGCGCTGTTACTTTATTTCCATTATAGTATATATAATTCTTTATATTTTCCACTCCCCCGCTAATACGTGTTTTGGAAAAAGATAATTCCGGGAAGTTAATTTCCCCGCCTACATATACTCTGTTGGTATTACTAAAGTTGGTATTTTCACTATTCCAGTTCCAATATTTAGACGAAAAATTCTTTTGGAAGAAACTGGGACTTATACTTTTTATATACCCGTTCGCTTTTGCCGAAACTTGCTTGCCGAAGAGATTCAGCATAGTGGTAATTTCTCCTTCGAGTTTATAATCCTTCCCATCCAGAATATTAAATTCTGCCGAAGCCTTATATCTTAGATATTTTCCTTTTTCTTTTGATAATACACCTCCTATAGTCAACGCGTTCTCACTATACCTTTCATGTAATCCCGGCAGTCCTCCCGGCATTGAATATTTACGCATATCGTATTCGGCAAAGGCTGTCAGCCCGAACCTGGTCCATTTACGGAAACCTTCATTCATGGCCAGGGCAAATGTATTCTTAAATGAATAATACGACATAAAGTCATTTATATTACTCATATATTTAGGTTCCGGATCAACACTTATTCCGTCTATATTATTATAATACTGATATAGTGTATCCATCCCTGCATAATCCGACAGAAAACGACGTTTCTGATCAGTATAATGTGTTGTAAATATGACACTGGCCGGAGAAATATAATTTGCTTTCTTACGCCAGGCTTTAGTCGTATCATTTACCATATATTCTTCTTCGTCATTGCCCAGATCGTAACGATTGGTCACATATAGATGCTTACCCCGCATCTTATTCCATGTACTTTGCATCCTCACAGGAATGTCCAGCGAATTGCCTCTGAATTGAGTCTGTACTATTTCATCCGAATTCGGATTGGTAATATATAAAGGATTTGTGATTCCACCATTTTCTATATTGTTGAAATTATTATTCGCCAAGAAAGCATGCATCTTATATTTATCCCCTATATAGCTGGCATAAAAATCATAATTCATTTGCTTATTGGACAGTGAGGTATAATTTCCCCTCGAATATACATAGTCGAAGTCAAAACCAACATTCAGCTTCTTACCAAAATTCATGGAAACTTCGGTTTGCAGGCGCTGTTCAGCACTCTGTCCACCGCCGCCTGTCTGATAGCGGACATTAGAATACGGAACTTTTGTATTGAGATAATACTTATCCTGTGGATCTTTACGCCAATAGTGCATGGCATCGAGAAACACAAAGCGGGATGATTCGGGACGATCGAAAAATATCATCGATTGTGCCGGTGAACCGACATTCCCCAGATACCCCACATTGACATCGAGGCCATCGACCAGCATACTCTGATGAAAATTAACAATGGCTGTATCCATCGGTAAAAAAATCCGTTCTCCCAAACGGGGGGTAATCTTCCATCCATATATAGGTGGTACTTCTACCTTGGCAGTATCTACTGTCGTACCTGTTACCGGAAAGTTATCCGGAACCGGAGCTACCGAATCCGCTTGCTGCCTTTGAACGGGAGGGGTAGACCGGGTGGGTCTACGCCTGCTATCCTGAGCATTCAGCACGGAAAATATGGCAAAAAACAGAAACGCTGTCAGTATATATTTTTTCATCGGTGCAAACTTACACAAAAAATGAAAAATGAGAAGTTAATGTTTCTATAAAAACAGAGATTAGCGTTTATTTATTGTATCAAAATAACCAATGAATCAGATTACTCCTTTGGTAGACGGAAGTTCGTAGTTAAAAATATCCCGTTTCTTTGCCATTTTGACGGCACGGGCAAAAGCTTTGAATATACCTTCTATTTTGTGATGTTCGTTTGCACCCTCCGCTTTTATATTCAAATTCATCTTTGCCGAATCGCTCAACGATTTGAAGAAATGCAGGAACATCTCGGTAGGCATATCTCCCACCCTCTCGCGATGAAACTCAGTATCCCATACCAGCCACGGACGTCCTCCGAAATCAAGAGCAACAGAACACAGGCAATCATCCATCGGCAAGTAATATCCATAACGTTCTATTCCCCGTTTATCGCCAAAAGCCTTATAAAGCGCTTCACCCAGAGCTATTGCAGTATCCTCTATCGTATGATGTTCATCCACATTCAGGTCACCTTTTACTTTTATGGTCAAATCAATGCCCGAATGCTTGCCTATCTGTTCGAGCATATGGTCAAAGAATCCAAGACCGGTAGTTATATCGCAAATGCCTTTTCCATCCAGATTCAAAGCAATATAAATATCCGTTTCTTTTGTCGTACGCTTTACTTCTGCCTTTCGCTCTCCCGCAAAAAGAAATTCACTGATAATATCCCAGTCGGTAGTCTGCAATACACAAGCATCTTGTAATCCGGCAGGAACATCCATATCATCGCGTAAGAATATAGCTTTCGCTCCTAAATTTTTTGCCAGTTCCACGTCGGTCAGACGGTCACCGATTACAAATGAATGCGCCATATCATATTCTTCATTCATATACTTACCCAATAGCCCTGTTCGGGGTTTCCGGGTAGGCGCATTGTCTTCGGGAAAACTGCGGTCGATAAGTATATCGTCGAAAGTAATCCCTTCACCCTGCAATGTTTTCAGCATCAGATTATGTGCCGGCCAGAATGTATCTTCGGGAAACGATGAGGTCCCCAGTCCATCCTGATTGGTTACCATAACAAACTCGAAATCCAGATTTTTACGGATAAAATAAAGGTTACGGATAACTTTGGGATAAAATTCCAGTTTTTCGAAGCTATCCAGTTGGTAATCTACCGGGGGTTCTATCACGATTGTTCCGTCACGGTCTATAAATAATGCTCTTTTCTTCATGTCAAATATTTCTCAAAGTCTCTATCAATATCTTATTTTCTTCATCTGTACCCACAGTAATACGCAGACAACCTGCACAGAGAGATACAGAATTACGATTACGCACAATCACGCCTTTATCGGCCAGATGCTTATATAATCCGTTTGCATCTGTAACTCTGACCAATATAAAATTAGAGTCGGTCGGATATATTTTCTCTACAAAAGGGAGTTTTAGTAATTCCTCATTCAGATAATCACGTCCTTTCAGCAAGATTTGTATCCATTCTTTCCTCAATTCCAGTTTATCCAGTTCTCCGTTCACAAAGTTCTGCGTGAGGATATTTACATTGTACGGATACTTTACCTTATTGAATAGTTTTATAATTTCCGGTGACGCAAAAGCCATCCCCAGACGGACAGCGGCTAATCCCCATGCTTTGGAAAATGTTTGCAGAACTATCAGATTCGGATATTTTTGTAAATCATTCAGCCATGTTTTTTCAGATGCAAAATCGATGTAGGCTTCATCTACGATTACAATACCGGAGAAAGAGTTCAACACTTTTTCTATTTCTTTTCTGTTCAGCAAATTACCTGTCGGGTTATTTGGAGAGCAAAGGAATATCAATTTTGTATTCTCATCAGCCTTTTCCAGTAATGTACCGGCATCAAGATCAAAATTGCTGTTCAGTAATACTTTGCGATATTCCACATCGTTTACATCGGCACACACCTGATACATACCGTATGTAGGGTCAATAGCCACAATATTATCTATACGGGGCTCGCAAAATATACGAATGACAAGGTCTATGGGTTCATCACTCCCATTGCCCAGGAAAATCTTCTCCGGCTGAATCTCTTTTACCTTCGATATTTTTTCTTTCAATGCCCATTGCAATGGGTCGGGATAACGGTTATACTTATCGTTTAATGGATTTTCATTTGCATCCAGAAAGACGGAAGCCTCCCCTTTAAACTCGTCACGGGCCGAAGAATACGCCTTCATATTCCATACATTCTTGCGGACTAATTGTTGCAGATTCATTATTTATTCAAATGTTATTTAAAATCAATGCCCTTTGCACAAATCAAGAACTTAGCACAAAGGACATTAAAACTATTATCTTCAATCAGCCTGCAAAAGCTGACCATTATAACTCTATCTTTACTCCCAGCAATTTATAAAACTCCCTTAATATAGCAGGATGCCCCGGCCATGCAGGGGAGGTGGTCAAATTACCGTCTGTAACAGCTTCCGTTGCCGGAATATCTTTATAATTACCACCTGCCAATGTAACTTCCGGACCTACGGCTACATAACATGTTAATGTACGTCCTTTTACCACATTGGCGGCTGTCAGTATCTGAATACCGTGACAAATAGCAGCCACAGGCAAATTCTTTTCAAAGAAATAGCGTGTGTATTCTATCACCTTAGGGTCGAGACGGATATATTCAGGAGCACGCCCACCTGTGATATAAAGCCCGGCATAATCTTCCAGTTTCACACTATCGAAACTCTTTGTCAGTGTAAAATTGTGACCTCTCAATTCCACATATGTCTGGAAACCTACAAAATCGTGTATTGCTGTTGCTATCTGATCCCCGGCTTTCTTTCCCGGACATACTACATCGACATGAAAGCCAATGCTGCAAAGAGCCTGATAAGGAACCATCAATTCATAATCTTCAACAAAATCGCCTGCCAGCATCAATATTCTTTTACCCATAATACAATAGATTTAGATATTCGACAATTAATAAACTAGCCTAAATATAAGGATAATTGTTAAAATTAAACAGGTTCCGATAGTAAAAAATAATTAATCAGGCCTTTTCATATGTTGTTACCACAAATATAATCAACGGCTCATCACCGGTATTGATGATAGAATGGTAATTATCATCACCCTGTATAGATGTCACATTTCCTTTTTTCAGGTTAAATTTCCTTGTTATTTTACCCTGGCCTTCCCGTTCTATATATTCTCCTTCACCATGTACAAGCACATACAGTTCCTGCTCTTTTTTGGTTCCATGCTCATGAAATCCCGCCTGATCTCCCTTATTCAGCAGAACCATATATGTACCGATACGGTTGTTTACCAACTCCCCTTTCTCAAAGACAGAGAGCATATATACCACACCATTTCCATCGTACATCGGGTCACGTTTTTCCACATCGATGACACCACGCTGCGGCTTACCAAAAGGAGTAAGTGTAATGTCGATATATTTCGAAACTTCGTCGATCACCTGTTGTTTTTCTTTTTCCATTTTTATTCGCTTTTCCATTTCGAAGTGAGGAATACCCACCTCCGTAAATTCTTCTCCTACTATTTTATAATCATATTTCCGATAAAAACCCACAGCAACCTTGCGTGCATGCAGCACGATTTTCTCAAACCCTTCCCTTTCGGCCACATATTCGGCAAAAGAAAGCATACTCGTGCCGAGTCCGTTTTTTTGCACTTCTGTGTCTACAGCCATTTGCCGCATTTTGACAACCTTATCATCAATACGGGTAAGGATACAGCAGGCGACCATCTTTTGTTTTTCTGGCAAAATAAGTCCCAGAAGCATATCATCCTTATCCATTGTGATATCTTCATCGGTAAAAGCCAGACCTAAAGGCTCTCTCAATATCTTTGCCCGAAGAATAAGCATTTCCTCATATTCCCGGCTCTTATATTTTATAATCAAGGGAGTAATCATTCTTTCAGCCGTAATGTTACAGCATTTTTATGCGCATATAACTCCTCATTCTCCGCCATTACTTCTATTGCCGGACCAAGATTACGGATACCGTCTTTTGTGATTTTCTGGAAAGTGATTTTCTTGACAAAACTATCCAGGTTCACACCGCTGTAAGCTGTTGCATAACCGTTGGTAGGCAAAGTATGATTCGTTCCCGAAGCGTAATCACCTGCACTTTCAGGCGTATAATGTCCGAGAAAGACCGAACCTGCATTTATGATCTCATCGGCAATATCCATATAATCGGATGTTTCTATAATCAGATGCTCCGGCGCATATTGATTCGTCATATCTATTATTTCCCTATTGTCTCTTAACAGAATAAGTTTACTATTCTGCAAAGCCTTTTCCGCGATTTCGCAGCGGGGCAGCTCAACCAATTGCTGTTCTATTTGCTGCAATACATCCGCAATAAACGGTTCGCTCGTAGTAGTCAGTATCACCTGACTGTCGGCTCCGTGTTCCGCCTGAGATAATAAATCCGCCGCCACAAATGCCGGGTTTGCCGTATCATCGGCTATTACCTGTACTTCCGATGGTCCGGCAGGCATATCTATAGCAACATCACGAAGGCTTACAAGCTGCTTAGCTGTCATTACATACTGGTTGCCGGGACCGAATATCTTATATACTTTCGGTACACTTTGGGTACCATAGGCCATGGCTCCGATGGCCTGTATCCCCCCTATCCTGAATATCTTATCTACTCCGGCTTCCTTCGCGGCAAAAAGTATTGCCGGATGTATTTTCCCTTCTTTATCCGGTGGAGAACAAAGTACGATTTCTTTACAGCCTGCAATCTTTGCAGGAACAGCAAGCATAAGCACTGTGGAAAACAAGGGCGCTGTCCCTCCCGGGATATATAAGCCGACCTTCTCTATAGCTACTGCCTTCTGCCAGCATACAACTCCCTGAGTAGTCTCGATCTTCTTACTTTCGAAAATCTGACTATGGTGAAAAGTCTTTATATTTTCTTTCGCCAACCGTATGGCCGCTTTCAACTCTTCGGAAACCAACGACTCTGAAGTTTCTATCTCCTCTCTGCTTACTGCTAATGAAGAAAGCTTTACTTTGTCGAACCTTTCTTCGTATTCTAACACGGCTTTATCACCCCGCGCTTTAATTTCATCCAGTACAGCACCGACAGTGCGATTCAATGCTGATGTATCGAATACAGGGCGGGACAAAATGCCTGCCCATTGCGAACGTTCGGGATATTTTATTATCTGCATTTGTCTATCCTCCATATTCTTTCTTCAACAAACTATATATGACAATATCGGTAAATACATTATCAACGAGCAATTCGCCATCACGTTCAATCCCCTCAAATTGAAAACCCAGTTTTTCAGGTATCCGCCTGCTTTTGTGATTGTTTACAGCCACTTTTATCTGTATGCGGTTTATATCCATTTCGGTAAAAGCATATTCTACCAACTTTCTGACGGAATGTACCATAATACCTTTTCCCTGCGCATATTGGGATAGCCAGTAGCCTATTTCGATCTTTTTATTGATTGAGTCAGTATCTTTAAAGCCGACTAAGCCTACAAATTGTTCCTGAAAATAAATGGTAAACTGTTTATCAACTGTCTGTAAAACATGATTTACAAAGCTGGCGGTATCTTCCACTTCCTTTGTAGTATCTACAAAGGGTAACCACTCGCGCATATATTCACGCTCGTCATTCAACGTATTGAAAATCTTAAAAATGTCATCTACCGACAGCGGATATAAAACTATATCGTCCGAAACCTGTATCATAATATCATTTTTTCGATTGGTAACACCAGTATTCCTTCTGCGCCTAAGGACTTCAGCTTACTAATCACTTCCCAGAAACGCTTATCTTCCACTACCGATTGCACCGAACACCAGCCTTTTGTTGCCAATGGGGTTACAGTAGGACTGCGCATTCCGGGAAGAATATCAATAATTTCGCTCAATTTATCTTCGGGAGCATTCAAAAGTACATATTTTTTATCAGTTGCAGTTTGTACAGCTTCAATTCTGAATATCAATTCGTCAAGAATATCCTTTTTTTCTTGCGAAAGATTCTTCGTTGCAATCAGCAAAGCTTCAGATTGCATTACCACTTCCACTTCTTTCAACCGGTTACTGACAAGTGTTCCTCCCGAACTGACAATATCGAAAATTGCATCCGATAATCCGATACTCGGTGAAATCTCTACCGAACCGGTAATAATATGTATATCGGAATTGATCTCTTTCTCTTTCATATATTTATTCAGGATAAAAGGATAAGAAGTCGCGATTTTCTTCCCCTCAAACCATTTTATACCTTCATAATTTTCATCTTTAGGAATGGCCAGTGACAGACGGCATTTACTAAAACCCAACCGTTTAACAACCTCTGCATCCTCATTTTTTTCCATGTATTCATTCTCTCCCACCACTCCGATGTCGGCAACTCCCGTTGCTACTGCCTGAGGAATATCATCGTCGCGCAGGAAAAGTATTTCAACAGGAAACCCTTTCGCGGGCACAAGCAATGTGCGTTTAATATTATTTAGTTTTACACCTGCTTCCTGCAAAAGTTCCATCGTTTCTTCAAATAACCGACCTTTCGATTGTACAGCAATTCTTAATACCATAATATATATTTCAAGATTTAATAATTTCAAGATTTAAAGATTGTAAGTAGACAACCAATATCTGTAAACTGAAAATAAAAAAAGAGCCTACCCTAATCAGGTAAGCTCTTACTATATCTTTGCTATCATCACATCAAGATACGTTACTTACCGATTGGCAGTAATATAAAATGATGATGATTCGCTTTATTGTACATAATTATAATCTTTATGAAAACAAAAGTATATATTTTTTACAATAAAACAAACTTTATGTCAAATTATTTTCTTTGTCCTTGTCGATGCGGGTTTGCTTTTCTGCGCTCTTCGATCTTTTTTAGCATATGC
>X355_Hoffmanns_Two_toed_Sloth__coassemble_2002_pt1 | contig 25689 bp, 21 predicted proteins | sample X355_Hoffmanns_Two_toed_Sloth__metabat2_low_PE_021 | metagenome-assembled genome bin X355_Hoffmanns_Two_toed_Sloth | reverse complement strand
GTATATTTTTTCATAAAAAATTTATTTTAGTAATGTAAAACTTGAAAAAAGGTATGATGCGATGGTGATTATTTAGACCAATCTATATCATCATATTGATATTTGAATGTCATTGTACTTGGGTTTGTTACATTATAAGGCATATAAAGTGGGGTGCTCCACATTTGACGGCCTTGTATATCATATAAAACCTCAACGACATCAGTTACGAGATAATATTGGTCTTTACCATTGACAGTTTTGTAAAATTCGTATTGATAACCCTGTTGTTGTTCAGATGGTGGAGGTGGTATCATACCCATATTTGGCATATTAAGCATGATTGATGGCGGAGGTAAAATTGGAGTATAACCTTTAGGTATTTCAATTAGTTTTCTATATCTGAAATATTCTGCTAAATAAACTGTACTACGATTTACATTCTTGTCATGGTAGCCAGTCGTAAACATAACTTTATAGTTCTTGTCTTTAATTGCTGTTTTAGAAGTATATCCTGTTACAGTTATTGTTCCGCTTGAGGATTTTGTCATTTTTTCGGAATCGTCAACCCAATATTCAGAATTTGGATTTCCCCCAATAATACCTTCGTTATTTGATTGAAAAACTATATCCGGAATAGCGTTTCCATCTGTTGAAATTTTAAAAACTTCCCCGAAGTTCGTTGTTGCTTCCTTTGTGTTTCCAAGATTATTATCCATGTTCTCATCCTGTGAACAAGAAGCAAATGATATAATAATCAATGCTAGTAAAAAATAAGAATTTCTTTTCATAATTAGTTTTATTAATTTATTATAAACTCAAAAGGTTTACCATACCCATTATTAATACCCAGATCAATATCGTATTTACCTTTTTTCAAGCCTACTATATTAAATTTCAGTTCATGTACCGTGAAACAAGATGATTCACTGCACGTGAAGTCATTCGGGCTTGTTATAACGCTTATTTTAAGGTCCTTACCCGCTGAGACAACCATTATGGTATCAATAACATCCCCAGACCTAATCAGCTTTGTCCTTAAACAACAACTATGGATATCTGAACTAATGCCTTGGCTAATATCAAATGATAAATCAGTCGATATTTTCCCTAGATCAATCATGTTTATATCAACTGTCTTATAAATTACAGTTTCATCTTCATTTCCACTACCACAACTTAGCATAATCATAGATAAAGCTAAAAATAGAAAATAATAGTTTCTTCTCATTTTTTTGTTTTTTAATTAGAGTTTATTCTATTTGATTATCAGTAACTTATGGAATACAATGTTTGTTAATGTGTTTACAAGGAGTTGTTTGAAAATAAAATTTGGAACTAACTGATAACCACGCATCTCAAAGCTTATTGTATATAATGTTAAACAACAAGAATATTGTTGCTTCTTTTAACTCTTCATTTATCATTTTGCTTAAGAATATTATAAAGTAACACATAGGAGTTCATATAATCAATAGTTAATTATCACCGTTTTTCGTTAATTGCCGTCTTCTGGAAAGTTTATCTGTATATAGCTTTTAGTATTTGAATTGTCAATTGCCGAAGCGTGGACGTGGCAAGATCGACGCAGCTAATGGGGGTGAAACCTTCGTTGACATGGTTTTGTAAACCGTGTCTTGCTAAAAAAATTACCCTACGAGTACATATACTGCAAATCTGCGTGAGCGAGGGTTTATTTCTTCAAAAGAACTTTATCTATATATTGCTTTTAGCCTTTAGCTTTTTGAAGTAGTTACGAGTTACGGGTTGGCTGACGCCCTATTTTGTTTCACGCAGAGACGCAAAGGCGCAAAGTTTTTACATCTTACGGGTTGTTTATTACTAACTGTTTACTGAAAAGTTGTCAGATATGTCAGATTTTAACATTATACAGTTAATGAATGAAAAAAAACATAACACGTACAAATAAAGTAATGAAAGGTGGCAGAAGAAAAATATGTAAAAGTTTTATTGGTTACTTAAAATGTTCAATTTCATTAGTCATTTTCTCGCAATGGCAGAATTCAAATAAATTTGATTCTGCCCTCATTGCTTAACGAAAATGTTCTTTTAAACTCAACTGATTAGCATATTTCATATACATTGACAAACTCTTTTTTCTACCTTTGCATCAAACCATTTATTTTTTTAATCATGATACTCATTCATAAGGCAACAATTATAAATGAAGGAACATCTTTCATCGGTTCGGTATTGATAGAAAACAATGTTATTGCGGAGATATTCAGGACAGAAGAGATTCCTGACCGGCTCTTAAACAACGCAACGGTTATTGACGGCAGGGAATTATGGCTGATGCCCGGAGTAATAGACGATCAGGTACATTTCCGCGAACCGGGATTAACCCATAAGGGAGACATTGCCAGTGAAAGCCGTGCCGCTATTGCCGGAGGGGTTACCTCTTTTATGGAAATGCCTAATACAAAGCCGCAAACTACAACAATTGAACTCCTTGAGCAGAAATTTGAATTAGCTGCCGAAAAGTCATTCGCGAACTACTCTTTCTATATGGGGGCCACAAATGATAATATTGCAGAGCTGAAAAAGGTCGATCCTAAAGAAGTATGCGGGGTAAAGGTTTTTATGGGTTCTTCGACAGGGAATATGCTTGTGGATGACAAAATGGTCTTGCAATCCATCTTTGCCGAAGTGGATATGCTCATTGCCACCCATTGCGAAAAGGAAGAAATAATACGGGAAAATCTGGCTAAATATAAAGCCGAGTTCGGAGAAGATATACCAATTCAGTATCATCCGCTTATCCGTAGCGCCGAAGCCTGCTATCGCTCGTCTGCCGAAGCTGTGGAACTGGCTGATAAATATCAGACCCGTTTGCATATTTTGCACCTTTCCACCGAGAAAGAAATAAGTTTATTCGATATAAAACCCCTTACGGAGAAGAAGATCACCGGGGAAGTTTGTGTTCACCATCTCTGGTTTTCGGATGAAGATTATTCCAGATACGGCGCGCGTATAAAATGGAATCCTGCGGTGAAAACCAGACAGGACAGGGGTGCTCTGATGCAGGGACTACTGAAGAATAAACTGGATGTAATCGCGACCGACCACGCTCCCCATTTGTTGGAAGAAAAACAGGGCGGCGCATTGAAAGCCGCGTCGGGAGGACCTTTGGTTCAGCATTCGCTGCAAATGATGCTCGAGTTGGCCAAGAAAGGCAAAATAACAAAAGAGCAAGTGGTGAATAAAATGTGTCATGCGCCTGCCACCATGTTCAGGATAGATAAGCGGGGATATATCCGTAAAGGATATTTTGCCGATTTGGTATTGGTGAATCCCAATAAACCTTATACTGTCACTAGAGATAATATCCTGTATAAATGTAAATGGGCTCCACTCGAAGGGGAGACATTCTCCACTTCGATAGAGAAAACATTCCTGAACGGAAAGATTGCCTTTGAAAATGGCGTGGTTTATGACATGAGAGGAGAAAGATTACATTTCGACAGATAGGATATTTACTGCAATTATAAACTTTTAGCCATCAGGGATTGTTTCTCTATATAAAGTATGAACAAATCAAATTAAAAGATTTATGAAGAGAACTATTACACGAGCCGTTTTATTGGCAGCGGTTCTGGCATTTACACAATTCAGTGCAATCGAGGCTTGTACCCGGATAGTCTATCACGGGCTCAACAATACGGTACTGACCGCAAGGACTATGGACTGGAAAGAGGATAGCAGGAGTAACCTGTGGATTTTCCCCAGAGGTATGGAACGGAACGGTGAAGTAGGCAGCAACCCTTTGAAGTGGAAATCGAAGTATGGAAGTGTAATCACTTCCGCTTACGACATTGCCAGTACAGACGGTATGAACGAAAAAGGACTCGTAGCCAATTTACTCTGGCTCGCCGAATCTGCATATCCGGAATGGGACCAAAAGAAGCCGGGTTTGTCGATAGCCGCATGGGTGCAATATATGCTCGATAATTTTGCCACTGTGAATGAAGCTGTAGCTTATATGGAACAAGGTGCATTCGAAGTAGTGTCGGATATGATGCCCGATGGTTCCAGAATGGCTACTCTCCACCTGTCCCTGTCAGATTCGGATGGTGATAGCGCTATTTTTGAATATATAAACGGAAAGCTGGTGATACACCACGATAAATCCTATCAGGTGATGACGAATTCGCCCGTATTCGACCAGCAACTGGCATTGAATGAATACTGGAAAAGTATTGGGGGCCTGACTTTTCTTCCGGGGACTAACCGTGCCGCCGACAGGTTTGTAAGAGCTTCTTATTATATAAACGTAATTCCGAAAGTAGATGATACCAGACTGGCTGTTGCCAGCGTATTCAGCGTTATACGCAACGCTTCGGTTCCTTTTGGGATAAGTACACCTGACGAACCGAATATTTCATCTACCAGATGGAGAACAGTAGCAGACCAGAAGCATAAAGTATATTATTTTGAGTCTGCTTTATATCCGAATGTTTTCTGGGTAGATTTTAATAATGTCGATTTTTCGGAGAAATCCCCTGTAAGAAAACTGGATTTGGTCGGAGGTAAAACTTATGCAGGAAATACCGCTGATAATTTTGTAACATCCGAACCTTTTAGGTTTCAGGGAGTAGAGTAATACATTTTCATAATGGTAAAAATATGGAGGAAGATTTAAACAGGTACTTAGAATTCGTCTACTTTAAGCTTTTTTCTGTAATTATCTAAAGTAGCTTGTAATTCCTGGCTTATTCTTTCATATCCTTTTTTACCATAGAGATTATGCAGTTCATTCGGATCATTCTTAAGATCGAATAACTCGTTGCAATTGATGCCCTCATCATTTTTGGTTTCACCTTTACCATAAAAATGGATAAGTTTATACCTGTCCGTTCTGACACCATCGTGACGGCGGACATTGTGGATTGCCGGATAATCGTAATAGTGGTAGTATAAATCTTTTCTCCAGTCTTCAGGTGTTTTTCCGCTAAACAAAGATTCGAGAGATACACCGCTCATCTCGGCCGGTTTCTCTATTCCTGCTAAAGACAGGTATGTAGGTGCAAAATCTATATTCTGAACCAGAGCGTCAGTCTTTGTGCCTGCTTCGATAGCTTTGGGATAACGTATGATAAGCGGAGTTCTGAATGATTCCTCATACATGAAACGCTTGTCAAACCATCCATGTTCTCCCATATAAAAACCCTGGTCCGAGGTATAGACGATAATAGTATTATCCATCAGTCCTTCTTTTTCAAGATAATCTATCAGGCGTCCGACTTCATCGTCAATTGATTTTATGCAGCGAAGATAATCTTTGATATAACGCTGATATTTCCAATTAAGCAGATCGTCTCCGGATAGGTTACTGTTGATAAATTCCATATTCTTGGGATGGTAGGCGTTTTCCCAGGCTTCGCGTTGTGCAGGAGTCATTTGATTCATCGCCTGTTGTAAGCCACCGTCACTCCACTCTTTATTATATGGGGCAGTATTTCTCAATTCATTCAGTTTAAGGTCATAAATGAATGTCATTGTCTTGTCGATCGTCATATCCTGGGTTTTAGCCGCAGAACAACGACTTTCGTAATCGTCATAGAATGTTTCGGGCTTTGGAAACTCTACATCTTCATACAGATCATAATACTTGGCTTCCGGCATCCAGTTTCTGTGTGGAGCTTTATGATGCACTAAAAGGGCAAAAGGCTTGTTTTTATCTCTGCTTTCTATGAATTCTATGGAATGGGTAGTGATAAGGTTGGTTGCATAACCCTCTTCACGCACATATTTACCTTGAGACTCCTTCGTCTTGAAACTGGGATTGTAATAATCTCCCTGATCGTTCAATACATAATAATAATTGAATCCTTTTGGCTCGCATTGCATATGCCATTTTCCGACAACTCCGGTCTGATAACCTGCCTGAGTTAATAATTCGGAAAAGAAGATCTTAGTTGTATCAATGCCTGCTCCCAGTTGGCGTTGTCCGTTCTGATGGCTGTATAAACCAGTCATAAGGCATGCCCGGCTGGGGGTTGATAGAGAATTCTCCACAAAGGCTTGCCGGAATAGCATTCCTTCATTTGCCAAACGGTCTATATTGGGAGTGGCAGCTATTTTCGAGAGTGGATGCCCGTATGCACTGATTGTCTGGAACGAATGATCGTCCGTCATTATATGTATGATATTGGGGCGGGATTTATTTTGTTCCTGTTGCCCATAGCTATACGGATTGAGTATCGATACGGGGATAATTACCAGGCTGATCCTCTTTAAATTTGTCATGTAGTATCAAGTATTTAGGTTAATTAATACACTAAAATTAATAAGAAAAAATTGAATGATAAAACAAATATTACAAATCCGCCTAAAACAAACAGGTGAAAAGGAAGCTCTGAACCTTTTAAGTCCGATGCTTTTAAAAAAAAATGTCCCCTTTGCAGGAGACACTTTTTAAGGAAAATATCTTGTGTTTTATTACTCCCACTCGATAGTGGCAGGAGGTTTTGATGAAATATCATAAACAACACGGTTTACACCCTTTACTTTATTGATAATTTCATTCGATACCTTAGCCAGAAATTCATATGGCAAATGTGCCCAATCGGCAGTCATCGCATCCGTAGAAGTCACGGCACGCAAAGCTACTGTATTTTCATAGGTGCGTTCATCTCCCATTACGCCTACAGATTTGATAGGAAGGAGAATGGCTCCCGCCTGCCATACTTTATCATAGAACCCTTGTTCGCGAAGCATACGGATAAAGATATCGTCGGCATTCTGTACTATTTCTACTTTTTCCGGAGTAATATCTCCCAATATACGGATACCAAGCCCCGGTCCGGGGAATGGATGGCGTTTTATCAGGTTTTCTTTCATACCCAGTTCCAATCCTACACGGCGTACTTCGTCTTTAAACAGCAGGCGTAGCGGCTCTACCAGTTTCAGGTTCATTTTCTCAGGTAATCCTCCCACATTGTGGTGCGATTTGATGACATGGCCTGTGATAGAAAGCGACTCGATAATATCGGGATAAATAGTTCCCTGTCCCAGCCATTTTATATCTTTCAGCTTATGTGCTTCTTCATCGAAGACATCTATAAAGCCTTTGCCTATAATTTTACGTTTCTGTTCCGGGTCGGTCACACCGGCCAGTTCTTTGTAGAAACGCTCTTTGGCGTCTATGCCTATCACATTCAGTCCGAGATGTTCATAATCTCTCAATACATTTTCAAATTCGTTTTTGCGAAGTAATCCGTGATCTACAAATACGCAGGTCAGGTTCTTTCCGATAGCCTTATTCAGCAAAACCGCAGTAACCGAAGAGTCTACACCTCCCGAAAGAGCAAGGATTACCTTATCGTCTCCAAGCATTCCTTTCAGTTCGTCCACTGTGGAATCGATGAAAGAAGCAGGGCTCCATCCTCTTTTCGAATGGCAGATATTAAGGAAATTACTTAAAAGGCGTGTGCCGTCTGTAGTATGGTAAACTTCAGGATGAAATTGTACGGCCCATGTTTCCTCTCCTTTTATTTTATATGCTGCTGCCGGTACATCAGCTGTGCTGGCTACTATTTCGAAATTCTCCGGCACTACTGTGATAGAGTCTCCGTGAGACATCCATACCTGAGTACCTTCAGATATTCCGTCAAACAGGGCAACGCCGGACTTAATCTTTGTCAGATGTGCCCGTCCGTATTCGCGGGAATCGCTTTTTTCCACTTTTCCCCCCGAGGTATAGGCAAGGTATTGTGCTCCGTAACAAATGCCCAATATCGGATATTTACCTCTTATCTGGCTGATGTCGGGTTTAAATGCCGTGGCATCGTTTACCGAAAAAGGACTTCCCGACAGGATTACGCCTTTTACGCTTTTGTCATCGAAAGGAAACTTGTTGTAGGGGATAATTTCGCAGTAGGTATTTAATTCTCTGATTCTGCGACCAATCAATTGGGTGGTTTGTGACCCGAAATCGAGGATAATGATTTTCTCTTGCATAAAAATAACAAGTATAAGTTATTGTTTTTAATGCGCACAAAGATACATTATTTTTCTGATATTTTGTTTATCAGGATATGTCATTTAACACGAATTTCTGTGGGTTATCCTGTCATAAGTATAATCTTCGTCATCATTATTCGTCGGGGCAGGAGTGACCTGAATCCACTTTACCCTGTGGAGGCTTAGGATGTATTCCCGTTGCAGCCTGTATTACAAATAAAGCCTGTCATCCCGACAGGCTTTATTGAAACTTTACACAAAGCATAACCGGAGAGTTATCACCAACAAACAATAGATAACTTTCCCGCCGCGCACATGCGACTAAGGGAGTCTCCGGCTAAAATCGTCACTATGACTAAGTTAAATACGTTTAAGAGCGTATTTTCATAGTTTATCTTTTCATTTTTTGCCTGTAATATTATACTTTCATCTTTCTGAAAATCAATGATTCGGGCAAAATTTCATCCAGTCCGTTTTTTAAGATTCTCCAAGTTACGCGGGAGATACCGCTGAGGAAGATAGTCACAGCCGGACAGTTAGCCCGGAGTAAACGGGCTACATCTGCATCCAAATACCCGGACTAACGTCCTGTGTATATTTATATCTTAACGCAACGCACGGGTAGCGCGCTGTATGATACAAGCGGGAGACTTGCTAGCGAACCATCGGTGCCCATGAAACTTCGCATCATATTTGGCGATGACACGAGGTCCCGGCTCCACAGGAATATGGTAGCGCCCTCGTTCATGCGCGTGCCGAGATCATAGTTCCTTCTCCCGGCCGCAGGGCAGAACAGTACCTCCCCCCCGTCCGAAAAAGTTTGACCGGCCACACCGCTGGATTTATAGTCGCTGAACCAAGCTACTCCATGGGCCGCAAGATCTTGAAATTGTGCATATGTTGGAACCTGCCAGCCCGTAGGGCATGGATTTTGGGTGGACATATTCCAGGTAGTGTAAGCAGGGAGTGAGCTGTTCCAGGTGCTGCCTCCCTGAGTGTTTGTCAGCGGATTAGTATTACTCCACCCGACTGTACCCCGGCCATATTGGTAGAACATGCCGTAATCAGTCTCATTGGCTACAAATGTATTAGGTGCGTCGACGTTATATTTTGCCCATTTGATGCCGTTGATCTCCACATAATCCAGTGGCACGGGCGGCCTCGGCACCTCTATCCCGGGATTCGTTTCCCATCCGGCCACTTCATTAACGTCCAGTCCGACGAATCTGGGCCCTTGTCCGTCTCCTATTACGATATTAAACTCATAGGCTTTGCCCGGCTCGAAGACAAAGCCGTCGCCCGAGGCGTTGAATCCCCTTGTCCAGTAGTCCCCGACCGCCTTGCAGGCTGTATGGTCGCTCCCGTTGAGCGAGTACTCTATCTCTACATAAAAGTCTGTATCGAATCCTGTGCTTGGAGCAGTTGGAACTGAGCACTGTGTCCTCTGTGGCATCACCATCAGGGCGCCCAGTTCACCGGTCAGGGGGGAATAGCTGTCGCCCCCACCGCTGATGTGCACACCGCCCGTGCGGATGTCCACCGGATAGCTGTCCCTGCCGGTTCCCTGCTGCCAGAAGTTCTCATAGCCTGTTGTATAGGACAGGTAAGCAGGAGCGAAAGAAACCCCGGATACCTCCGCTTCGGTATAGGAGGCGTATGTCAGCCCGCTTGCATCCATAGGCCATCCCGTACTGATGGTTCTGGCCGGGTTTCCTGTGGAGGCAGGCTGTTCTTTTGCCAGTACCAGCGTACCGCTGGAGACAAGGTTTTTGAAAGTCACCTTTTTGACTGTGACCTCGAATCCGTCGAGGGAAGCCGCCGCCCTTGCATTGACCAGTACACGGCTCAGGGCATGCTTGAAGTTCAGGCTCACGGGGCCTGTTCCGTTGGCTGCGCGTTCCCGGATGGCAACCAGAAAGTCTTCCTGTGCTCCGGCCTCGGTTGGTACGGTGTACTTCAGCTTATGGTCCAGGTTTCCTTTGAAGGTCACGGCCGGGTCTACGTTCCGGCTGTTTGCGGGGCTGTATGCATAGAAGGCATACAGGTCTGCCGCATCCGGCCACAGGGCCTTGGGTGAATATTCCCATGTTCCGTCGGTGGATGACCGTACAACGGCCACGGCATCCATCAGGATGTCACCGGAGGATGTTGCTGAGGATTTGATGCCGCTGATGGTAAAGCTTGTCAGGGTCAGGGCAGTGGTTGTTGCGGCTTTTGCCGGCCGGGTGTCGAGCGCCCGGAAGGTGATCTCGCGGCCAGTCGCGTTGAGGTTTACCCCTGATTGCTGCTCTTCGGAGCATCCTGTAAGTACAATGGCTGCGGCAAGCAATAAGGGCGCGCCTGTCAGCTTAGAAAAAATTGCTGTTTTTCCCATTTGAAATAATCTGATTGTTTTTTATTCATACTCGCATACTCAATCACTGATTGAATATAAAACATGACAAGAATACGACCCAATTTTGTAGATTTTTTGAATTTTAAGTAATCCGGCAATAATTTATTGCCGCATGTCATCGGCTCGCCAAAAATTGTTTCCGTCCGGAGGGAGAGTTCCCGGCATGCCTGAAGAAAAGAGATGCTTCGTTATCCGGCATAATAAAATGTGATATCGTTAACTGCTGACTGTTCACTGATATATCTGTTACCTTTTGAAAAAGACAGTGACTTGTAATCCGGTTGTATATAAGGTGTTTACCCCCCGATCTTCCGGATCTGTAATCCGATGAAACCGGGGATAATTTTGAGTAGAGAACTTATGTCGAAATAGTGCTAGTAAATTGTCGATAATTTATCATTTTTAATTATATTTAACTTGTATATTTGTATTCGTGAATTAAACCTAAAAAATAAGAATGAGGGATGAACTGTTTCACATCTTGTGTTTCACAATTAGAAATAACAGTTAATCGATTACATATCGAAAACGTTAACCCTTTAAAATTTAACATTTTAGATTTGTTTTTGTGCGCAAATAAACTAGAGAGAGAGAGAGAGAGAGAGAGAGAGAGAGAGTAATCAAGTCTTACCTAAAGATATACAACTCGAATTATTACTATTCGGGTTTTTTACTATGTATATATATGATAAAAAAGACCTTGTCTTCTGTATTCCATTCAGAAGGTAGGAGGTCTGTTGCGTCGTGTCGTTATGTTTAGGGCAGATACAGATTTTACAGATTCAGAAACGATTTATCCGGTAATTTCTTCTTTATTATTATTAATGGGTAACCTCAAATTTTTTTATTATGAATGTTTACTTAAAAGAAAACAGAATTAGTAAGAGTATATTTAAAGTACTGCTATTGTGCGGTATCTTATTATGCTCTCATGCCTTTGCTCAGGCTCAAACAGTAAGGGGTGTCGTTAAAGACACAAATAATGAGCCTATTATTGGAGCAAGTGTCACCGTGAAAGGAACGACTAATGGTACCTTGACGGACATAGATGGGAAATATACTATATCGGCAGGTACAAATTCGGTATTGGTCTTTTCCTTTGTCGGTTATAAGTCACAGGAAGTAACTGTAACCTCATCGGTAATTGATGTGGCCCTTCAGGAGGACGCCCTTCAGCTGGATGAAGTTGTAGTAACAGCTTTGGGTATTAGAAAAGAATCGAAAGCGCTGGGCTATTCGGTTAGTACAATAAGTGCAGGCGATTTAACGAAAGCCGCTGCGCCTACTTTAGGTGCCGCTCTTTATGGAAAAGCGTCCGGTGTGCGTATCCAGACAGCTCCGGGAGGTATCGCAGGTGCCATTTCTATCAATATACGCGGTCTGAATTCCCTGAACCTGACCAATATGCCCCTGGTCGTGGTGGATGGTGTACCTATCCATAACGGTGATGCCAACCTGAGCGGTTACTGGGATAATCAGCGGATATCGTCTAATGGTTTGGCAGATATCAATCCCGAGGATATTGAAAGCCTGTCTATACTGAAAGGTGCTGCAGCCTCTGCCTTGTATGGTTCGGAGGCGACCAACGGCGTTGTGATGATTACGACCAAAACAGGTAAGGGTTCTACGGGTTTGGGTGTGGACTTCAATGCCAGTCTGACATGGGACCCGGTGGCTTATATGCCCCAATATCAGACTAAATATGGCCCGGGAGCTAATGGGTATCAACGCACTGCGGCAAACGGACTCAATGAAGAAGGATGGAGGATTAATGGCTGGGATGACAGACATGGCGTAAACCACAGAAGAGCGTCTTCAACGACAAGGTATTGGGGGCCGAAATATGATGGTAAAGATGTAATCTATTATGACGGAACAGTACGCAAGTACTCTCCGATAAATGATAATCCATGGTCGGAAATATTCCGTACAGGCTTTACCCAACAATACAACCTGGCTGTTACAAACGCTACTGAAAAGGGCAATCTCCGCTTTTCTTATACTTATATAGACAATTTGCCTACGCAGTATAATTCCACGTTTCATAAGCATAATTTTAACCTGACAGGTAATTATAACGTAACGAAAAATATTTCAGTCGGTTACGGTGTTAATTATATACTCCAGGACCAAAAAAATCCGCCTTACCGTCTCAGCCGTACATTGACTAATTTTAGCGGTATGGCGGGGCCTTTCGATGATGTTAAGTACCTGCGCGAGCATACAAGAACAAGCTTGGGATACCTGAACCGGATTTATACTGATGCTAATCAACTTACTCCGGATGAAGGATTCGAATGGACTCCGGCTCCTTATGCATTGGTGGAGGAATATTTCTGGAATATCCTGAGTAAGGAATATCTGAATAATACCAACCGCTTATTGGCAAATGTTACTCCAAGCTGGCAAATTGTAAAGGGTCTTACCCTGAAAGGGCGTATAGCAACGGATTATACTGCCGAAAAGATCGAGCAAAAAGAACAGGCAAACAACTCTCCGATGATCAACAAAAACGTAGGATACTATATGGCGCGTAACAATCGCTATGAGATTTTCTACGGTGACATTATGTTGAATTATGATACCAACCTGACTGATAAGTTGGGTATGAACGCTATGGTCGGCTGGCAGGGACGTACGGAAAAGGAATTCAATACCTGGGCCAATACCAATGGTGGGCTTTCGGTCGAAAACTGGTTTCACCTGAATGCCAGCAATGAACCGAAATCTTCTGAAATGCGTCAATTAAGTCTGTTGAAGACCGCGTACTTCGGAACATTGAACCTGTCGTACGATAGCTGGGCTTACCTGGAAGGAACACTCCGTCAGGAAAAAGTATCCACGCTGGCACCTAAGAAGAATGTATTCTATTTTCCATCCGTGAGCGGAAGTATCATTTATACCGAATTATTTAAAGATAAAATGCCTTCGTGGTACGATTATGGAAAGATCCGTGCGTCTTACGGCGTTGTGGGTAATCCTCCGCCGGCATATTACGCTACTCAGGCTTATACGCAAAAGTCAGTTGCCGGATGGATATATAATAGTGTCGATCCTAAAGTGGGCAATTACAACCTCCGCAACGAAAAGAAATTCGAATGGGAATTCGGATTGGAAAGTAAATTCTTTAACAATCGCTTAGGTTTCGAGCTTTCTTATTATACCAATAAAATACAGGATATGATTTTGGAGGCTACCATGCCTGCGTCTTCCGGTGGTACAAGTATCACGATGAATATCGGCGACATGAAGAACAGGGGAGTTGAACTTTCCCTGTACGGTACACCGGTTCTGACACGTGACCTGAGATGGGATGTGCGCGCCAATTTTGCATGGAACAAAAATACTGTGGTCAAGCTGGCGGAAGGTATCGACCAGATAACACATACAAACTGGGATAATGGTTCTGCATATCTTTATTCAAGGTTAGGAGAACCGGCCGGAGATATATATGCTTTGGCGCCTAAACAAGATGATAAAGGTAATTATATTATCCGTGAAGACGGTTTCTATCAACTGACTGATAAACCGGTTAAAGTGGGAAATGCCATGCCGAAGATGGTCGGAGGTTTCGCTACTACTTTCTCTTATAAGAATTTCGTGCTCGATGCTTCGTTCGATTACCGCATAGGCGGTGCGGTAATGAATATGCCTTACCAGTATATGATGGGACAGGGAGCGATTAAAGAAAGTTTGGATTATCATGATGGAGAAGGTAAAGGGCTGACTTATTACTTCGATGCCAATCGTAACGTAGTTCCTTTCACAGGTTCTGCAGGCCCTAACGGAGAGAGGATTTATGATAACGGTGTGATATTGCAAGGTGTTAAAGCAGATGGAAGCGCTAATACGACAATGATTCCGGGTGACCAGCTGGCATATTGGACTTACAACTGGGGTGGTTATGATCCGACAGATGTAACTTATTATTCTCATGGCGTATTTGATAATACCTATGTAAAATGCCGCGAATTGTCAATAGGTTATAATCTTCCGAAGTCTATACTTTCCAAAGTTAAGTGTAAGAGTTTGATGGTATCCGTATTCGGACGTAACCTGTTCTATGTTTATAAGAACATGCCGATGCTGGACGCTGAAGCAGCAGACGGTACATCTTGGATAACGCAGGCCAGCCTGGGCGGTTCTACTACGACAACCCGTTCGGTAGGTATTTCGTTACGTGCCAGCTTCTAATTCTTTAATTAATCAAAAAAAAGAACAATATGAAAAAGATATATTTATTTCTCATTATATTGGTTGCGGCGCTCACATTCTATTCCTGCGCCGACAGCGAGTATTCGGATAAATACCTTGATCCGTCAAAAACTACCAAGGCATACTGCGACAAACTGATGACGGGGGTGTTTTACACAGGACGCGTATATACGTTCAATTCTTATTGGCGGATGTACACATGGGATAATACCGTTACGGGAAAATATGCCCAGACACTCGGATTTATGAATTCGCAAGGCTCCCTTTATTCGGCTAACGACAGCTACGCTAACGACCGTTGGGTACATTTCTATAATACACTGACACAGTTTCGTGTACTTCAGAATGTCTATGAAGGGTTAAGCGACAGCGAAAAAGATACATATAGAATATTCAAGAATTTGTCCGAAGTATTTGTTTACGATCATTTATCGCAGATAGTGGATACTTTCGGCGACGCGCCGTTCAAAGAGGCCGGTTTTCTTGCCATTACCGGTGATGTGGCCGGCAGCTATCCGGCATATGATAAGGCTACGGACATATATACTACGATGCTTGACCGTCTGGGCGAACTTTATACAGATATACATAGTTTAAAAGATAATCTGGACAAACAGGCGTCTGCATCTTTGCCTAAGCAGGATTTTATCAATTACGGCGATCTGGATAAATGGGAAAGGTATTGTAATTCGCTTCGCCTGCGCCTTGCTGTACGAGTGGCTTCACAAGGAGACTTATCTGCCAAAGGAAAGCAGGTGATAGCTGAAATTCTGGGTGGTGGCTATCCCCTCGTATCCAGTCTGGACGAAACTATTAAACTGGATTCCAATGATAAAGATACCGGGTCCTTTTTCAATCCGGATGATCTTCGTACAGGGTATATTAGCCAGAGCCGTGCATCACAAGCCATGTTAGATGCATTGACTAAGGCTGTTTCGGGAGAAAATGACCCGCGCCTGCCTATCATGTATTCCAAGAACGCGGCAGGAGAATATAAAGGGCTGTCTACTCACGAAACGTATGCCGAACAAGAGGTAAACACCGCGAAGCCGGAATCAGAGCGCGTATATTCGCGTATCGACTCTACTACAGTGATGTATAATACACAGTTTATAAGTCCGATCTTCACGGCAGCTGAAGTAGACTTTCTGAAAGCGGAAGCGTATCAAAAAGGATGGGCCAGCGGCGATGCAAAAGCGGCTTTTGTTGACGGGGTTCTACACTCCGCACAGTTCTATTTCGAAGAGAACGCAATTAGTCCGAGCAAAGACGGGACAAAGATGGACATGCCGGCAGAGTCGGTTATTAAGGCTTATGCAGAAAAAGTATGGAATGCCGCCTCTAACAAAGAAGAAGCTATCATTACTCAGAAATGGCTGAATTTTGGTTATATGCAGCCGTTCCAGGCTTGGAATGAAGTGCGTCGTACAGGATACCCTCAGTTATATTATCCGGAAGATCAGTCGGCTCAATTATTGAAAACATTACCTTTCCGGGTTCGTTATCCGGATTCCGAGAGAAGTAATAACGCAAAAAATTATGATGCACAGATACAGGCTATGGGTGGAACAGATAATGCCTATATAAAATTGTTTTGGGCGAAATAATACGATAGATTGCAAATGCTCTGAAATTTAGAAATAATCTTAAGTTATATAGTGGGTTCACACAAACATTAAATTTAAGACACTGAAAAACTCCAGATCTTTATTAGGTCTGGAGTTTTTATTTTTTTTTACACTGTTGATAATAGTGTAAATATAAGGCATTTACATAATGTTCGGAGTTATCGTGTAACAGCAGTCAGTTAATAACTGATATTGTGTCATGTTTTATACAAAAAGAATAACATAAAGAATTCTCATTTTTCTTAAAAAAAAATCTGTTCATTTGTAACACTTCTTTTTTTATTGCGTACATATAATTAAAGGAAAGTGTTTAATGCCATATTCAGCAGAGTTAACTATCAGTTGTTATTATGCTTAGGACGTCAGTAAACAGATATGAGACCTAAATAGAAAGGGTAACAGGATTAGTAAATGATAAGTTTCGACTCAGGTATAATCGAGCAGTGCAGGAGAGGCGAACGCAGGGCGCAAATGCAGATGTATACAACCTTTTACAAAAGGGTTTACAACACATGCTTTCGTATACTCCGTGACTCTGCCGAGGCTGAAGATACGATGCAGGATGCTTTTCTGAAAGCTTTTTCAGGACTGGATAATTACAATGACTCTGTTCCTTTCGAGGCCTGGCTGGTGCGAATAGCTATTAACACGTCCATTGACAGGCTGAGGAGGAGAAACATGGAGATGACAGAGTTACATGATAATATGAATTATGACATTGCCGACACGGACGACAATGCCGATTGGGAGCAAATAATGGAGAAAGTAGGTCAGGTGAAATCAGCTATAGATAAATTACCGGAATCGAGCCGTCTGGTTATAAATTTGTATCTGATAGAGGGTTATGACCATGAAGAGATCGCTGAAATACTAAACATAGCACCGGGTACGGCCCGTATACAATATATGAGAGCAAAACAAAGATTAATCGAACTTATCTGAAAGGAGAGAGAGATGAAAGATAGAAAAGAATATATAGAAAAGAATAGAGAACTATTTGACGATAAAGAGCCATCGGTAGGTCATATGGAGCGATTCGAAGCATTGCTTAACAGGCAAACCGAGATTCAGGAAGCTGAAAAGAAGCCTACTAAAAGAGTAAAACTGATAAGCTTTATCTCTATTGCTGCATCCATTGCGATATTAATTGGAGTAGTGGTCAGATTTTACGCGCCGCAAAGCATAGAAGTGGCCCCGCCAACTGAAAGTTCCATAGCAACTGATGAATTCAGGGCGACAAACGATTACTATAATCAGCAGATGGAGGAGCAGATTGCGGATATCATGTGCAAACTGGCCTATACCGATACCGAAAATCAGGCACAGCTGACTCGTGATATAGAGAAGATAATGAGCAACAATACAGCCTTTGTGGATGAGATGTCAAAAAATGAGAATCAGGAAATGGCAATACGCTATCTGGTGAAACACTATAAAATAAATATACAAAAACTGGAAAGTATAAACGAAAAATTAGGTAAATACACAAAATGCTAAAAATGTACACACGATGAAGAAGAATATATTATTAACGTTTTTATGCTGCCTTACCCTCTTTCATACATTTGCGAATGAAAGTGCAGGTAATCAGCCTCAGGACTCTGTCAAAGTATTCAAAAAGAAACTGAACCTCGATTTAGATAAGGTATTGGATGGAATAGACATAGACTCAAGCCAGTTTATGGAATTAAACGACTTCAACATTAATATAAACACAGACTCTATCACTGCACTGGCTATGAACGCTGCAAAAGAGGGTATTAAAACGGCGAAGTCAAGTCTCAGAAATCTCAATGTTGACGGGAAAGGATACACCGCTTATGTCTTTAGTTATGATAGTAAGGGAACCAGGCAACGTGCTGAAGGTACACCTACCCGTATAGAAAAGAAGAGCTTTTCGAATATATCCGAGATCGAATTCTTCCATAAATACGGAAATATAATAGTAAAGGAATCAAATTCGAGTCAGATAGATCTGGAGATACAATATTTCGATAAGAGGGATCAATCCGCTTCATGTAATATTGCAACAAGCAATAAGCTTCTTTCCATCACTACGAATAATACCGGCAGGAGTAATTCGAAACCTCAGATTAATTATATAATAGCTGTTCCTAAAAATATATCGCTGAATATTAATCTGGACTATGGCGATGTGAAATTGGATAAACTAAACGGAAGTTTCGACGCGAACCTTTCGTACAGTGATCTCTCCGCACAAGCCTTAAATAAGGCTGCTTCTGTAAAAGCACGGTATAGTGATGTGAAAATAGGAGAAGCACAGGATATTAGTATATCAGGGTCCTATTCGGATTTCAGAATAGAGAAGGCAAAAAGAGTGGAGTCGTCTGGTAACTATAACGATTGCCGGTTCAATAACGTACAAACCCTTGTGATTCCTAAATCCTCCTCATACGGTGATATGAAGATAGGTACTATCGGCAGTATGACAGGGCAGCTGATGTATGCAGATATAATTATAGATAACCTGTTGTCTGATATCGATATTCGCAGTTCTTATGGCGATGTCACGATTAAGGGAATGTCGCCTAAAGTGAAAACGATAAATGTAAAAGGCAGTTACTGCGATGTTGCAATAGGCCTTCCGCTGAATATTTCAGCTACATTCGATGCCAGCCTTGTATACGGAGATCTCAACATATCGAAAAAGTATGCTGTAAAATATACCGAATCCATTGAAAAGAGCAATAAGGTAACTAAAAAAGGCCAGATAGGAAACGGTACGCCTACTGCAACTATAGTAGTGTCTAATAATTATGCAGATATTGATATAAGGTAAGCAAAAGAAGGTGTTTAATGCAATATTATTTATACATAACTAACTATTGCTGTTTTTAGATACGAAAGTAATAAATAGGTCTGCGACCTTAAAAACAGAAAGAACTATGAAAGTAAAAAGTATTATCCTGTTAGCTGTGTGTTGTGTGGTATCTTTAGGTATATCGGCACAAGTTGTAAAAGAAAAGAAACCGGTAAGTTCATTTAACAAGATTGCCGTAAGTGGAGGTATAGATATTTATTTTACCCAAAGCAACTCGCACTCATTGGAGATTGAAACCGATGCGGAGAATATGCCGAAAATTGAAGTAACAGTAAGCAATGGCAATCTCCAACTGAAGCGGAAAGACGGCGAGCGTTTTAAAAGAAACTCAAAGATATATGCTTATGTTTCTGCCCCTGCATTAGATGCGATAGCCATATCGGGTGGTTCGGATTTCAATGCGAAAGAATTGAATAATAAAGGAGCGTTGTCTATCGCGGCATCAGGCGGTGCGGATATAGAGATAGACCGGTTGAATGTAAATGAGGCAAATTTTGCTTTCTCCGGAGGTTCCGACTGTGATATCAGGGATTTAAGAGCGAATAAGCTCAAGATAGCAGCATCAGGCGGAAGCGATTCAAATATAAATATCGGCAGTGCAGATGAAGTAAGCCTTTCTGTTAGTGGCGGAGCCGATGTAGAACTATCTGGAAAGACGAAGGTTATCTCTGTTAGTTGCAGTGGCGGAGCCGATGTTGATATCAAGAAACTGACATACGAAACTATCAATGCCCACAAGTCGGGTGGAGGTAGCATAAGTAAGTAATAGATTTGTGATAAGAATAGAGGTGTACCCGAAAGTACACCTTTATTTTCTTTTACTTCGAACGAGACCGCTTCTTAATTCGTCTTGAACTTATACTGAACTTTGGCTAAATCTTCATTAGCCTTTTCAATTTTACTTTTCAAGGTTTCTTTGTAAGCGATCAGTTTCTTATGCAAGTCTTCATCTCCCGTAGCTATCATTTGCAGGGCAAGGATAGCCGCATTCTGGGAACCATTGATACCCACTGTGGCAACAGGTATTCCCGGAGGCATTTGCACGATAGCCAGCAATGCATCCATTCCGTCGAGCGAAGCATCGATAGGCACTCCGATAACCGGAATAGATGTCATAGAAGCTATAACACCCGGGAGATGGGCGGCCATACCGGCTGCCGCGATAATTACTTTAATTCCGCGTTTGTGAGCTGCTTTAGCGAAAGCCTCTACACGTTCGGGAGTACGGTGTGCCGACAAAGCGTTTATTTCGAATGGAATCTCCATTTCATCGAAGAACTTTGCGGCTTTTTCCATTACGGGAAGATCGGATGTACTTCCCATAATTATACTTACGATAGGTTTCATTTAATTATTTACCAATTAGTTTTTTGTAATCCGCCGCCGAAAGCAAGCTGTCCAACTGGGCGGCATCGCTTACAGCAATTTTAATAATCCAGCCTTTTCCGTATGGATCTTCGTTAATCAATTCAGGCTTGTCTTCCAGATCGGCATTTACTTCGAGTACTTCTCCGGATACAGGCATCAACAGGTCGGAAACGGTCTTTACAGCTTCTACACTGCCGAATACTCCGTCTTTGTCGATTGTTTCCCCTTCGGTAGTAACATCTACATAAACGATTTCACCCAGTTCGCTTTGAGCAAATTCTGTAATACCAACTACAGCTTTATCTCCGTCAACTTTGATCCACTCGTGATCTTTTGAATACTTCAGATTTTCAGGAAAATTCATAATTTCTTTATTTATGCATTAATAAATTATAAGTTCTTAATAAACATGATAACACCCCAATATGCCCCGATCAGTACACACAGGTATGAAACAACAAGGCCGACTAAAAAGCCCGTATATACTTGTCCCGGAGTGTGCCGTTGAAGCGTCAGCCGGGATACGCCCAAACACCCTGCTAAGATAAACAAAATGATGAACAAAATGAATGGATTCAGCCCTTTAACGTTGTAACAAACCGACAAAGTGCAACCGATCAGTCCTCCAATTCCCATCATATGTGCGCTGATCTTCCAATATTTAGTTGTGATGGCAGCTATAACGATCAGAACGAGAGGTGCAGCCAGCACACCGATAAACCATGCATATAATCCGGCCGATACAAAGTAATAGATCAGTAAGCAGTAAGAACAGAACGCCGCGACAAAGGGGATCAACCTGTCATTTCTGTTTTTCAGGTCATAATCTTTTATCAGCCCGGCTTTTCTCAAAAAGTATATGCTACTCGCCGGAATCACGCATGTAAGGAAAAATACGGGAGTGATAAACCGCATAAACTGCCCGGCAAAGATCAACCTGAAATCCGTATACAAAAACAAAAGTGAGACACCATACACTCCCATAAAAAAGGGATGCAGGATAATAGATATTATCCGTGCAGGAAGTGGCTCTTTTTCTTTTGGTGGTTCATATGAGAACGGCGATTTACCGGAGGCGGACTCATCCCCGGCATTCGCGGGATTGTTTCTTATCTCCGGCACATTGTCTATTTCTTCTATCATATTTCCTTTCTTAATCGGGCAACAGGCAAGTTCATCTGTTCCCGGTATTTAGCTACAGTACGGCGGGCAATTATATATCCCTTCTCTTTCAGTATCTCTGAAAGCCTGTCGTCTGTAAGCGGTTTCTTCTTGTCTTCGTGTTCGATACATTCTTTTAATATGGCTTTCACTTCACGGGAAGAAATTTCTTCGCCCGTGTCAGTCTGCATTGACTCTGAGAAGAAGTATTTAAGCGGGTAAATCCCGAAATTAGTCTGCACATATTTACTGTTGCTCACCCGTGATATGGTGGATATATCGTATCCTGTACGTTGAGCCACATCTTTCAGTATCATTGGTTTTAGCTGGGCTTCGTCTCCTGTAAGGAAGAAGTCGTACTGCATATCCATTATAGCCTGCATAGTGCGCTGAAGTGTATCCTGTCTCTGTTTGATGGCGTCGATGAACCAACGGGCGGAATCCAGCTTCTGCTTTACGAATAAAACAGCATTCTTGCTATCGGCAGACATGCTTTCCTTATTATCGGCATACCCTTTGAGCAGGTCGGAATATTCGCGGCTTACTTTCAGGTCGGGGATATTACGGTTATTCATGCTTAACAGAAGTTCACCGTTATATGTTTCTATGATAAAATCGGGAACAATAGTACTCAACGTAATGGACATGGAATCTCCCCAGTTATTCCCCGGTTTAGGGTTTAGAGTAGTGATTTCCTGTATTGCACCTTTTAGCCCGGTCTCATCAATATCCAGTTGTCTTATGATTTTATCATAATGCCTTTTGGAGAATTCCTCGAAGTAGCCGGAAATTATCTTTATAGCTGATTCTGTATTGTCTGATTTTTCTTTTCGCGTCAATTGCAAAAGGAGACATTCCTGTAGATTCCGGGCGCCTATACCTGCCGGCTCGAAGTCCTGGATCGTATTCAGGATTTCTTCGAGTTTAGAAACCGGAATATCCAGGTTCTGCTGGAAAATAAGGTCGTCTGAGATTGCAGAAAGAGACCTGTCCAGATAACCGTTTTCATCAATGTTTCCAATAATATATTCGGCTACTTTTTCATCATCCTTCTCCAATTCACATTCGCCCAATTGCTCTATCAGGTATTCGTGCAGGGAAGCTGCTACCGAGAACGGTATTTCGTCTTGTTTACCGGAAGCTTGTCTATTACTGTCCCGCAATTGATAATCAGGAATCTCTTCTTCATTCATGTAGTCACCTAAAGTCAAATCTTCCTGCGATATATTTCCATCGTCTTCCGAATTGTACTCATCATCGAAATCCGATGAGTCATCTGTCGCTTCAAGACCTTCTTCAAGAGCCGGATTATCTTCGAGCTCTTGCTTTATTCGCTCTTCCAGCTCAATAACAGGCAGCTCGGTTAATTTAATAACCTGCATCTGAAGAGGTGAAAGCTTCTGCTGCTGCTTGAGTTGTAAGGACTGTTTTAGAGCCATAAAGTACCTGATAAAATTCTATTAAGACAAAGATAATAATAAAAACAATATTTAAACGTAATGGTTCAGCTATTGAATAACATAAGAATTGTAAAGGTTCTCCCTCTTGTACTCCGGAAGGGCAGAGCCATTCAACTCTATGAGTTTTTGGTCATGCAGGGAAATACAGGACGGCACCGGGTATTTTGTTAAAATCTGACATATCTGACAACTTTTCAGTAAACAGTTAGCAATAAACAACCCGTAAGATGTAAAAACTTTGCGCCTTTGCGTGAAACAAAATAAGGCGTCAGCCAACCCGTAACTATTAAAAAAGGTAACAACCTTTTCAGTAAACAGTTATCAGTCATCAGTTAATAACTCGTATCTCGTGTCTTGTCTACTCGTATCTCATATTACTTAAAACTCACGACTTGTTAAAACCTGACAAACTTGACAACTTTTCCTGCTTTTTTACTTTTTCCCAATCTTTAAATTCCTAAACATTAAATTTTTAAATCCTTCCACATCTGTCAAAGAACTATAAGCTAATAGCTAACGGCTAAAAGCAATATATAGATAAAGTTCTTTTGAAATATTTACGGATTCGGCTTGTCAGAATTCTCTCAATCCCGAAACCTTATATCTGCTGAGGGCCTCCAGTTTTACATCCCTGTTTACGACAACGCCATTGATGGCCAATGCCTGTTCTACGGTTTTGAATGCAATTTCGGGATGGTTATTGTCCTGGCTGAGATGACAGAGCCAGATATTTCGGAGATTTTCATTATAGATACTTGCAATAAATTCGGCCGAAAGACGGTTGCTCAGGTGTCCCATACCGTTTTTTATCCGTTCCTTGAGATAATACGGGTACCTGCCTGTCTGAAGCATATATTCGTCATAGTTGGCCTCTATTACAAGATGGTTGGCCTTGCAGGCATAATCCCTTATTTTGTCGGTAATCCGGCCTATATCCGTTACGATGACAAGAGCCTGCCCGTCAAACTCGATGTGATAGCCTACGTTTTCGATGCTGTCATGCGGCACATCAAAGGCTGTTATATTAAAGTTATCGATTGCAAACGCTATCTCTTTCTCTATGACCCTTTTTGATTGGTACAATTTGGCCTGAACGACCCTGTTGCGCTGAATGCCTTCGTGTACGGTCTCGGTCGCATAAATAGGGATATTATACTTGTCACCGAAGCATCCGACTGTTTTGATGTGATCGGCATGGTCGTGCGTAATAAGGATTGCTTTAATCTTTTCGAAAGCGACCCCGTATTCCCGCAATGCTTTTGTCACGTTGCGGATACCTATTCCGGCATCTATAAGGATACCGTTTTCTTTGGTTCCCAAATAGTAACAGTTTCCGCTGCTACCGCTGCCCAGGCTGAAGAACTTATATTTGTATTGTGAAAATAAATCATATTGCATAGCGTGCAAAGTTAAGGAGTATCCGGATAAAAAAAGGTGTCCGCAACGTTAAAGTTATGAACACCTCCGGATATAATTTGAGCGGGTTCTTATCCTTTTTTCAGGAAGCAGGTTTTTAAGACGATGCTCGACCCGTCTATTTTGCAGTCTACTTCTGTCGGTTCTTCTGTCAGGCGGATACTTTTTACTTTTGTTCCACGCTTGATGACCATCGACGAACCTTTTACTTTCAGGTCTTTAATAACTGTTACGGCATCACCGTCAAGTAATTCTGCACCATTGCTGTCTCTGGGGGTTGTGTCTTCTGTTTCTGTGTTTGCTTCGCCTGTCCATTCGTGAAAGCAATCGGGGCAAACATATGCCGTACCGTCAAAATAAGTATTTTCCATGCTGCACACAGGACAATTCGGAGTTCCTTCCATTTTTGCTAATTTTTAGTGTTAAAAACGCAAAGATAACGCTTTTAATGTCTGTAGCCAAAATCGGTACATTTCGGCAAACGTATCCGCAATATTTCCGGGGCCTGTATGATTAAGTTACTATTCAGAATTAATATAAATTTCTTCTATTATTAAAAAATTCAAAAAATCTTCAAAATTGGCAAATATATTTACATGCGATTTAATCGGTAAAGTCCGTTAGATCAGGTTAGTTTATTAATTAAATGTCTGAAATAGGAACAGACGTAAAATCAATTTGAAATGAAAAAATGTTTATTATTTGCCTTCGTGATGGTTGTGTCGATCATTTCTGCTAATGCTCAGGAAGCCGGAAAATTCAGAGGTGGACTAGACTTTGGTTATGCGATACCTAAAGGAGGAGGAGGTATTGGGGCTGCATTAGAGTTTAAGTACAATCTGAAAGATAATATGAACGTGGGTATCCGTATCGAAGATGCGTTTATGGCTAAAGAAGTAGGAGAATTAGAGGGAAGTGTATCAGGAAATGAAGCTTATCTGGGTACTTTCGATTACTATTTCAACAAGGGAACTTCCAGTTTTGCTCCATTCGTAGGCGCCGGTGCCGGCTATTATAGCTTGGCGACAATCAAAGTCAATGATACTGATCTGGGTGCTGATACATCCGGTAAATTCGGCGGATTGTTAAGAGCAGGTTTCGAATATAAAAAATTCAGAATGGCAGCAAGCTATAATCTTGTTCCTTCTTCAAAGTTTGAAGTTGGTAACCAGAAAATATCTTCTTCAAATGGCTATTTCTTAGTAACGGTAGGATTCTATATCGGCGGTGGTAGCTGGA
>X355_Hoffmanns_Two_toed_Sloth__coassemble_2001_pt1 | contig 25721 bp, 23 predicted proteins | sample X355_Hoffmanns_Two_toed_Sloth__metabat2_low_PE_021 | metagenome-assembled genome bin X355_Hoffmanns_Two_toed_Sloth | reverse complement strand
ATCAGTTAACAACTTGTATCTCGTGTCTTGTCTACTCGTATCTCATATAACTTTCAACTTACTACTTATTAAAAGGTAACGCAGGTTAGAGCTTTTACGTATTTTAATTATTGAATCCTTAAATATTAAATTTTTAAATCCTAAATCCAATACTTCAAAAAACTATTAGCTAATAGCTACACATATAGATAAAATTTCCAAACACTGATTCATATTAAAAAAAGTTAAAAATAGTCCTTATTTATATCCTTGTCAGGGAAATTCAAAAAAACTACAAAATCGGACCGTATTCTTGTATAAAATATAGTTTATTATGCAGTTGTCAGGACATGGCTTTATCAAAAGATTCTAAGAGGTATTTGTAAAGTTATCCTTGTTTAATTTAGTGCATAAAATAAATGAGCAGGATAAAGTTACACAGTTTCCATACCTCTTTTTCAAACTATAATGCTGATTGGGGAACTATCGGCTAATATAATAACACGCTTTATGAAAGTTAACCGTTTTTTAGTTGCGTTCGCGACACTTTTATTCTTTTTTGGAAGTTGCAAAGATGAAGACTCCCCGGTAAACAAGGATGTGGCAACGGAAGAAATTACCTTTTCTCCCGAAGAACTCAGGTTGCTCGCCGAAATGGAGAATGGCTCTCCGAAAATAACGGAGGCGGAAGCCATGAACAAAGCAATCGAAATCGCAAACTCTTTTTCAGGATTGACCAAATCGGGCAGAGCAAAAACTGTCAAAAATTCTTTGGCGCTGACCATTCCGAAAGCGAACGGGACAAAATCGTCGGGTGAAGTTGCCGATACCGTCGCCTATGTATTTAATTTTGAGAATGAAGAGGGCTTTGCCATCGTATCGGCGGATATAAGGGTTCCAGACCAGATCCTGGCTTATACGGAAAGCGGGGAACTGGGGACATATACCGATAATCCGGGGCTGGGTTTGTTTTTGGAAAATGCCGAAACCTATATCGCACAGTCGATTGAAAAAGCAGAAGCATGGAAGGATTCCCTGACACAGGAGATTTTAAGCAAGCTGTCGGTTGAAGAACTGAAAAATATACTGAAAGCCGGAAGAGGCGATGGTAGTGGCGACCGAGGTTCTTACGGTACGGAAACTGTCACCAGAAGCATTGGCCCTTGGGAAAGCGTAAGTATAGTTGCTCCATTATTGGTTGTGGAATGGAGCCAGACTGGTGAACCGTATAACAATTATACAAAGTCAAAGGGGTGTAGCGGAAATGCGCCTCGTGTCGGCTGTGTAGCAGTAGCAACCGCACAGATAATGGCTTACTGGGGGTATCCGACTTCTATAGACGGGTATAGTATGAACTGGACGGAAATGACAAAATATACACATGATTATGGCAGACGTATTCTATTTTATAATAAATGGAGAGGCTATTTGAGAGAGGCTGATGAGGCAGTAAAAGATAATGTGGCAAGGCTGATGGAACGGATAGGTGTACATGTGAGTATGAATTATGGATGCGAAACCAGTGGCGCTCATTCCGATGATGCCGTAAACTGGTTAAAGTCGCTTGGTTTTGAGGGAGGCGAAAAATCCGGTTATGACTTTTATCGTGTAAAAAGCTCATTGGATTTCAGGAGAATAGTTTATGCCGAAGGATACAGTTTAAAAGTAACGCATAAGCTCTTGGGGATAATAACAACCTCTACGACTTATGAAGAAGGGCATGCATGGAATTACGACGGATACGTTCAGCAGAAGCAGAGAATGGAAACCATTGTTGTTTCTAAGAGTACAGGTCAGCCGGCAGGCAGGGGAACGCAACCTGTAATCAGTTATATTTACCGTGACCTTGTGCATGTCAACTGGGGCTGGGGAGGTGATAAAAACGGATATTATGCCAGCGGGGTATTTGATGCAACTCAAGACCCTGTTGCTTTTTCCGATACAAAAAGTTCAACAAAAGAAGGAACACCCTATAATTATCAATACCTTCTGAGTACTTATACTAATTTAAGGAGATAAAATGAAAAAGTTATCTACATTATATTCGGCTTTATTATTGTTCGGAGTAACTGGATGTACATATATAGAACCTCCGGGACCCTTTTCTGTACCAGCCAATGAAAAATCTTATATTCAAGGTTTCTTTGAATTGGAAGATATTCATGTAAGCCCGATAAGCGGGGTTAAAATAGACAAAAAGAAAAAGATAGTCAACCTTATGTCCACAAGTTTCGATGCGCCTAAAATATATGAAATTACAGATGGGATAGGCGTTGTGATAAATATTGGAGTTGAAGGAATTGGTAAAGGACTAATAGATTGGGGGAAAAATAATCTCTATGTTAATTATTATTACGAACTGGTGGAAAAGATAGGGGATACATCTTTTAATTCAGAAACTGTACACCGCTATGGCTATGACATGTACGCTAATGCAGATACCTTGCGGTCTATTAATATCATATGCGATAAATCACTGGATGAGGTCCATCCAGCGGGCAGTAGCCTGAACGATATTTTTTCAATCTATGTGAAAGACCCTTATGCGATAGTTAAGAACGGATATAAATCCGTAACAGGCCTCAATTATTATTCTTTAGATGGTGGAACACCAGAAGGATATCCGTTATCCTTGTTTGGATCGCAATTGTCGTCTGTAAATTTGATTGAAAAGCCACATATCGGAACTAAACTATACCTTGTATTAGATACTATACCGGAACATACCGATGAGTATACGTTTACGGTATTTGTAACGAATAAGCAGGGCAAAACGATAGAAAAGACTACCGAACCGGTACGGATAAAGGGAGCAGATTAAATTTTGATAAGGTTATAAAAATGTCCGGCAGAAAACTACTGCCGGACATTTTACGCCCCGTAATTATCAATCTGAGTATTTATACTAATTTAAGGAGATAAAATGAAAAAGTTATTTGTGTTATGTTTGGCTTTATCACTGCTAATTATTACTAGTTGCGATGATAAAAACGATTGTGGTTGTGTTAGTCCACCTGTTAATGAAAAATCTTATATCCAAGGCTTCGCTGAATTGGATGAAATTCAGGTACGTGTTATTAGTGGCATCACCGTGGATAAGACGAAGAATACAATTACTAATAATGTTAATATTAAAGAACCTGAAGTTTATGATGTTAAAAATGGTATTTCCATTCATGTAGACATAGGATACGGAGGTCAAGGAAGAGGTTTTATCGGTTGGTATGGTTCCAATACAGATTACTATTATGAATTAGTAGAAAAGATCGGAGACACGTCTTATAATACTAAGTATGGTGACGGTACGAGACACGCTAATGCAGATACCTTGCAGTATATAAATGTAACATGTAATAAGCAGATAGACAGCAGCCATCCGGCAGGTAGCAGTTTGAACGATATCTTTTCTATTTACTTTGAGGATATTTGCGCCTATGTAAAAAATGGGTATAAGCCTGTTACCGGACCGAATTATTATTCTATTGTTAATGACTATGGATCTCATACATTATTCGGAGACAAGCTGTTATCTGTAAATTTAGCAGACAAGCCACATGGCGGTCTTAGTTTGAATCTTATGTTGGAAACTACACCCGAGCATACCGATGAGTATACGTTTACAGTATCTGTAACGAATAAGCAAGGAAAAACGGTTGAGAATACAACCGAGCCGGTACGGATAAAAGGTATAAATCCCTAAGTAAATACAATATTTAATAAATCAGCCCTGACCTTTTCCGGTCAGGGCTGATTTATATTGTTATCCCCGCTCACACAGACTTGCAGTGTTTGTTGCCGGGCAATCTATTATTCCAAATAATAATATCCGGCAGTCCTTTTTCTCCGGCATAGTCAATAAGGGTATTATAAAGATTACCTATTTCAGAAAATCATCAAAATAACGGGTTATATGCTCATGTAAGTGCACCCTGTCATGTCCTGTCATATTATGTCCATGGCCCGGATATATAAAGAAATCGGGATGCGTACCCTTTTTAATGGCAGAATGCAGGAATTGCAAACTCTGTTGCATCACTACAGTAGGGTCTTCATCCCCATGTATCAGCATCAGGCGGCCTTTAAGGTCTCCGGCACGCTCCACCATACTCGAATTTTTATATCCTTCCTGATTTTCCTGAGGACTATCCATATAGCGCTCACCATACATCACTTCGTAATATTTCCAGTCCGTAACAGGTCCTCCCGCCACTCCTACCTTAAATGTTTCGGGATGGCGAAGCATCAGGTTCAGGGTCATAAATCCGCCGTAACTCCAACCATGCACCCCTATCCGGCCGGCATCTACATACGCTAACGATTTCAGATATTCCACACCTGTCATCTGGTCTTCCGTCTCCACTACCCCAAGCCGGCGATGCGTAATATTTTCAAAATCTATTCCCCTGTTCGATGTACCTCTGTTGTCCATCGTAAACACCACATAACCTTTCTCTGCCATGTAGATATCCCATCCTCTGACCTGTCCCATCCATGAGTTATCCACCATCTGTGAATGAGGCCCTCCATATACATAAACAATGACCGGATATTTCTTGTCCGGGTCGAAATTTAGCGGTTTCACCAGACGATAATATAAGTCTGTCGCATTATCATTCGCTTTCAGTTTGCCCAATGTTATCTCGGGCAGCTGCACATTTCTGTACGGGTCCTTAGCAGAATAATAGACATACGATTTATTCGATTTGGTTTCTGTAATCGTCACTTTTCCGGGGTTATTCTGCGAAGTGTATCTGTCGCAGATGTATTTTCCCGAAGCACTAAGCATACCGTCATGAACACCTTCTTCCTTCGACAACTGCTCTCTCTTTCCGGTTTTCAGATTCAATTTATAAATATGCTTCTCTATCGGACTTGCTTCGGTAGAGACATAGAACAGGTTCTCGCTTTTTTCGTCAAATCCCAATATAGAAGTAACATCCCATTTGCCGGAAGTAATTTGCTTTAATAATTTTCCGGTCGTATCATAAAGATACAAATGATTGAATCCGTCACGTTCACTTTGCCACAAGAACTTTGAAGGGTCGTTTTTCAGAAATAACACGGGGTTTTCAGGCTCCACATATTTCGGATGAGTTTCGGTAAACAGCGTTGTTTGCAGTTTACCCGTCGCAGCGTCATAACTCTTGACAATACAAGTATCCTGTCCCCGATTAACTTCAGCAATATAGATACTTTTTTCATCGGGGCTCCATGCTATATTTGTCAGGTATTTTTCTTTAGGAGTACCTGTTTTCAGATACACTGTTTGTTGTGTGACAGGATTGTAAACCCCAACTGTAACATGGTGGCTTTTCATGCCAGCCATCGGATATTTTATATCTTTCAGTTTGGCGATACGCGCCGAAATATCTACTAACGGATAATCGGTAACCATAGTTTCATCCATGCGGTAAAATGCCAGAAGGTTTCCTGCCGGAGACCAGAATATACCTTTGTTTATACCGAACTCGTTCCTGTGAACAGATTGTCCGCAGACGATACCCGGATTGGTTTCACTTGTTATAGCAGTCTCTTTCCCCTCCGAGTCCTGTATATACAGATTATTATCTTTTGTATATGCAAGCATTCTGCTTTTTTCGGCCCAGTCATGGTTATTCATTTTGTCTAACGAAAGGAATGTGGCCACTATCTTTTTTGCCACAAAGTCATATAAGTATATCTTGTCAGGAGTGGCGATCAGTATATCATTTGACTCCGGAGAAATAAACTGTATTGTATTCAGGCTTTTCAGTGACTCATCTTTATCGAACCTCATCCCCGAGTTAATATCCTGAAGACTAAGTAGCAACTGAGGTTTCTCTTTGTCTGTATTGGGAGCAATCATCACGGAATCACCCTTTATGTAGGTCAGCTTATCTCCATGCCAACCGAGTTGACGGGGCATTTCGGCACGATACTTGCTAAACGTTTTACCTCCGGGCGTCAGGTCTTCTAATGTCAGGGGTACTTCTTGGCTGTGTGATTTCATTGGAAGCAAAATGCTTATGGCTAAAAAAACGGAATTAATAAATTTCATATCTATAGCTGATTTTTAGTGAACAAAGATAGTGAATTTCTATGTTGCAGATTGATTTAACATGTGCAGATTGATACTTTGGACGTCTAAGATCACCGGAACCAGCAAGAGCACAGCGAATTAATTAATTTTTTTTTAGAACAATTTATTTTTTTAAACGTTTTAGAAATAAAAGTTATACTTTTGCGTTACTAATTATAAGAATGAGAAGTTAGTATATAAACATAAGAAAGTATTTTATGATATATTTTTCCATCTAACTACTTGTCATATTTTAATTAACAAAATAACAAATAGGTCCGCGACCTTATCTAAAAAACGAGAAGATGTTAAAATACAACATATTACGCTGCACAGGACTTATCCTATTGCTTGTCGCAATAGTCACGTCATGCAGCAAAAATCCAAAAGAATTTGAAATAACCGGAAAACTCGACAATGTAACTGGCGATTATTTTTTCATGTCGCATGAAGCCGGAGATTCCGTATTTATAGACACTGTCGCCATCAGCCCAAAAGGTGAATTCTCTTTCCGGGGCGAGATTGATACACTGACAGAATTTTCATTATATTTCAACAAGAACACAAAAAGCACCTTTGTCCTGGCAGATAAAGGCTGGAAAGTAGAACTTAAAGGCGACGTCTTATATCCCGACATCATAGATGTGAAAGGAGGTGATGTGAACGATGATCTCACAAGTTTCAAGGATAAAAACAAGGCCTTGCTGAAATCCCGTGCCGACATATTGAATACCGCTGAAAATAATCTCAAGAACGAAGACAGCCTGGTGGTGAAAGATTATGTTGTGGAACTAAAGAATATCAACTTCGAATTATCAAATATCGCAGCAGCTTATGTGAAGGCAAACCCCGACAAGATAGCCAGCGTAATGCTGATAAATACATTTTTCAAGGATGAAACCTCCATTCCGCGGCTCGACGAAAACCTGTCTCTGCTAAAAGGCAAAGCTGTGGATTTTCCACTGACTGGAGAACTCAAAAGTTTTAGGGATAAAGTTAAGTTGTCGGCAGTAAATGCTTACGCTCCGGGATTTTCTCTAAAAAATATGCAGGACAAAACAGTGCAGCTATCTGACTTTAGAGGCAAATATGTACTTCTTCTATTTGCAGCTACCACATGCGAGGTATGCCGCGACGAAAAACAAGACGCAATCAATGTCTATAACGAACTGAAAAAACAAAAAAAGAATATCGAATTCATTTCCATCGTGAAAGACTCCGAACAGGTACCTCTCGCCGAAAACATAACCGATACTATAAAATGGAATATATTACCTGTAAAAGGGGGGTGGGCTGCAAAACCGTTCGACACCTATTACATTCGCGAAATACCTTACAATATCCTGATTTCACCGACCGGAATCATTCTGGAAAGAGATTTACCGATCCGTGCAGTCTTGAATAAGATGGAAGAGCTTACGGGCGAAAAGAAAAAGTGAGATAAAGAATCAATAAAAATTAATACACCATTTTCTGGTGGAGATCTTTAGGGAGGTGTGTCTAAAGTAGAACAGCACTATCAATGTGCTATCCTCTTTGTCATCCTGAGTGCAACGAAGGATCTCAGCCCTGAGAAACGAGATGTTTCACTCCGTTCAACACGACAACCAACGGTCACAGGAGTGTAGCGTATGTAAATAGATAGTAAAAAATACTTTAGACACACCCTCATAGATTCTTTACTACTTACCCTCAAAACATTGAGAGCAACAATTTATCTATAGCCTGTACCACCTGGCTACGCGAACCCGTAAAATTATTTACCATTACGGTAAATGCATATTTCTTATCCCCATTTGTATAATATCCCGCAAAGCATTGTACCCCATAGATACTACCGCTTTTCATCGAGATCTTTCCCGCAAGGCGTGTTCCTTTAAGCCGGTTGCTTACAGTTCCGTCTTTCCCCGCTTTGGGTAACGATTCCAGAAATACATCAGCATATTTGCTTTTTGCCAGCATATACACCAGCAAGTCGCACATGAATACAGGACTCACGGCGTTGGACGGAGCAAGGCCGCTTCCATCGAACATAGTAAGTGCATCGATATTCAATCCCCGGGTTTTCCACAGGTCTTTCGTTCTGTCAATTCCCGCATCCAGGGCAGAGGAGTATATATCGGTCGTTTTTGTACGGCCTACAGTGCGTATAAGATGTTCCGCATAATGGTTGTTGCTCCTTACATTGGTATCCTTTATTATGTCTTTCAATGGAAAAGACTCGTGCCGATAGAATATATCTTCATTAAAAGCCTTCCTGTTTTCCGAGTACATCTGATTGTAATACCTGTCGTAAGCGCTTTCTACCGAACCTATCTTAAAACCTTTATCAAATAAGGCCTTTGCCAGTACCTCGCCGAGATATAAGCCCGGATCAGGGATATCACCTTTTATACTGAACGACGGCCTTCCAGCGGGGATATCGCCCGAGAGAATCCTGTTCACAGAAAAAGGTTCTCCGTGAATATATCCGTTATCCTGACCTGTAGTATTCATTGTAAGGGTATTACGGAACGACAGGTTCATTTCGGGCTGGGTCTTTATTATAACCGGGCAGGTATCTCGGCGCATCGTATTGAAAAAGAGCTTATAGGTATTATCGTAGACGCTGATACCATAACTTGCCGCAGCGTAATAATTGCCCATATCCTGATATGTCCATCGTTGCGACACTCCTTCATACCCGAAATAATCGTCGACGATAGTAATATTCAGATTTTTTGTTGAATCGAACTTCTGCCTGATCCGATCTGTCCATTGAGACAGGAACGCATCGGGGATATTATCCAATTGCCCGGTACCCAGTGTAGGATCGCCATATCCATGTACCAGTAATCTATCACGTTTATCTTTATCCACAGCCAGTGTAGTCTGATATTTATAATCAGGGCCCAGCGTTTCCAGCGCAGTGGCGGTGGTTACCACCTTCAGTATTGATGCGGGAGTATATGCCTTATCTTCATTATATCCGGCAAGCTGCCTGCCGGACAGGTCTTTAACGCAAATACCGACGGAGGCATGTTTGAGCCCCTGATGATTGAGGAAAGTTTGTATCCCTGCTTGTTTTACCTGCGCATTCAGTATATAAGGAACTAATACCAAGAATGTTAATAAACATCTACCCTTTGCTTTCATCATAGACAGATTATTACCGTAAATAAGAAAAAATAAAATATCTTTGTAAAGATATATCAAATTAATTAAAACAGCATCTGCATATGACAATGGGACAACCATTCGACAAGCCTTTTACCTTCGACCGTACTATCCGCTTGTTGATAAGCGTACTGGCTGTCGGGGCCGCCCTTTACTTTCTGTATTTACTGAAAGATGTATTACTGCCTTTTTTCGTGGCATGGCTTTTAGCTTATATGCTTAATCCGCTGGTACGGTTTTATCAAAGGAAGCTAAAACTCCCGCACTCTATAGCCGTTGTGCTTACGTTGCTGTCGGTGGCAGGAATATTTACGCTGCTCGGATTCATACTGGTTCCCCTTATCGAAAATGAAATATGGCAGATCAACAACCTTATTGCGAGTTATGATCTGTCGGCAATAAGCCAAAACGGTATTCCGGTAAGTGTAGCCGACATTATAGGCAGGTATGTAGACTACAAGGAACTTCAAAGCACCTTATCGAAAGACAACCTCGTAGAGATTATCCAATATATAAGCCCTGCCGTAGAGTCCCTGTTTTCGGGTACGATATCCTTTCTTTTTGGCCTTACGGTAGTTTTTATCGTTATCCTGTACCTGATATTTATATTGCTCGACTATGATAAGATAAATGAGCTTTGGCGATTTCTCATTCCCCCCAAATATCGCCCGATAGTAGGACGCATTACACTGGACGTTGAAACAAGCATGAATAAATATTTCCGTCATCAGGCTTTTATCTGCTGCATTCTGGCTGTGCTGTATGCTACCGGGTTTCAGATTATAGGTTTACCGATGGCAATTATGTTTGGTCTTTTTGTCGGTCTTGTACATATGATACCATACCTTCAGGTTATCACATTCCCGCCGGCGATACTGCTCTGCTGGTTGCGGGCATCACAGACCCACGACAGTTTCTGGGTTATGCTGGGTCTGGTAGCATTGATATATGTCATTGTGCAATGCATCATGGATTTATTCCTGGTACCGAAGATAATGGGCAGAGCCATGGGGTTGAATCCGGCAATCATTCTCTTATCCCTTTCCGTATGGGGTTCACTGTTGGGTGTAGTGGGTATGATAATTGCCATTCCTCTTACCACAATGCTTCTTTCTTATTACAAAGAATTTATTACCTCAGCCGAAAAACTGCAAGCCATAGAAGAAGCGCAACAGGAGATACCTTTCGATGAAAGTTGAAATTAATTGATTTTTTTGTATCTTTATGCCTCATTTTTGAAAATCAACAAAATAATATAATAATGCAGTTAACAGCAAAATTAATTCAAGTACTTCCTGTGCAGACAGGTATGGGTAAAAACGGAGAGTGGAGAAAACAGAGCATCATTCTGGAAACCGATGGTATGTATCCCAAAAAAGTATGCATGACTTTCTGGGGCGATAAAATTAATGAGTCTATACTTCAAATAGGAAATATTCTGGATGTATCTTTCGACGTAGAAAGCCGCGAATATAACGGAAACTGGTACACTGACCTCAGAGCATGGAAAGTAGAACCTGCAGGTGCAGGTCAACCTGCTCCGGTACAGGGATATGGACAAGCTGGCCAACCTGCACAACCTGCTCCTCCGGTGGACTTTAGCGGCGACAGTGGCGACGACCTGCCTTTTTGATGGATTTTCGGGTTAAATGTTTGTCTGTCAAAAAATAAGTTTTATCTTTGCACCTCGTTAAATAATATAAATAACAACTTATGTATTTAGATTCAGCTAAAAAGCAAGAAATCTTCGCAAAACACGGAAAGTCTAACACTGATACTGGCTCACCTGAAGCCCAGATAGCATTGTTTTCATACCGTATTTCGCATTTGACTGAGCACTTGAAGTCAAATAAGAAGGATTATAACACTGAAAGATCTCTAAGACGCCTTGTAGGTAAACGTCGCCGTTTGCTTGATTACCTGATAGATAATGATATTGAGAGATATCGTGCTATCATCAAAGAACTAGGTATCAGAAAGTAATCTTTCGGAGAAAAGATTTATTAAGGGATTGTTTCGATTGGAACAATCTCTTTTTGTTTTATCTTTATACACATTCATTCAGTAAATATATGGAGAAGCTAACCATAATAAAAGTCGGCGGCAAAATTGTGGAAGAAGAACAATCGCTGAAACAACTACTAAAAGATTTTGCCGGAATAGAAGGATATAAAATACTCGTTCATGGCGGAGGGCGGTCAGCAACAAAACTGGCTGAGCGCCTCGGTATAGAAAGCCGCATGATAAACGGCCGCCGTATCACGGATATAGAAACACTGCAGGTAGTAACGATGGTTTACGGAGGCCTTGTTAATAAAAATATTGTCGCAGGACTACAAGCCCTGGACGTCAATGCCCTTGGACTTACAGGTGCGGATATGAATCTGATCCGTTCCGAAAAAAGGCCTGTAAGAGATATAGATTACGGATTTGCAGGAGATGTAAAGGAAGTGAATACCGGAATACTATCATCCCTCATATCCCAGGGAATAGTACCTATATTGGCTCCCCTCACCCATGATAAGCAAGGCCATATATTAAACACCAATGCCGACACAATAGCCGGAGAAACAGCAAAAGCCCTTGCTAAAGTATTTGATGTGAACCTTGTGTATTGCTTCGAGAAGAAGGGGGTGCTGATGGACGAAAATGATGATAATAGTGTAATCCCGTCACTAGACAAAGCTGAATTTAAGGATTTGGTTCACAAAGGTGTTATACAAGGAGGTATGATACCTAAACTTGACAACGCATTCGAATCTATCGAAGCAGGTGTTAAAGAAGTGGTGATAACAAGTGCAGATGAGATTGGAAAAAACTCAGGCACACACATTTATCTTCCTTGAAAAGGAATATTTTTGTTAAGCGGTTATTAAGAAATAATCTATATGACATCTTTTTATATTCTTTTTTTCTATTTGTTTTTAAATTTGATAAAAAGAATATACATTTGCTTATGATTAATTATAAATCTTAACTAAAAACTAACAAAAAGTAACTTATGAAAACAATTCTTAAAACAAACTTAATTATTATTACACTGTTATTGGCTATAGGCATTCAAGCACAAGACAAACCTCTTACTTTTGGCGTAAAGGCTGGGATGAATCTTTCGAATATGACTGAAGACCTAAAAGGAGATGCTAAAATTGGATTCAATGTAGGAGTAACATTGGATTATACTTTGGCATCGGACCTGTATTTATTGACAGGGCTGGACTATTCTCTTGAAGGAACAAAAGAAGGCGATTCAAAGATAAATTTATCATATTTGAAATTGCCTGTACATATAGGATATAAATTCCAGGTAGCAGAAAATACTAAATTGGTATTGCATGCCGGTCCGTATATAGCATATGCTGCAAGTGGTAAATACAAAGCCGGCGCAATAAGTATTGATGCATTCAATAAAGACATAGAAGAGGCGTTAGGTTTCAAATATAACAGATTCGATTTTGGTGTCGGTCTTGGTGTTGGGGCTGAGTTTAACAAGATTGTCGTAGGATTGGGTTATGATTTAGGTTTAAGTAATCTGATTAATGTAAAAAACAGTGCAGCTGTTGAAGATATTACAGGAATATCTAATCCGAGCGGTAAAAATATGAACGCTTACCTGACAGTAGGATATAAGTTCTAAACAACAGGTCAGAATATAAAGCAAGCTCCGAAACCCGGGGCTTGTTTTTTTTATATACAATACCTTACTACCCACTTAAACACTTTCAGAAAACTTTATCTATATATAGCTGATAGCCGGAGCTCTTTGACAGATTTGGAAGGGATTAAAATTTAATGTTTAAGAATTTAAAGATTGGGAAAAAGTAAAAAAGCAGGAAAAGTTGTCAGGTTTGTCAGATTTTTATATAGTGTTCTTTGTGTAAATCTTTGTACCCCTTGTGGTAAAGAGTTTTAACCACTAAGTACACAAAAGAAATCACAAAGGGCACAAAGGCTAAAAAGACTGTTACCTTTGTTACCTTTTAATAAGTAGTAAGTTGAAAGTTACATGAGATACGAGTAGACAAGACACGAGATACAAGTTGTTAACTGATGACTGCTAACTGTTAACTGTAAAAAAGTGTCAACTTTGTAAAGTTTTTCCTATAAACTATTGGATAACAACGATCAGCCAATAAGTAAAATAACTTGCTTTTTTATATCTATTGAGCATTTAATATTTAAGAATGAAGGGTACGCAACTCATGTATATTGTCTTTTCAGTCTCCATCCCCTTAATTCTCAAAAACTTTGCGTACCTTTGTCCGATTTTAAGAAGTTTAGAAAAAAATATTTATGATGAATCCGATTACAAAGAGTATCGATTTAGGTGATGGAAGGACTATCACCCTTGAAACCGGAAAATTAGCAAAACAAGCGGATGGATCTGTAATGCTGCGCATGGGTAATACCATGATGCTGGCTACAGTCTGCGCAGCCAAAGACGCTAAACCGGACGTTGATTTTATGCCTTTACAGGTAGAGTATAAAGAAAAATTTGCTGCATTCGGCCGTTTCCCCGGAGGTTTTCTTCGCAGGGAAGGGCGTGCTTCAGATTATGAAATATTGGTTTGCCGTCTTGTAGACCGCGCGCTTCGCCCGTTATTTCCGGATGATTATCATGCAGAAGTATTTGTGAATGTTACGCTGTTCTCTTCCGACGGAGTAGATATGCCGGACGCATTGGCAGGACTTGCTGCTTCCGCCGCACTGGCTGTATCTGATGTGCCTTTCAACGGGCCGATATCAGAAGTGAGAGTTGCACGCGTCGACGGACAATTTATCCTTAACCCGACTTTCGCTCAACTGGAGCAAGCTGATATGGATATTATGGTAGGTGCTACTATCGACAATATCATGATGGTAGAAGGTGAGTTTAAGGAAGTTTCAGAAGCAGAAATGCTGGAAGCGATCAAAGTAGCGCACGAAGCGATCAAAGTACAATGCCAGGCTCAGATAGAACTGATGGAAGCTGTAGGCAAAACAGTAAAGCGCGAATACTGTCACGAAGTAAATGATGAAGATCTTCGTAAAGATGTATGGGCAAAATGCTACGACAAGGCTTACGCTGTAGCAGCATCAGCTAATACAAACAAGCACGAGCGCGGGGATAACTTCGCAGCTATCGTAGAGGAATATAAGGCAAGCCTGACTGAAGAAGAACTGGCAGAAAAGGGTTCTTTGATATCCCGTTACTATCACGATGTGGAAAAAGAAGCTATGCGCCGTTCTATCCTCGATGAAGGAAAACGCCTCGACGGACGTTCCACAACAGAAATCCGCCCTATATGGAGCGAAGTGGATTACCTGCCGGGAGCGCATGGGTCTGCTATCTTTACTCGTGGAGAAACACAGTCACTGACAACAGTTACTTTAGGTACCAAACTGGATGAGAAAATCATCGATGATGTACTAAACAATGGAAAAGAAAGGTTCCTTTTACATTATAATTTCCCTCCGTTCTCTACCGGAGATGCACGCCCGCAACGTGGTGTAGGCCGTCGTGAAATCGGACACGGAAACCTTGCTCACAGGGCATTGAAACCAATGATTCCGGCTAACTACCCATATGTTATCCGCGTAGTATCGGATATTCTTGAATCGAATGGTTCATCTTCTATGGCAACCGTTTGTGCCGGAACTCTGGCTCTGATGGATGCCGGTGTGCAGATCAAGAAACCGGTAACGGGTATAGCAATGGGACTTATTTCAGAGAAAAAAGGTACAAACTTCGCTGTACTTTCCGACATACTCGGAGATGAAGACCACCTCGGTGATATGGACTTTAAAGTATGTGGAACAAAAGACGGTATCACTGCTACCCAGATGGATATTAAAGTAGACGGATTGTCATACGAGATACTCGAAAAAGCCCTGAATCAGGCTCGTGAAGGACGTTTACACATTATGGGTAAAATCCTTGAAACATTGCCTGAACCACGTGCGGACTTCAAAGAAAACGCTCCGCGTATCGAGGTTATTATCATCAACAAAGAGTTTATCGGTGCAGTTATCGGCCCTGGTGGTAAGATCATTCAAGGTATCCAGGAAGAAACAGGCGCTATCGTTACTATCGAGGAAATTGATGGTTATGGCCGCGTAGAAATATCTGCTACAAGCAGAACTTCTATCGAAGCCGCCGTTGCGAAAATCAAAGGCATTGTAGCCGTTCCCGAAGTAGGCGAGGTGTACACAGCCAAAGTCCGTTCGGTAATGCCTTACGGTGCATTCTGTGAATTCCTACCGGGCAAAGATGGTTTGCTTCATATCTCTGAGATCTCTTGGGATCGCATCGAAGATATGGAAAAAGCCGGACTGAAAGAAGGCGATGAAATAGAAGTGAAACTGATTGACATCGACCCTAAAACCGGGAAATTCAAATTATCCCGTAAGGTACTTCTTCCACGTCCTCCAAGACCGGAAAAGCCTATACAGAAGAACAACAACGAAGGAAACAACTAATCTATCTACTATATGAAGAATGGGGGATGGCTCTAAAGGGCTATCCCCTATTTTTATTCCCGCTTATCCTTTTAAACCGTTCCATCGTAGCCAGTACATTATTCACATACTTCATCGTTTCGCCACCTCTGAAATACCCGCTTTTACATACCGGGTCATTATAGTATTCCGGATTGCTTTTCAGCTCCAGATACTTTTGCACATTTCCTTCCCATATATAGGGATTGGCTCCGTATTTAAAGGCAAGAGCCTGCGCATCATTCACATGTCCGTTTCCTGCATTATAGGCAGCCAGTATAAATTTTTCGCGTTCACTGATACTCTCTACTTTCCGGAAGATTTTGTCCAGCCTGTCCAGTAATTCGACAGCTGCCCCGATACTCAGGTCAGGGTTCATGCGGTCTTGACTTGTCAACCCCAATGAGGCCGCAGTACGAGGCATCAGCCCCATAATTCCGGCAGCGCCCGCCCACGAAGTAAGATTGTTTTGGAACCGGGACTCATGATAGCAAATAGCAGCAAGGAACTGCCATTCATATTTTGTGTTCTTGGCATGTTTCCTAAACAGATCGTCATAAACAGAAACCGCACCTTTGGGCAGATTTTTCGGAATCTCGTAATCCCCCTCAAAAAGCTGTTTGCTTAACTCGAAATATTTCTTTATAATACTCTTATATACAGGCGTATTGTCATTCTCGGCAAACCATTCATTAAGAGCGTTCGCCAGATTCGGCATATCCTTACGCACCGCCCATGAGGCCCGTTGCTCGAAGCTTATTGGCAAAGAGATGTCAATATTCCTGAAATAAGTGCGGTTTAACCTGGCAATATATTCATCACAGGCTGTATATCTTATCTTGCCCAACGATACCATCTCTATCAGGTCCTCGCTGGTAATAGTATCCTCACTAACTGTATGTATCTTAATTCCTCCTCCTAATTCCGAATCAAGATTGAGCAGGCGTTGGTGATATTTTGTATCCGCCTCTACATACACCTCTTTTCCGATAAGACCTGTTACATCCTTTATTATAGTGTCTCCTTTATTCGCCCTCTGAACAAGAACCTGATGGGTTATCTGTTGCAGTCCGCAATAGGAAATGGAATCTTTCAACTCATTTTGTATAGGCACTGCATAGGCGATAAGATCTCCCTCCCCCCTTTTTAACATTTCTATCAGCCGGGTGGTATTCTCCGCCACTTTTACATTCAGTTTCAACCCGTAATGATCGCAGAAGTCCTGAGCAAGATCGTAGTCGTACCCCATTGGCTCTTCTCTGTAAATAAAGTATGAAGTAGAACTATTGAGCGTTATAATAGTCAGTTCGCCTTTCTCCTTTATTTGTTCAAAGTCGTAAACGGATTGTTCCTGCTGCTTCTTACAAGAGAAAAAAAAGCAGGACGAAAGCAACAGGTAGACGATAAGGCTATATTTCATAATGCAACTCCTGTTTTTAATACATTGTGAATCTTACTCCGGCAGCCCAGACCTTCCACAGATCGAAGCCTGTCAGCATTTTATAATTTAAAATCGCCAGTGATTATATCTTCCACTTTGATATTATATTCCGCAACGATATGATTTATCACATCTGCGGCTGTAGGCAAATTATCTATCAAAGAACTTACCTGCCCTATTTCCAATTCACCCTCAACAAGATCACCTTCAAAGATTCCTTTTTTAGAACGGCCGCGTCCGAGCAACTCGCGCATTTCTTCTACCGATGCACCTCTGTCTTCGGCAGACTGCACTGCATTATAGAACTCATTCTTTATCATGCGGGTAGGGCTGAGCTTTTTCAGAGAGAGAACAGTATCACCTTCTTTCAGGTTAATACAGAGTTCCTTAAATTCCTGAGAAGCCGAACTCTCCTGTGTCAGGGCAAAACGTGTACCCATCTGTATCCCTTCCGCACCTAATGCAAAAGCTGCCAGCATTCCGTTACCTGTACCAATCCCTCCTGCTGCAATAAGCGGAATATGTATACTTTGTCTTACCTGTGGTATAAGCACCATGGTAGATGTTTCCTCACGGCCATTATGTCCTCCGGCTTCGAACCCTTCGGCTACAACAGCATCCACACCCGCTTCCTGACATTTCAGTGCAAACTTGGAACTGGATACCACATGGGTTACAATGATGCCGTTATCCTGTAACTTTTTAGTCCAAAGTTTTGGATTACCTGCCGATGTGAATACAATCTTCACCCCTTCGGAAATAATAATATCCATTATCGTGTCTATTTCAGGGTACATCAACGGCACGTTGACTCCAAATGGTTTATCTGTTGCAGCCTTACATTTCCGGATATGCTCACGAAGTGTTTCGGGGTGCATCGATCCGGCCCCGATAAGCCCTAATCCTCCTGAATTACTTACAGCCGAAGCCAGTCTCCAGCCACTACACCATACCATTCCTCCCGAGATAATGGGATATTTTATTCCAAATAAAGATGTTATTCTGTTTGTCATTGTTTATATTTTGATTCTTACTTGTTAATGATAAATTAGAAAAGGTTACAAAGGTAACAGAAATCAATTAATAATTAAAAATGAAGAATTAAGAATGTCTTTTTACACAGTTTCTATATAAACTTGACAAAGTTGACACTTTTACACGATTTTCATTTGTCAGTTTTTCTATCATGTTCTTCTTTTTCGCTGTTCTCCATTTATCTTCTCTCTGCATAGATAAAGTTTTTCCAGAAGAATTCAATACAAGTTCAACCTTAGAGGCGGTTTATGACTTTAACTTCTCCAGTTGCTCTTTAGAAAGATAGATATATTTCTGCCCCTTCATTTTAGCATCACTTACTGCAGACTGAACCTCATATTCAAGAAACTTTCCGCGCGAATATTCTTCTATTTCCGAAAGTGATATTTTTATTTCTCCATCAATTGCCGGTGTTTCTTCCTCTACCTCAGCTTGTATAGATTCTTCTTCCTCTAAAAGTGGTTCTGATTGCTCTTCTGCAGAAGTAGTCTCGTACACATCCGGGATTTCCTCTACAGCCTCTATCACCGGTTCTTCATCCAAAAATGTAGCAATCTCTTCCTTCTCTTCTTTTATTGCTGTTACTATATCTGCCACATTTGCAGGAACAGGAGGAATCTCAATCTTTATTACCCCAGTTTCTTTCACTATTTCTTCTTCCTTATAAGCAGGAGGAGTATCGGAAACCGCCTTGTTTTCTTCTATAATCCCGGACAGGAAATCTTCAATTTCATCAATCTTATCCCGTTCCAATTCATATAGTTTATCTATTTCATGCGTCTTATATTGCAATTGAGGCATTTTCCGCAAAAGCTTTTCCCGCTCGAAACATACAAGTGAAATATATGGTTTACCGGAAAGAGAGGTTTTGAGATCGATTATTATCCTATAATTCTTGCTCTCTCTCACTTTATAATCTATAAGATCACGGTAGGACAACCGATGAATCACGTCATCATCTTCTATGAAAATGAACTCTTTAGCTGCACTATCATAGCTGAATAAATAGAAGCCTACCGCGCTGTCTATTATTTCATCACCGTTGAACCCCTCGCAGGTTTTAAGGACAGAGCGAAGCCTTTGAGAATAAGAATCAGACCAATTAAACCCGTTTGATGAATTTTGGTTCTGCTCACGGCTTTGTTTCATAAAGTGATTTACAAGCCGGATAAGAATAAAGATAAGGATCGCATAACCGAATATTGACATTGGGGTAATTTATTGAAAATTTATAAAAAGATGACATTAACAAACTTACAAAAAAAATGGAGATGATAAACTCTTTACACAGAAAATCGATTGGATAAAATAACTCATATATAACAAGGATAGACATTTCCCGTATGAACATACAAAAGAATTAAATACAAAAGTGCAGGTAATATAACACTACCTGCACTCATTATATATTTTCCCCGATTATCCGTTCACTTTCTTATAGTCGGCAAGGAAAGTAGCCAGTCCGCTATCGGTGAGCGGGTGTTTCAGCAACCCTTTGATTGCGGCCAACGGGCATGTGGCCACATCCGACCCCACTTCGATACATTGGATAATGTGCTGCGTGCTGCGTATCGAAGCCGCCAGAACCTGAGTATCCATATCATATGTGGAATACATATCCACTATCTTGCTTACCAGTTCTATTCCATCACTGGAAATATCATCGAGACGCCCAACAAACGGCGACACATAAGTAGCTCCTGCTTTTGCGGCCAATAGCGCCTGTCCCACAGAAAAGACCAGTGTACAATTGGTCCGGATACCTTTCTTGCTGAAATACTTTATAGCTTTGATTCCATCTTCTATGCAAGGTACTTTCACCACAATATTTTTGTGAAGAGCAGCAAGCTCCTCCCCTTCTTTTATCATCCCCGCATAATCCGTCGCTATTACCTCGGCACTGACATCGCCATCTACGATGTTACAGATTTCCACATAATGCTTACGCTGGTTTTCCACACCTTTTATACCCTCTTTTGCCATCAGGGAAGGATTTGTTGTTACTCCGTCTAGTACTCCGAGATCATTGGCTTCACGGATCTGGTCCAAATTGGCTGTGTCGATAAAAAACTTCATAATAGGTTATTTTTTAATGGGTTATTATCTGTACCTCTAAGTTCCGAATATATTTTAATAAAAACAACTCTAATGAGCCAATTGTTTTTTTTAAGGAATATGTCATTCTCAGATAAAACCTGTCCTGATACGGATACATTCATTCCGCTAAATTCCAATATTATTTGTCCGGTTTGATATTAATTATATCTTTGCATCAATATTTAATAATTTATGTCTCTTACTCATAAGAATATATTGGTGCTGTAAATAGCCCGTAATCTGTAATACAACTTACTTTTACCGGCTATCTCTTCATTCTTTACCCGAATACTTCATTTTTCGGGTGATTTACTTTTTTGCATTTTATTAAAAACATTTTGTTACTATCATCTATGAAGGTTGTCGTACCCTCATACCACGATATGCATAAACTAAAAGCATCAATTATCATGAGTAAAGAAACAAAAACAACGGAAAAAGGAATAAAACGGGTAAGTCCATTCCTGAAGCAGCAAAATAATAGCCAAGAAGCGAAACAGTTTATAAATAGCCAGCTGGCAGAAATCAATTTATATAAAAAATACAAAGGTTTCCGCAACTATGCATTCTATATCGTACTAAAATTCAGGTAAATAATGGTTATAGAAACAGCACGATTGAGAATTGTTCCGCTAACGGCAGAGCAATTCCGTCTGCTCTTGATCGGAGTAGACAGAATGGAAACAGAAATGGGACTGATACCGTCCGGAGAGTGCCTGGATAAACACACCCAACAGGCAATGGAGTATCAGTACCAAAAAGCGTTGTCTGACCCAGATAACTTTATCTGGCTTACCAACAGGCAAATCATATTAAAATCGGAGAATAAAGCTATCGCCAGTGCCAATTTTAAAAATTCGCCGACGGGAAATAAATGTATTGAGATAGGATATGGTACAAATACCCGTTACCGCAATAAGGGTTACATGACCGAAGCCGTACAGGCCATGTGCGAATGGGCATTAAGTCAACCGGGAGTGAAATCCGTAACAGCAGAGACAGAAAAAGGTAATATCGCATCACACAGGATATTGCAAAAATGTGGCTTCGTAAATTACCAAAAAAATAAAAGTAGCCTATGGTGGAAACTTGATTCAGTAAAAAGCAGCAATATGAATGATCTGAAAATAAGAAAAATTACAGAGGAAGAACAACCCGAAGTATACAAGCTGATTAAGACAGCATTTGAAACAGCAAAAGTAAAGGACGGTGACGAACAGGACTTCGCTCAAGAATTAAGACAAGGTGATAATTATATTCCTGAGATGGATTTGGTTGCAGAAGTGAATAATAAGATAGCCGGACAAATCATGTTCACAAAAACATATGTAACCAGAGCCAACAACAGCAAAACGGAAGCCCTTCTCATTGCACCCATTTCCGTACTTCTCGAATACAGGAATTTGGGAATCGGCTCGGCATTAATTCGTGAAGGATTCAGGCTTGCCCGTGAAATGGGTTATAAATCGGTTTTCCTTTGTGGTGATCCTGCATATTATCTCCGGTTTGGATTTAAACCTACATCCGCATATGGGATCAGGCATATATTGGGATTCCCTGAAGAGAATGTGATGGTATGCGAACTGGTTGATGCTGCACTTGAAGGGATTTACGGAACTGTAGATTTTTGTTAAATTTATTGGACTATTATACTATAAAACGGGCCATATCCATTATTTTTGTAATCACATTCCAAACACATTATGATTGCAAACAAAAGATATTGGTATCATATTATCGCCATCTTCACAGTGATAGTATGGGGAACAACATTTGTATCCACAAAAATACTGATCGGATATGGCCTTTCTCCTGTTGAAATATTCCTCTACCGCTTTGTCCTGGCTTATATAGGAATATGGTTTTTCTGTCCCCGCACTCTTTTTGCAAACAGCAAGAAAGATGAGTTGTTGTGCGCTGCGGCCGGACTGACAGGAGGCGCATTATATTTTGTATTCGAAAATACAGCTTTAGGAATAACACTGGCGTCCAATGTTTCACTGATAGTATGTACTTCTCCTATTTTTACAGCCTTGCTGACATTCCTTTTCTACAAAAAAGAACCATTGAGGCCACGCCTTATTACCGGATCTCTGGTCGCTCTTGTGGGGATGGCTTTAGTTGTTTTCAATGGTAGTTTTATTTTACAGATCAATCCGCTTGGCGATATGCTGACTGTGTTAGCCGCTTTGTCATGGGCTTTCTATGGCATTATACTCAAACAATTGAACGGAAGATACTCCACTCTGTTTATCACCCGGAAAGTTTTCTTTTACGGAATCATAACCATGTTGCCTTTTTCCCTGATGGATTCGGCTACATTCACACCCTCTTTGCTCATCAATCCCGTAATAGCATCAAACCTCATCTTTCTCGGATTAATAGCCTCACTGTTGTGTTTCATTGCATGGAACAGCGCAGTGAAGGAACTGGGGGTAGTGCAAACATCCAATTATATCTATTTCGTTCCACTTGTCACGTTGCTCACATCGGCAATTGTTATAGACGAACATATCACTATCGTCGCGCTGTTTGGCTCCGTATTTATCCTGTTGGGTGTCTATGTGGCAGAGAATGGCTTTAAGTTGAAATTCAGGCCTGGATAAAGAGACTGTCTTTATATCTCAAATATTCTTGTTTTGTATACGCCTATATTCCGATTTTGTTATTACCTTTACTATAATATACTAATATATATTTGATATAAAATTAACGATATGACAAAAAAAGTATTAGCCGTAACTTTAGTAGCTGCCGTAGCCAGTGTTGCGGTATATGCTTATGTTCAGAATAATAAGAAAAAGAAACGCAGGAATCTGCCTTTAAACTTTATCTAATCGAGTTCGCTTACATCTGCAATCCCATTGCGGTTGAATAACACACGGTATTTTCTGTAGTATTCGTCTTTATCGGATATGCATTGCACTATAAAGTACAGTGAATATATTTTATTGCCATCCAGTGTCACGAAACCTTTCTCCTCATCGGACATATAAAGCGGAATCGAAGGATTATCCATTTTCTGAGTAAAGTTCATCAGATTGAAACGGGTGATGTCATTGATTCCCGATAAGCGGTATTCCTTATACTTTTCTATATCTTCCCTCGACAGGCTTACCCATTTACGATAAAGTACGATTTTTTCGTCATAGAATTGGTTTTCGGCCTCCACCAGCGGTGAGCGGGCCCTTAAATTACGAACCGCTTCCGGCAACTTGTTCTCTTCTATATAATCGAAAGCCTCTTTTATCCACCCTATTTCCTGTTTACGGATACTCAGCTTCAATTTGGTATCGAAATACTTTTTGCCCAGTTTGGATGAAAAATAATAGCGCATCATATCTTTTATCCGGTCTTTGAACATATAACTGAAGACCAGTATAATAAACAAGTCGGTGGTAAAATTACCAAACCGTAACGTAGCAAAAAAGGACACGACAGTGGCAAACACCATGGCTATACCTGCTGCTATACTATAATAAAACTGTTCGGCCAGTAATCCGTCCTTTTTCCGCACTATTTGCAGAAACAGGTCACTTTCTACAAGTTTCTTCAAGATATTACGCTGGGAAATAACAAGACTGTTATGTTTTTCGTCGTCCTTATCCAACAATCTGAATCCACGCTTTTTACGATGAGCGATTTCGTCTTCCACCAATCGGTGTAATTCGGGCTTCAAACGTGTATATACAGGCCGGCCTTCCAGAAATCTCATGATCTGGAATGTGTATTGCTCGGTGATATTCCCAAGGAAGTCATCTCCATAGAGGAAGAATTCCCTCTGTTGCTGAGTAATATCGGGTTTAGTCAATTCATCCCACATTTCACGGTATTGCAATGCTATATCCCTGATATCGCGTATATAATTTTCGACATGCAAAGCTATTTTTTCATCTGTTGCCGTATTCTTTATTATCTGTACGTGGCGGCGCAGCGCGCTTTTAAGAATACAAACAAACATCTTCACCTGATAGACAAAACTCTCCGACCTTATCTCATCGGCAGGATTCACAGCCAAATCGTCCAGTGCTTTCTGTAAACGCGGTAAAGGCCCCCGCCCCGCTTTAAGTATTTCGGCCAGAGAATATATGGGTGTAATAAGGCGGATATTATTCTTTACATCCCTGTAAAAGTCACTTTTCTTATAGGTAGAACGATTGATATCGAGACTATTGGGCAAAAACAACCACGTGTTGATCTTGAAATCATTCACATCCTTAGTATTTTTATTGGTAATAAAGCCAATCTTAAACTCTAATGAAAAGTTGTCATGTACTTTTACTTCGGTATCGATCATATTTTACATAAGTAGTAAGTAATGAGTAATAGGTAATAAGTTTTTAGCTTGCTGGTATATCAGATGCTAATACACTATTTCCTTATTCTTAATTTTTCATTCGTCATTCATTCGTCCATTCCCTATAAGGATATTTTACCAAAGATGAATTATAGTAACGGCTGTCTCCTGTCACTTCGGTTCCCAACCAGTCAGGCCTGTCAAATTCTTCTTCTTTATCGCCCAGTTCTATCTCGGCCATTATAAGCCCTTCATTTTCACCATGGAATTCATCCACCTCAAATTTACGAATCCCATTCCTAATATAATAGCGCACTTTATCTATAATGCCCGGTTCGCATAGTTTTATCAATTCACGGGCTTCCTCTCCGGGTATTTCTTTCTCCCATTCGTAACGGGACATACCCGACTCATCCCCTGCACTCTTAATCGTAATATACGCCTTATCTCCTTTTATACGGATGCGGACGGTACGTTCGGGAACAGAAGACAGGTAGCCCTGCACGATCTCCTCATGTGCATAGGCATATTGTTTAAAGTCGCCCTTGACTAAAAATTTCCGTTCTATTTCTAAAGCCATGTATTTCAGTTAGCAGTTAACAGTCAACAGAACTTTGCAACTCGTAACTTTCGTAAGAAGCAGACAAAGCCGACATTTTTGTATGTATTTGCTAATCGGCTAATATTTAAATTTGCTTATTGAATGATCTGTTTTATCGCTCCCATATCAGGGTAGAAGACAACCTTTATCGGTAATTTATTGTTATCAAACATCTTTGGCACGAGTACATCCTGCCCGCCATATTGTACAATGTCGCAATCCTTCTGTACATAGTTTCGCCCGTTATATGATATCTGCAAACCGGCTTTTCCCGGAATGTTATAAATTATCCCTGCCGAGAATTTCTTTTCCATATCTTTCTCTTCCTTAGGGGTAAGCACCTGTACTTCCCTTGGCTCTTTATTCTTTAGCGTCAGGGCCACAGGAGAACCCGAAAGGTCGTCGGCACCCACAATACCCAGCTTGGAAGAAAAACGGAAGATAATACGGTTATCTATATTTTTTTCATCAGGGATTACAACAAACTCTTTTGTTGCCGCTTCCACCGTCTCTGTCCCGGCAAACATGGCAGTCAGCGCTTTTTCCTGCTCTTCCAGTTGAGTCATCACCAGTTTGTAGG
>X355_Hoffmanns_Two_toed_Sloth__coassemble_2000_pt1 | contig 25797 bp, 13 predicted proteins | sample X355_Hoffmanns_Two_toed_Sloth__metabat2_low_PE_021 | metagenome-assembled genome bin X355_Hoffmanns_Two_toed_Sloth | reverse complement strand
AGGGCAAAAATGTTTGCTACGCAACACACAGACGGGACGTCTGCGCGAGCGGGTGGCCCCGCTTCGCTCTGCCGAACGTTGTTTCTGAACGAAGTGAAGAATCCCGACTCTGAGAAACGAGATGTTTCACGCTGTTCAACATGACAAAGAGGGTAGTAGAATTCAGAACTTAACTGCCTTGCCAAAGGGGGAAAGAAAGAATGAAGAGTGAAAAATAAAAAAGCTGAAAAGACTGTTACCTTTGTTACCTTTCCCAAGTAGTAAGTATTGAGTAATAAGTATAAAGGAGTTCTAATTGTTAACTGTTGACTGCTTACTGTTTACTGACATATCTGTTACCTTTTAACATTTTCAGAACAGGACGAAAAAGACAAAAACAAAAAAGCAAGTGCATTTTTCAATACACTTGCTTTTATTTAAGTATTTATTATAAATAGTCTTTTTTACCAGAAATACATATAGAATGCCACACAAAGAGCGACAACCCCGAGCGATGCAATAACATCCCATTTGTTCCAGCTCTTTCCGATAACTTTCTTGTAGTCGTCGGTGAAAGTGATAGCCTCTATCTGTTGTGCGGTTGGCTTCGCAGTGAAGAACGATACTACTACCATCAGCAACATGATGAAGACAAGCAGCCATATCTCAAAGATAAGCCAGTTGGTTTGCCAGAACCAGCTGGTGCATTCCCAGTACCAGCCGGTCATTATGTCTTTACCTGTATTTGTAAATATATTGGTCAGCAAACGAACCATACCGATAATAAAGCCCACGATCATACCTACTTCACCGGCTTTAGGCGTAATCCTTTTAGAGAATATACCCAGTGCGAATACAGCCACCATTGCAGGCGCGAGCAGCGATTGAATACCTTGCAGATAATCGTACAGACTACCAAGGCTCATCATGACAGGTATCCACACAATACCGAGTACTACGACGACAACTGTGGCAATACGACCTACCAGAACATAAGTATCCTCGCTCTTGCCTTTGAACATCGGTTTATAAAAGTCCTCTGTAAACAATGTAGCACAAGAGTTAAAGAATGCTGCCAAAGAAGCGACCAATGCCGATATAAAACCTATGGTAACAATACCTTTCACTCCGGCAGGCAATACAAATTTGACCATCGACCCGAAAGCTGTATCGGGATCGTCCAATGTAAATCCGCTGTCGGGACGCGCCGCCAATGCCGCAGCTACCATACCCGGTATCAGGAACATAAAAACAGGCAGCAATTTGAAATAACCGGCAGCGATAGTACCTCTGCGCGCACGCTTCATCACTACATCGTTATCTTCACCTTTGCGTTGTCCGAGTACACGCTGAACGATATGCTGGTCGGTACACCAATACCAGAAACCTATGATTGAAGCTCCGATAAATACCCAAAAGCCGGGATAGTCATCATACAACGGGTCGCCCGTATTGAAATGGAACATATGGTTTGTGCCGTATGCAACACCATCTTCTCCTACATTCAGCGTTTTAGCATAATCTATCATTGCTGTCCAACCTTCAGGGATACTGCCACCACCGAGCGCAGATAACCCAAGGAAAAGCACAAGGAATGAACCTGCTATAAGAATAGGAGTCTGAATCGCAGACAATGTCATCACACCTTTCATTCCTCCGAGAACAGTAAAGATACCCGTTAAGACGATTAAGCCGATAGCCCCGTACCAGAAAGGCAAGCCAAGAAGGCTCTCCATGAAGATACCTCCGGTAAATGCCGTTACGCTCACTTTGGTAAGCACGTATGCTATAAGAGTGATGATAGATAACCACGAACCCGTAGCCGGGGTGTAACGATATTTGAGGAAATCGGGCATTGTGATGATTTTACCCATCTTATTGTTCATAAGCTGATAGAAAGGCACAAACAGCCAACCCAAGATAAGTATCATCCAGCCTTGCATTTCCCAGTGCGCCATACCCACACCTGCTTTTGCTCCTGTTCCGGCAAGTCCTACAAGATGCTCCGAACCAATGTTTGCGGCAAAGATAGCCGCACCGATGATGTACCATGGCTCGCCTTTACCGAACAGATAGTCTTCGCTACTGGCACCTTGTTGCAGGCGCTTATCTTTTTGTATCGAACGCCAGACGGCCCATGTCACCGCTAATATCCCGACTGCAATAATTACCCAGTCGAGCCAAATAAATTCATGTGAATTCCAGTTCATAGTATTTTATAATTAGAAGTGAAAAACTAAAAGTGAAAAATGAAAAATAAAGACCCAATCATTGTCGCTTCGCATAATTTTTCACTTTTCACTTTTCATTTTTCATTTAGTTAAATAATTCTGTTTCTGTGAATTTACCCAGCTTCTGATATTTAGCATATAATTTCATATATACCTCATGCTTGGCCATATCAGGTTTATATTCAAAAGCAAAACCTTGTCCCATTGCTTTTTGCGCGGCCTTAATATCAGGATGAATACCAGCAGCTACCGATGCGAACATAGCGGCACCGAATGCGCAAGCCTGCTCCGATTTAGCCACCTTAATAGGCATACCCAGCACATCAGCTAAAGTCTGCATAACAAGCGGCGACTTCAAAGATATACCACCGATTCCGATCACACTGTTTATTTCGATGCCATTTTCGAGAAAGCGGTCTACAATAGCTTTCGAACCGAATGCTGTAGCTTCTACTAATGCCTTAAATATAAGCGGCGCAGAACTGGCAAGGTTCAACCCTGTAATGGTACCTTTCACTAATTGATTGGCATCAGGTGTGCGGCGTCCGTTCATCCAGTCGATAGCCAGTACCGAGCTTTCCGATACAGGTATTTTCTCCGCTTCTTTCGATAAAGCAGGGATCATCTTATTCAAAGCTTCTTCTATCAGTTTATCTTTTGTAGCCTGATCGACCAATGTAGATTCTTTCAGTATCTTTTCCAAAGGCCATGCCAGCACAGACTTAAACCACGCGTAGATATCTCCGAAACCCGATTGTCCGGCTTCAAGGCCGATCATACCCGGAATAACAGAACCGTCTACCTGTCCGCAAATACCCGGCACAAGTTTACCATGCATATCTTCATACGAAGCCACCATAATATCGCAAGTAGAAGTCCCGATGACACGGACGAACGTTTTAGGCTCGATCTCCGCTCCTACTGCACCCATATGACAGTCGAAAGCCCCGACACCTACCGCTACATTTGTTGTCAGGCCTAATCTTTCAGCCCATTCCGGCGTAAGGTTACCGACTTTCACATCACTTGTATATGTTTCGTGGAACAGTCTGTCTCTGAAACCTTTCAGTTCAGGAGCCACTTCCACAAGAAATTCTTCGGTAGGAAGTCCGTCCCATTCTTTCAGCCACATGGCTTTATGTCCGGCAGCACAACGGCCTCTTACTATATCAGCAGGCTTTGTAGTCCCTGTAATTAATGCAGGCATCCAGTCGCAATGTTCCACCCAACTGTATGCATCGTTTACAATGGATTTATCAGCTTTCAGTACATGAGCGATTTTTGCCCAAACCCATTCGCTGGAATAAATACCGCCTTCATATGCTGTATAATCGATAGGCCATCGTTTAGCCACTTCGTTGATTTTTGCCGCTTCTTTGATAGCAGTGTGGTCTTTCCATAAGATGAACATTGCATTCGGATTTTCTGCAAATTCGGGACGCAATGACAATATCTGTCCGTCTTTGTCAATCAGGGCAGGAGTGGAACCGGTAGTATCGAACGACATGCCGACAACAGCTTCAGCGGTTCCTGCAGGTGATTTACTCAAGGCTTCCTTCACCGATTCTTCCAATGCCTCAACGTAGTCGAGCGGATGTTGCCTGTATTGATTGGCCTGAGGGTCGCAATACAGACCTTTCATCCATCTCTTATAATATTTTACAGACGAAGCTATTTCTTTTCCGGATTGAGCTTCGATGATTACTGCCCGACAGGAATCCGAGCCATAATCAAGTCCGATTGTATATTTCATATTTATATTAGTTTAGGCCCCCTCAATCCCCCAAAGGGGGAAGCCGGATAGGCTATAGTTTAATTTTTTCTCTTGTTATTTTTCCCCTTTTCTTGACTCCCCCTCCGGGGGACAGGGGACTAAAAAATAGGGTACCGAGAATAATCACTACTCACGGTACCCCAGAACCTTAATTTAACGATTTATTTAATAAGTAGTACACTTCATTTACTTTCAACTCAAACTTGAAGTTGTTTATAGTTGTATTTTCATCGATAGTCACCAGTTCGATACCTGCGATATCGGCATAGTCTTCCAACATCTCGGTAGTTACAGAGAATGAGAAACTTGAATGGTGAGTACCTCCGGCCAGAATCCATGCTCCTGCACCCACTTCGAGGTTAGGCATCGGTTTCCACAATGCACAGGCCACTGGTAATTTTGGCAGCGGTTTAGGTTCTACCACTTTCACTTCATTTACAATCATACGGAAACGATTTCCCATATCTACGATTGTCGCAGCTACACCTTCACCCTTATGAGCCTGGAATACCAGACGGGCACAAGTGCGGGCATCGCCTATACCTAAGAAATGAACTTCGATACGTGGTTTTGTACCTGTTATATCGGGATTAATCTCGAGCATGTGAGATTGCAGAATAGTGCTGTTCTCACCGTCGAAATTCAATGTGTAATCTTCAAGGAATGACTGTCCGCCCGGCAGACCCTGTCCCATCACCCACATAGTGCGAACCAATGCAGCCGACTTCCAGTCTCCTTCGGCTCCGAATCCGTAGCCTTCCGCCATAAGACGCTGAGAAGCAAATCCCATCAATTGTTTCATGCCTGCCAGCTCGTTGAAGCTGGTCGTAAATCCTTTAGCTCCTTTATCCTGAAGGAAACGACGAAGACCTATTTCCTGAGCTGCCGCATCGCGCACAAACTGGTGTTTTTCGGCCCCTTTTTTACAATCGGCAGCAAAGTCATATATCTTTTCGTATTCGGTAATCAACGCATCTATTTCAGCATCTGTAACTGCTTCTACATATGGAACCAAAGTCGCAATCGGAGCATTGTCTACGTGATAACCCAGACGCATTTCAGCTTCTACCTTATCTCCGTCTGTTACAGCAACATTGTTCATATTGTCTCCAAAGCGGATGATAAGCATATCCTGAGAATCTGCCCATCCTGCGCAAACACGCATCCAGTTTGCTATCTTAGCCTGAACGCCTTCTTCGCTCCAGTGACCTACAACCACTTTGCGGTTTTTGCGCATACGGCTAACCATATGTCCGAATTCACGGTCTCCATGAGCCGACTGGTTCAGGTTCATAAAGTCCATATCTATTTCATTCCAAGGAATTTCTTTATTGAACTGTGTATGAAGGTGCATCAATGGTTTTCTCAGATTCTGAAGCCCTTTAATCCACATTTTAGCAGGCGAGAACGTATGCATCCAAGTGATAACACCGACACATTTTGTATCGTTATTTGCTTCTTTGAATACTTTCTCAACTTCCGGAGAAGAATTGGCCGTACCTTTGTAAACAATCTTTACAGGAAGTTTGCCTGAATCATTCAGAGCCTTTACCATTTGTGTAGAATGGGAGTCTACTGCAACTACTGCATCTCCACCATATAACAATTGTGCGCCGGTTACAAACCAGACTTCTAAACCTTTGAAATCCATGATATTAATAAATTATGAGTTATAAATTATGAGTTATAAGTATTTACTGTTAGCTGTTAACTGACTCTTACTGTCCGTAATATGCACCCGGACCATGTTTTCTGAAAAAGTGCTTTTTAATAAGTTCCTCATTCATTTTTAGCTGAGGATTAATCGAATAGGCTATATATGCCATTTTTGCCACCTGCTCCAGTACCACAGCATTATGAACGGCATTATGAGCATCCTTACCCCAAGAGAAAGGGCCGTGATTATTCACCAACACTCCCGGGGTGTAATCGGCATTCAGTTCTGCAAAACGCTCCACAATCACATTTCCGGTTTCAAGTTCATACTTGCCTTCAACTTCAGCTTTTGTCATTTGCCGTGTACACGGAATTTCATCTTTGAAGTAGTCGGCATGGGTAGTACCAATGTTAGGAATATCACATCCCGCCTGGGCCCACGATGTAGCATATGTGGAATGAGTATGTACTATGCCTCCGATATTTGGAAAAGCTTTGTATAATACAAGATGGGTAGCGGTATCCGATGATGGTTTTAGCTTACCGTCCAGAATATTCCCGTCCAAATCGAGAATAACCATGTCTTCAACCTTCATTGTATCGTATGATACACCTGATGGCTTAATCACAACCAATCCCTTTTCGCGGTCGATTGCACTGACATTTCCCCAAGTGAAAATTACCAATCCGTGTTTTACTAGATCGAGATTAGCGTCAAATACTTCTTTTTTAAGTGATTCCAACATAATGGTATATATGGTTCAATTACTATTATAAGGTTCTTTTTTAATAAGTGTAGCGTTTACACTTGCAATGTTAGCAATAAGTGTTCAAATGCACACTTATTTATCATATGTTGTAAAACATATTTAATAAAAAAAGAGAGTAAAATACTCTCTTTTAAGTCCTTGTTTAAATACTATTTTATTTTTACAATGAAAAGTAATATCCTTTTTGGAGCAACTGATCGTACTTCTCTTTATTAAAAGTATAATAAAATGCTCCTCTCTTCGAACTCGATTTATCTTTATCATCCTGCTTTTCGAGGATTTCCATCTCCAGTATTTTTTTTCGGAAATTACGTTTATCCAACGTAGTCTGATAAATAGCTTCGTAAAGCGCCTGCAATTGCGGCAAAGTAAATTTTTCGGGCAACAAGTTAAAACCAATAGGCTGCGTTGCCGTTTTTTTCCTCAATATTTCTATAGTATCACGCAACATCTGGTTATGGTCAAATACGAGTTTTCCAACCTTTTCTACCTCTTCCCACCTTGCATTGTGAATCTCACATACACTTTCGTCGAACATCTCCAGGTCTATCAACGCATAATAGGCGATTGACACAACCCGCTCTCCCTCGTCACGGCCGATTTCTCCATAGGTACCCACCTGTTCCATATATACATCTTGTATACCTGTATATTCAAAAACCACCCGGGATACTGTTTCCGACAGACTTTCATCGGACCGTAAGAACCCTCCCATCAATGTATCCTGTCCTTCCTGCGGCTCAAACTTACGCTTTGAAATAAGTAAATACAATTTACCTTCCTTAAAGCCTAAAATTATACAATCGACTGAAACATAGAACTTTTCCTGTTCTCTATAAAATAATGGAGTCATGTATGTGTTTTTATATTATGCAAATATACGCATAATTTCAGTTTATTAAGTGTACTAAATACGTTTTATTTTTCAACCAGCAAATATAGCATATTTTTTCTTTTTGCAATATTTTAAATAATTTAATTTATAGCAGAGAATCGGATCACAACCCGAAAAAATTAGGAGAAAACTCTCTTGAACTCATTTCACAATCAGGTTTATCCAGCAAAAAAGTTTAACTTTAAGCCTGTTTTCTAAAAAATACTTATTGCTTAGTCCAAGTATATTTGTTTAATGCATATTATTATCATGAACCTGATATTGAAGCTTTCGGCCATCCTCCTTGTATTACTCTCCTTAATATCTTCATGTAAGAAGAAAGAAGCAAGTACAGAACAATCCGGCGACACCCCCACCGAAACATATACCAACCCATTATTACAGACAGGGGCACGTCCATGGGCCACATATCATAATGGCAACTATTATTACCTCCAGGATAGCGATGATAAGATCATACTATGGCAGACACAAGACATTACCGACTTAAAAAATGCACCAAGCAAAGAAGTCTGGATACCCAAAGATAAGAATAATTCATTTCATATCTGGGGGCCGGAACTGCATCGCATAGATAATAAGTGGTATATCTATTTTGCTGCGGATGACGGAAATACGGACAATCACCAGATTTATGTCATTGAAAACACATCGGAGAATCCTTTTGATGGTGAGTTTATAATGAAAGGTCGTGTAAAAACGGATAAGGATAACAATTGGGCTATTCTTCCCAGTGTATTCTCTCATAATGGTGGCCTGTATATGATTTGGTCCGGCTGGCAAAAGCGAAGGATAGAGGCGGAAACCCAATGTATTTACATTGCCCGGATGGAGAATCCGTGGACATTGGCTTCGGACAGAATACTGATCTCCAAACCTGAATATGAATGGGAACGGCAATGGATAAACCCTGACGGGAGTAAAACCGGCTATCCGATCTATGTAAATGAAGATCCGCACTATTTCCACACAAAAAATAAAGATAAGGTACTTATTTATTATTCTGCCAGCGGTACATGGACACCATATTATTCAGTAGGCATGTTATACGCCGATGCAAATAGCGACTTGCTGAATCCCTCGTCATGGACAAAATCGGAAAAGCCTGTTTTCGTCCAGAATCCCGAAAACCAGGTATTTGGCACGGGTAGCCCTTGTTTTATACCATCTCCTGACCAACAGGAAATATATTTTCTTTATCAGGCGCGGGCTATCGATAAAGAACCTTATGGTTCCCTCCCTTCCGGGGATATGGATACACGTTCGCCCCGGTTGCAAAAGATGGAATGGGGGGATGATGGTTTTCCGGTCTTAGGAGAAGCATTATCTGAAATAGAAAAAATAAAGAAACCATCCGGAACAAAGTGAGATACTCTACCCCATCAAGAAACATAATGAATAAACTTTGGATATTTCTCCTGTCGATATGCCTTTTACCTGGTACACTGCCTGCACAGCAGTTCTTTTTCAAAAAGTATCAGGTAGAGGACGGACTGTCTCACAATTCATCATGGTGCATATTGCAAGACAGCTATGGTTTTATGTGGTTCGGGACAAGTGACGGACTTAACCGGTTCGACGGCAGAAAATTTAAAGTCTACAGAAATGACATACAAGACAGCTTTTCATTAGGCAACAATTCGGTACAGGCATTATTCGAAGATAAAAACAGGGATATCTGGATAGGCACAAGTAGCGGTATGTATGTGTATGACAGAAAAGGAGACAGATTCAGGCATTTCGACAAAAAGACACAATATGGTGTTTCTATCAGCGGAGAGGTCAGGAAAATCATAAAAACAAGCAAAGGACTTATCTGGATAGCTACCCTTGGACAAGGCCTTTTCATTTACAACCCCGAAACAGATACTCTAAGCCAAAATAGCCAACATACTTCATTTACATGGGATATATGCGAAGATAGCTCTTCCCGTATCTATTCTTCTTCATTGCAGGAAGGATTGATATGTTATGACAAAGACGGTAAATATATAGAATCATTAGCGTTATTACCGGACAAAAAGGATTTAGGCAACCTGAAAATCAGCTGTATACAAACCATTGGCGACAAGGTCTGGTTCAGTGTGGGGACAAATAACCTGGGAGTGCTGAATAGTAATACAAAGCATATATCTTATTATAGCAGCAACCAGAATATAGGAACCATAAGGGCTATTTCCCAGTTTTCGGAATGGGAGCTTCTTGTCGGCTCGGATAATGGTTTGTATATATTTAATATACAGCATAATGAATTTATACGCATCGACAATCCTCTGGACCTTCGCAGCCTGAGCGACCAGTCTATCTACAGTATATTAAAGGATGTCGAAGGCGGCTTCTGGATTTCCACTTATCTGGGTGGAGTAAATTACCTGCCGCAACAAACCAAAGTATTCGAATACTATAGTCCCACCTATATACCTTCCCTGAGTACGGGCAAAGTAATCAGCCGCTTCTGTGAGGATAAGGACAGAAATATCTGGGTGGGCGCGCAAGACGGCTTGAAATTTCTTAATCACAGGACACAGCATCTGGAAACGCATATAATGCCCGGAAAAATACAAAAGCTGGATGTTCGCTCCTTATTGCTCGATGACGAAAACCTATGGATAGGAACCTATGCCGAAGGGCTGAAAGTATATAATCCCGAAACAAAGAAAATGACGGAATATTATCACGCCAGAGAATCGTCCGTTACCATCTGCAGCAATGATGTCCTGTCTCTTTACAAAGACAGCAGGAACGATATATACATCGGTACCAGTTGGGGACTTTGCAGATATGACCGGACAAAAGATAATTTCGAAACTCTCAATTTTGTCGGGACTATGACTTCCGTTTCGGACATATTGGAAGATAATGAAAATCAATTGTGGATAGCAACCTCCAACTCCGGTGCATTCCGATATAACCCTCAAAACAATCAGTGGAAGCATTATACACATGACGAAAAAATATCCAATTCAATTACAAGCAATGCTATAATCACCCTCTTCAAAGATACAGGAGGCAGGATCTGGTTTGGCACGAATGGTGGCGGCTTATGTTATTTTAATGCCGGTAACGGATCGTTTACCGATTTCGACCCCCATAGTCAGACTTTACCCAACAATGTAATTTACTCCATCGAAGAAGATAATCAGGGTGATTTCTGGATATCGAGTAATGCCGGATTACTGAGAGTAAATCCCCAAAATAAAGCGATCAGAAAACTTTTCACACAAGAAGACGGACTGCAAAGCAATCAGTTCAATTATAAAGCCTCCCTGAAAGCCAGTACAGGGAAACTTTATTTTGGTGGCATTAACGGATTTAATGCCTTTTACCCGAACGAGTTTAAAGAAAACAACTATATACCACCCGTTTACATTGTGGATATCAGATTGTACAACACCGATGAGAGTAAGAGCAAAGAATTACTGAACTTGTCCGAACCCATATATATGGCAAAACAAATAGCCCTACCCTATGACAATAATAGCATTGTCCTTGAGTTTGGCGCTCTCAGCTACGAAGAACCGAACAGAAACAGATATATGTATATGCTGGAAGGGTTTGACAAGGACTGGGTAAATAGTGAGAATTCAAATATAGCATCTTACACGAACCTGCCTCCTGGGCAATACACCTTCAAGGTAAAAGGCGCGAATAATGACAATAAATGGAATGAACAGGGTGCAAGCATCAAAGTAAGAATTTTACCCCCTTGGTGGAGGTCTGTACCTGCATATATTTTCTACTCATTATGCATCATTGCGTCTCTTTTCCTTATTGTCAGATATTTCATCACCCGGTCGGACAGAAAACTAAGCCGGCAGATGGAGGAATACCGCATAGAAAAAGAGAAAGAGGTCTATCAATCCAAGATCAGTTTTTTTATTAACCTGATACACGAAATAAGAACCCCGTTGAGTCTGATAAAGTTACCTTTGGATAAGTTGACGGAGAAACGGCAGGAAGATGCAAAATCATCTAATTACCTGACGGTTATCAACAAGAACGTAAATTATTTACTCGACATCGTCAACCAGCTTCTGGATTTCCAAAAAATAGAAAATCAAAATATACAACTTATACTTAAAGAGGAAAATATAAATAGCCTCTTACAGGAAATATATACCCAATTCACCCATTCGGCAGAGTTGAAGGATATCAAACTTAGTATTTCATTACCGGAAAATGAGATATTCGCTTTGGTCGACAGAGAAAAGATTACAAAGATCGTTGTTAATCTTTTAGGTAACGCGATCAAATTCACAAAGTTAAAAATAGAGCTTCGATTGGAATCTTTTGACGACCACTTTGAAATAAGTGTAACAGACGACGGGCCGGGTATCGGCGATGAAGAAAAAGCGAAAGTCTTTGATGCTTTTTATCAATCGGAAACAAAAAGCAATACCAGTACAGGAACAGGTATAGGGCTGGCCTTCTCTAAAATACTTACCGAAAATCATAAGGGTAATCTATCCCTGATTGATAATGCTTGGGGAGGGGCATCATTTATTCTGTCTATCCCTATATTGTATAACGAGGAGACTCTCGGAGAAACTGCTCAAACAGGGGAAATCTTAGAATCACCCGAAATCTTGGATACAGCAACCAATACGCCCGTTTCTTTCAAAGATTTCAGTGTTTTATTGGTAGAAGACAATATAGAACTACTTGATATGGTTGCGGATTCACTGGTTCCTTTCTTCTCGGTATTGAAATCCGGCAACGGGAAAGAAGCCTTAAAAATACTATCTGAAAATAGCATTGATCTTATTGTAAGTGATGTGATGATGCCAGAAATGGACGGATTCGAATTGTGCAGAACTATCAAATCCGACATTAACTACAGTCATATACCCGTTGTCTTACTAACAGCAAAAGTAACACTTGATGCGAAAATAGAAGGCATGGAATATGGAGCAGACGTGTATCTCGAAAAGCCTTTCTCAATCAAGCAATTACACAAACAGATAGAGAACCTGCTGAAACTCAGACTATCTCTCCAAAAAAGAATAACAACATCTCCTGCCTCCTCGGCTATCGACATGGCTATGCCTAAGAAAGATAAGGAATTTATTGAGAAGCTTCATGCCGAAATAGAAAAGCACATCACCGAGCCGGACTTCTCTATCGATACGATTGCTGAAACTATGTTTATGAGCCGCTCCAGCTTTTATCGTAAAATGAAGGGGGTCACAGGCTTGTCTCCGAATGATTACCTGAAGACGTTCCGCCTGAATAAAGCGGCAGAATTGTTACGTGAAGGGGAATTACCTATCTCTGAGATATGCGAAAAAGTAGCTTTTAGCTCCTCATCCTATTTTGCAAAGTGCTTTAAGGCGCAGTTTGGAGTATTGCCGAAAGATTATCCGGGTAATTAAAAAGAACGCTTAGTATAAAAGAAAAGAACATTTTTATTTTTATCTTAGTGCACCGGAAACTCAGACTATAAATCAATTCATTAGTGAAGTTTTCGTTGTACTATTTTTAATTATAAAATCATTATTATGGAAAATCAAGAACAGTATGCTAAGGGCAATAAATCTGTGGTTAGTATGGGAGAATGGCTAATAACTATGCTTATAATGATCATTCCGGTAGTAAATTTCATAATGCTGTTCGTATGGGCCTTTGGGAGCAATACACCTGAAAGTAAGGCCAACTGGGCAAAAGCTCAGTTAGTATGGATGGTAATAGGTATTATACTTGTTGTCATTTTCTGGGGAGCCATTGCCGCAATATTTGTCGGTGCTGCCTCCCGGTGACAAAAAGATTTTATAACGAAGCATGGAAGCCTTTTTTTAAAGGCTTCTTTTTTTATTACAAAATCGTCCCGCCTTTCTTATTAAACAATCGAAAGATTGGTGCGGTAACAGGGGAATTTAAAGTTTATTGAGAGTCTGGATATATTGGTAAATCCTGCACCGGATGTAAATTACTTTATCTATGTAGTAGTTTTTAACCCGGCTTATGTTTATCCCGCCGGCAGGTGAAAAAGTTGTTACTTGTGTTACTTTTTAACTAAATACAGTTAAGAGAAGTAAAATACAGATATGGCTATTAGCTGATAGTTCTTTGAAGTGTTGATTGACCCCTCCAACCTCCCCAAGGGGCAGGGCTGTTAAGTTCTCTACTTTGTTCTGTTATTTTCTGCTGTCATCCTGAGTGGAACGAAGTATCCCGACCCTGAGAAACGAGATGTTTGCCTCGCCTTCGCTTCGGCGATTTTGGCTCCGCCGATTTTCAATTCAATTCACTCCATTCAACATGACACAGAGAGTATAAAAAATCAGAACTTAACAGCCCTGCCCCTTGGGGAGGCTACAGAGAGGGTAAAAAGTAATAGGTAGAAATACTGTTACTTTTGTTACCTTTTGAAAGTAGTAAGTATTGAGCAATAAGTTGAAAGTTATATGAGATACGAGTAGACAAGACACGAGGTACAAGTAATATTTTAAACGAAGAACGAAAAGCGATAAGTGATAAATATTTTTCACTCTTAGTTTTTCACTTTTCACTTAGAACTTACTGTTTACTGATATTTCTGTTACCTTTGTTACCTTTTGAAAAAGTTACAAGTTATTTCGCCCTGCCGACAGTTACAAGTAGACAAGAAACAAGTTGTTAACTGTTTACTGTTAACTGTAAATAGTGTTACCTTTTAACAAGTAATCAGCTCTAAGTTGTAAGTAAAAACAATTTGTAAATCTGCTAATCTCGAAGTTTGCTGATCGAATTGACACATTAAAATAAAGGTATATGTTTTTTCTTTTCGAAAAAGGTCGTACTTTTGCACACTAACTAAAAAAGTTACAATTAATAAACTAATTCGATGAATTTTGTTGAAGAACTAAGATGGAGAGGTATGATACAAGAGATCATGCCGGGTACGGAAGAACAACTGCAAAAGGAACTGACTTCGGGCTATGTGGGTATTGACCCTACTGCCGATTCGTTGCATATCGGACACCTTGTGAGTGTGATGATATTGAAGCACTTCCAGCGTGCAGGACATCGTCCCATCGCTCTTGTAGGCGGAGCAACAGGTATGATCGGAGACCCCTCTATGAAGTCGGCCGAACGTAATCTGCTGGATGAAGCTACTCTTCGCCACAATCAGGAATCGATTAAGAAACAGTTGGCTAAGTTTCTCGATTTCGAGTCTGACAAACCGAATGCGGCATTGTTGGTAAATAACTATGACTGGATGAAAGACTTCTCATTTTTGAACTTTATCCGCGACATAGGAAAACACATTACCGTAAACTATATGATGGCCAAGGATTCTGTAAAGAAACGCCTGAGCGGGGAAGCTTCGGAAGGCATGTCGTTTACAGAGTTTTCATATCAACTGATGCAGGCATACGATTATCTCCACTTATATGAAACATTAGGTTGTCGCATTCAGATGGGCGGTTCCGACCAATGGGGAAACATCACCACCGGAACAGAACTTATACGCCGCAAGGCTTCAGGCGAGGCTTTTGCCCTTGTTTGTCCGTTGATAACAAAAGCAGACGGAACTAAGTTCGGCAAGACCGAATCGGGTAACGTATGGCTCGAAAGAAAATATACATCACCTTACAAGTTTTACCAGTTCTGGCTGAATGTAAGCGATGACGATGCAGAAAAATATATCAAAATATTCACAGCTCTCAGCAAAGAGGAAATAGAAGCATTGGTTGCAGAGCAAAAATCGGCCCCACATCTTCGTCCCTTACAGAAACGTCTGGCAAAGGAAGTTACTGTTATGGTCCACTCCGAAGAAGATTACGATCAGGCTGTTGAAGCTTCCAATATCTTATTTGGCAATGCGACTGCCGATGCTTTGAAAAAGCTGGATGAAGAGACATTCCTACAGGTATTTGAAGGTGTACCCACATTCGACATATCCAAAGATGAACTGACTGCGGGAATTAAAGCTGTAGATTTGCTGACCGAAAATGCAACTGTATTTCCATCGAAAGGAGAAATGCGTAAAACTGTACAGGCAGGCGGAGTAATGGTAAATAAAGTGAAGGTAGAAAACTTCGATGACATGATAGATTCATCATTTCTCATCGCCGGAAAATATATTATAGCACAAAAAGGAAAGAAAAACTACTTCCTATTGGTGGCTAAATAAAATTATTATTACTTTTGTACTCGCAAAAGTAATATTGTCTCATGGTGTAATGGTAGCACTGCAGATTCTGGTTCTGCCTGTCTAGGTTCGAGTCCTAGTGAGACAACAAAGAAATGAAAATTCAAGAATTAGAAAAGTCACTAAACCAGTGGCTTTTCTTATTATGGTTCTGAACAGCACATCCGGATGACGGTTAGACTATACAATCTGATATTTACCCAAGATATTCCATAATCTCATATTTGCTTATCGGGAAGAATAGCAGGATTCTACTTCTGAAAAAAATGAAACATTTTTACAGGTTCAATTGTTAAAATAAAGAATTGTACAAAGCTAATGTTCATTTTATAGGATGGTATTTTATATACCAATTCCGGAAAATCAAAATCAAAAACTATATGGTGAAAGAAAAAACATTTTATAATAAAAACTGGCATTCTCTCGAGGTCGGCGAAGTTTTAGAGATATTAACTACTAATGCGACAAAAGGCTTGTCTGAGAAAGATGCTAATGAGCGGCTCGCTCAATTTGGAGAAAATGTCCTTCCCGAGAAGAAGAAAGAAAGCAGGTTATTACGTTTTTTCAAACACTTTAATGATATCCTTATATACATATTGCTTATAGCCGCAGTTGTTACAGCTATTCTAGGCCATTGGGTAGATACGATTGTGATCGTAATTGTAGCCGTAGTTAATGCCAGCATCGGATATTTTCAGGAAAATAAGGCAGAGAAGGCTTTGGAGGACATAAAAAAGATGTTGTCTCATACGGCACAAATAGTAAGAGATGGAAAGAGACTGGAAATAGGAGCATCACATCTGGCTGTAGGAGATTTGGTTATTCTACATCCGGGAGATAAAATTCCGGCCGACCTCAGATTGATAAAATCAGATAACCTGAGAATAGAAGAATCTGCGTTGACAGGAGAGTCTATACCTTCACAGAAAAATGTCGGGGCAATATCCGCAGATACTCCTTTAGGAGACAAGAACAATATGGCTTTTTCTACAACCACAGTTAGTGCGGGAACAGGAATGGGAATAGTTGTAGCAACAGGACAGAATACAGAAATTGGTAAGATAAACCGTATGATGTCCGAGGTGAAACTTATCACAACACCTTTGCTGCGACAAACAGCTAAGTTTGGCAAAACCGTATCTTTCGTAATAATTGCCATTGCAGTAGTAGTTTTTATTTTCGGATATTTTTATCGTCATTACGATACAGGCGAGTTGTTAATGTCTGTAATCGGACTTGCAATCGCAGCTATTCCGGAGGGACTTCCTGCTATTTTGTCAATAATATTGGCTATAGGTGTACAGAACATGGCTAAGCGCAAGGCTATAGTCCGGACATTGCCATCAGTAGAGACGCTGGGTTCGGTAGCAGTCATATGCTCTGACAAAACCGGGACTCTGACTAAAAATGAGATGACGGTCAAGACTCTTGTAACCGATGATAATCAGTTTGATGTAACAGGCACAGGATATTCCCCGTTTGGGGATGTCGTGAAGGATAATGAGATAGTTGACTTCAATGCTGAATCGGTACTGGATAGCCTGATAGGCTGTTTTTATATATGCAATGAAGCCTCTTTGGGAAAAGATGAGGAGGATAACTGGTATATAAAAGGTGATCCGACGGAAGGCGCGCTTATAACTTTGTATGAGAAGGCTTCAGTGGATCACCATGAGACAGATAGGATTGCAACGATTCCATTCGATTCGGAATATAAGTACATGGCTACCCTGGTTGAAGCAGAAGATAAAAACATTATATACATAAAAGGTGCTCCGGACCGGCTTCTGGATATGGCCGGCAAAGAGCTGTCTCTGAACGGGGAGAAGCCGTTTGATCGAAAAAACTGGGAGGATGCAATAACCGGATTGGCCGGAAAAGGGCAGCGTGTAATTGGAGGAGCATACAAAATCGTAGCTAAAGACAAGAAAAACCTGTCGCATGAAGATTTACACGAAGGCATCACATTCCTCGGGCTAGCGGGAATCATTGACCCACCTAGGGAGGAAGCTATTGAAGCAATAAAGCAATGTTCTGAAGCCGGTATAACCGTAAAAATGATAACCGGAGACCATATCGAGACTGCAAAATCGATAGGACTGGAAATGGGAATTGGTGATGGAATCAAGGCTTTGGAAGGGAAAGCCATTGAACAGATGACTGATGAAGAATTAGAATCAGCGGCTGTCGAATATAACATTTTTGCACGTACCAGTCCCGAACACAAATTGCGTTTGGTGAAAGCTTTGCAAGCCCGTAATATAATATGTGCTATGACGGGAGACGGAGTAAATGATGCCCCGGCGTTAAAAAAAGCAGATGTAGGTATAGCGATGGGTATAAAAGGTACAGAGGTAACCAAAGATGCAGCGGAAATGGTATTGGCCGATGACAATTTCTCTACTATTGCTGCTGCGGTAGAGGAAGGAAGACGGGTATATGATAATCTCAAGAAGACAATCCTGTTCATATTACCTACTAATGGGGCCGAGAGTTTTCTGATTATAGCCAGCATCCTGTTCGGAACGCTTATGCCGCTCACTCCTATACAAATACTTTGGGTTAATATGGTTACATCAGTGACTATTTCTCTGGCCCTTGCATTTGAAAAACTAGAGCCGGATACAATGAAACAACCGCCGCGTTCTCCCCAAACTCCATTATTAAACGGATACTTTATATGGCGTATTTTGTTCGTATCTGTTCTTATAGGGGGAGGGACCTTGTTATTGAATCTATATCTGTTGAATAATGGTGTAAGTGAAGATATTGTCAGAACTGTAACAATACAGACAATTGTAATCACCCAGATGTTTCACTTGTATAATAGCCGTAGCATCCGCAAGTCTGCTTTCTATGGAGATTTTTTCGGTAACAAAGCAGTATTTGTTGTCTCGGGGTTGCTTATCTTATTGCAACTATCCATAACATATATCCCGTTTATGAACCAAGTTTTCGGTACCGTTAAGTTACCATTACATTTCTGGATATATCCGTTCGTTTTTGGACTTATCATCTTTATCATAGTAGAGGGCGAAAAATGGGTCATGAGACTAATGGATAAAAAGACACATAAATAACGATCATACAATCTCACATAAAAAGATAAAACTGTATATTGCAAAATATACAGTTTTATCTTTTTATCCTGTTGTCTCACTAAGATTCGAACTTAGACAGGCAGAACCAAAATCTGCAGTGCTACCATTACACCATGAGACAATCCTATTACCTAAAAAGGCGGTACAAAAGTATATCATTTTTATTAAAAAACAAAGAAAATGCCCCCTTTTTCATTTTTTATATGCTAATTAACCGATTCAAAAGGGGTTGTGACCTGATATTTATATTTTTTGAACAATAAATTTCAGCCTTTTCAGGTACATCAGAGTACATTTGTAATATTCAGTTAAATGAGAAAATAGATAAAGCATCCAGATAAAGGATTGATGTAAAACCATAAAACGAAGGAGTAGTAAATGCCTGCATATATCAGAAAACATAATAGATTATAGTAAGTAATATCAAATTTAATTCAATGATAAAATCATATTGTATAATACCTAAAAGTAAACACCTTATTTAAATGAAGAAGATTCTTATTTTAGCTTTGGTCTTATCGAGCACCAGTTTATTTGCTCAATGGAAGCCTGTAGGAGATAAACTTAAAACCAAGTGGGCGGAAACCCTTAATCCGAACAATGTATTACCTGAATATCCCCGCCCAATCATGGAGCGCTCAGACTGGACGAACCTGAATGGGTTATGGGAATATGCTATACTACCTGTAGGCAAACAAGAGCCTCAGCAATTTGACGGACAGATATTAGTTCCTTTTGCTGTGGAATCAAGTTTGTCCGGAGTGCAAAAAGAACTGGGTAAAGAAAAAGAACTATGGTATAAACGTACTTTTACCGTTCCTTCAAATTGGAAAGGAAAGAATATCCTATTGCATTTTGGCGCGGTAGACTGGAAAACCGAAGTGTTTATAAATGACATCAAAATCGGTTCCCATACCGGAGGATATACTCCGTTCAGTTTCGACATCACACCTTATCTGACTTCCGGAAATCAAAAACTGGTAGTCAAAGTTTGGGACCCTACAGATGACGGCGATCAGGCCAGGGGAAAACAAATCAAGAATCCGCATGGCATCTGGTACACTCCTGTATCGGGCATCTGGCAGACTGTATGGATGGAACCTGTGGCGCAAAAGCACATTGCAGCCATCAAAACAATTCCAAATATAGACAACAACCAATTATCAATTGACATCTGTACAGAAGGCACTACCACCGGAGATATAGTAGAGGTGACAGTAAAAGACGGAGCGAAAACTGTAGCAACAAGCAAATTTGCCGCAGGACAGTCTACTGATATAAACATTCCCGATTTAAAGCTTTGGTCTCCCGAATCCCCGTTCCTGTATGATTTGGAAGTTACCCTATACAATAATGGCAAGGCGGCTGATAAAGTGAAAAGCTATGCTGCCATGCGTAAAATCTCATCGAAAAGAGACACCAATGGTATCTACCGTTTTCAGTTGAATAACAAAGATTATTTTCAGTTCGGCCCGTTAGACCAGGGTTGGTGGCCTGATGGACTATATACTGCTCCTACCGATGAAGCGCTGGCATATGATATTCAGAAAACAAAGGATTTCGGATTCAATATGATCCGCAAGCATGTAAAGGTTGAGCCTGCTCGCTGGTACACACATTGCGACCGTCTGGGAATCCTTGTATGGCAGGATATGCCTAATGGAGGGCCGTCTCCCCAGTGGCAAAGCCAAAAATATTTCGATGGCGTGGAAGTACAGCGCTCTATCGAGTCTGAAAACATATATCGCAAAGAATGGAGAGAAATAATGGATTATCTGATTTCATATCCTTCAATTGTAGCATGGGTTCCGTTTAATGAAGCATGGGGACAATTCAAAACGCCTGAAATTGTGGCATGGACAAAGAATCACGACCCTTCCCGTCTGGTGAATCCTGCCAGTGGCGGTAATCATTACCATGTAGGAGATATGATAGACCTGCACAACTATCCGGGACCGGATATGTATCTTTTTGATGCCAAAAGAGCGAATGTACTGGGAGAATACGGTGGTATCGGCTTACCTCTCGAAAATCACCTTTGGCAGACTGACAAAAACTGGGGATATGTTCAGTTTAAAAATTCGAAAGAAGTTACGGATGAATATATCAAATATGCAGAAGCATTGAAAGGCTTTATCAAAAGAGGATTCACAGCCGCAGTTTATACCCAGACAACCGATGTAGAAGGAGAGGTAAACGGATTGATGACATACGACCGTAAGGTTATCAAACTGGAAGAACCCCGACTAAGACAAATTAACCTGGAAATATGTAATTCATTGAAATAAATATATATAAATGAAAAATTTACTTTATCTCTTATGCCTCACCGGGCTATTCAGTTGCGGCGGCACAAAAGAACCGGCACAGATTATTAAAAACGATTTACGGGCGCCCGCTTACCCATTGGTAACGATTGACCCTTACACCTCAGCGTGGTCGGCAACCGATAATTTGTATGATGAATCAGTGAAACACTGGACAGGCAAGGAATTCCCTCTATTAGGGGTGATACGTGTCGATGGAGAAGCATATCGTTTTATGGGCGTAGAACAAACTCCTATAAAAGCTGTAGCAGGCATGTCTGTAACAACAGCCTGGACAGGCAAATATACATTCAATGCTCCGGCTAAAGGCTGGGAAAAAGCCGAATTTAACGATAATGCATGGAAAGAAGGACAAGCCGCATTCGGTACGCCGGAGGAAACCAATGTAAACACGCTATGGGAAACCAAAGACATATGGGTACGCCGGAATATAAATCTGGATAAAGACCTGTCCGATAAAAAAGTATTCCTGATATATTCACATGACGATATCTTCGAGCTGTACATCAACGGCATACAGGTGGTAAAGACGGGATATGAATGGAGGAAAGATGTACAGATCACACTCAGCGATGAAGTGAAAAGTACGCTAAAAGCAGGCAAGAATGTCATTGCAGCACATTGTCACAACAAAATGGGAGGAGCCCTCGTGGATTTTGGCATCTATGTGGAAGATGACATTGAAACATTCCTGAGTACAACAGCTGTACAGAAATCGGCTGATGTACAGGCAACCCAGACCCATTATACTTTCGAGTGTGGAAATGTGGAACTGAAACTCTCTTTCCTTGCACCACTGCTCATGGATGACCTGAATCTCGTATCACGCCCGGTAAATTATATTTCGTATGATATCAATTCACTGGATGGTAAGGAACATGACGTTCAAATCTATTTCGAAGCCGCGCCAAACTGGGCATTAAATATTCCATCTCAGGAAAGTAAAGCCGAAGGATTTGAAAAAGACGGGCTGCTGTTCCTCAAAACAGGAAGCACCAACCAGAAAGTCCTGGGAAAAAGAGGTGACGATATCCGCATCGACTGGGGTTATTTCTATCTGGGTGGAGAGAAAAACAACTCTACATATAATGTAGGTGACCCTTATCAGATGAGAAACGATTTTGTAAAGAACGGAAAACTTGCAGGGGATGTAAGTTCTAAAGACAATGCCAGCCTGGCTATATCGCAGACTCTTGGTAGCGGTAAATCCGCGTCAGGAAAAGTACTTATCGGATACGACGATATTTATTCTATCCAGTATTTTGAAGAAAATCTTCGCCCATACTGGAATAAGAAAGGCGACAAATCTATAGAGCAGGCTTTTGTTGAAGCCAATAAAGAGTTTACCAGCCTAAGCAACAAATGCAGCGACTTCGACTTCAAACTGATGAATGAAGCCGCTCAGGCCGGAGGAAAAGAATATGCCGAATTGTGTGCGCTGGCTTATCGTCAGGCCATATCCGCCCACAAGCTTGTAGAAGCGCCAAACGGAGACCTGTTATTTCTATCTAAAGAAAACAATAGTAACGGATCTATCGGAACGGTAGATGTAACTTATCCTTCCGCTCCGTTATTCCTGTACTACAATCCGGAACTGGCAAAAGGTTTGCTCAACCATATCTTCTATTACAGCGAAAGTGGTAAATGGGTAAAACCGTTTCCTGCACACGATGTTGGCACATATCCTTGGGCTAACGGACAAACATACGGTGGTGACATGCCTGTAGAAGAAGGTGGTAACATGCTTGCTCTGACTGCCGCTATAGCTGCTGTGGAAGGAAATGCAAAATATGCTGAAAAACACTGGGATGTACTGACCACATGGACAGATTACCTTGTAGAAAAAGGACTCGATCCGGAAAATCAACTTTGTACCGACGACTTTGCCGGTCACTTCGCCCACAATGTAAACCTTTCGGTGAAAGCAATTATGGGTATCGCTTCTTACGGGTACCTGGCAGATATGCTCGGAAAGAAAGACATCGCTGAAAAATATACAGCCAAAGCTAAGGAAATGGCGCAGGAATGGATGGAAATGGCTGATGATGGCGACCACTACCGCCTGACATTCGACCAGCCGGGAACATGGAGCCAGAAATACAATTTGATATGGAACAAGATACTCAAATTGAATATATTCCCTGAATCTGTGGCTCAGAAAGAACTTCCTTATTATCTGACCAAACAGAATGAATACGGTTTGCCGCTCGACAGCAGGAAAAACTATACGAAGGCCGACTGGATCATCTGGACTGCGACATTGGCTGATGATAACGCGACATTCCTGAAATTTATCACTCCATTGCATAAATTTATCAATGAAACGACCGACCGTGTACCTATGACCGACTGGTACAATACGGACAGTAAAACACATGTCGGATTCAAAGCCCGCTCGGTAGTCGGCGGATATTACATTAAAATGCTGAACGACAGAATGACAAAATAATTTTCTATAGTAATTAAATAAATACTTTTACATTGTACTGGGCTGTGACAGTCCGGTACAATTATTTTTCTTCAGCAAAACATTACCGGTTATATAAAATAAATTTTAAATAATACATATGAAAAATGGTCTTTTAAACAGCTTAATCGCAGTCATACTCCTTTTATGCAGTAATAGTATTTCTGCATCGGGAGGCGACACTGATGTTACAATCGTAAACCGCCCCTCAGTAAAGGCCCTTAACAGTCATTATACAAGTAACAGGGCTCCTTTACTACCTAATAATTTTATAAAATTACCTGTCGGAAAAGTACAACCTAAAGGCTGGACAAAACGTATGCTCGAACTACAGCGCGACGGACTAGCCGGGCAACTGGGCGAAATCAGCGCATGGCTCAACAAAAAGAACAATGCGTGGCTCAATGCCGGAGGAGAGTACGGATGGGAAGAAGTCCCTTACTGGCTCAAAGGATATGGCAATATGGCCTACATTCTTAATGATCCGAAAATGCTTGCCGAAACGAAAATATGGATAGAAGCAGCCATAAAAAGCCAGCAAGCCGACGGATATTTCGGTCCGGTCAATGAAAGAGACGGGAAGAGGGAGCTTTGGGCCAACATGATAATGTTATGGTGCCTGCAATCCTATTACGAATATTCGAATGACAAACGCGTAATAGACCTGATGACCAACTATTTCAAATGGCAATTGACTGTTCCTGACGAAAAATTCCTGAAAGACTACTGGGAAAATTCCAGAGGAGGGGACAATATCTATAGTGTATATTGGCTATACAATATCACCGGAGACTCTTTCCTCTTGGAACTGGTTCACAAAATACACCGCAATACTGCCAACTGGATGCTCGATTCCAGTCTTCCTAACTGGCATAACGTAAATATAGCGCAAGGCTTCCGGGAACCTGCGACCTACTATATGCTCACCAAAGACCCGGCGCATCTTCACGCCACCTACAACGTACATGATCTTATACGCCGCACATTCGGACAAGTATCGGGGGGTATGTTCGGCGCAGATGAGAATGCCCGGATGGGGTATATAGATCCCCGCCAGGGTACGGAAACATGCGGTTTTGTAGAACAAATGGCTTCGGATGAAATGATGTTGTGGTACACCGGAGACCCGTTGTGGGCGGAACATTGCGAAAATATCGCGTTCAATTCCTATCCCGCGTCCATGATGCCCGACCTGAAATCTTTACGTTATATCACCTGTCCGAACCATGTGCAGAGCGATTCGGAAAACCACAAACCGGGTATTGACAACGGAGGGCCTTTTCTTGCAATGAACCCGTTCAGCAGCCGTTGCTGTCAGCACAATCACGCGCAAGGCTGGCCTTATTTTATAGAGAACCTGATTCTTGCTACTCCTGATAATGGCGTTGCAGCAGCCATCTATGCGGCCTGCGAGGCAAAAGTAAAAGTAGGTGACGGCACTGAGATCACTATCGGTGAAGATACGCAATATCCGTTTGACGGAACAATCCAGTTTAAAGTAAGCGCACCGAAGAAGGTGAGATTTCCATTCTATCTTCGTATCCCGTCATGGACAAAGGATGCTCAACTGGAAATAAACGGTAAGAAAATCTCTGCCGATCTGGTTGCAGGTAAATATGCGTGTATCAACCGTGAATGGAGCAATGGGGATATCGTAAAAGTTACCTATCCGATGGAATTCTCGCTGAAAACATGGCAGGTGAACAAAAATAGCGTAAGCGTTAATTACGGTCCTTTGACTTTATCTCTCAATATTGATGAAGAATACAAGAAAGTGGATAGTAAAGAAAGCGCCATCTGGGACTCGAAATGGCAGGAAAGTGCCGACCCGTCCAAATGGCCGTCATACGAGATATATCCCAAGACAGCATGGAATTACGCCTTGGTTTTAGATCCGGAGAAACCATTCAGCAACCTTGTTGTTGAAAAGAGGGCATGGCCTGCGGATAACTATCCTTTTACCCAGCAAAGCTCTCCTCTTGTAATAAAGGCAAAAGGGAGACAAGTACCGTCTTGGAAATTAGATCAATATAAGTTATGTGGAGTATTGCCCAACGAAGACTGTGAAAAATCATCCCGGGTGGATGATATTACGCTCGTACCTATGGGTACAGCCCGGTTAAGGATAACTTCTTTCCCGGCATCATACGAGTAACTTTGTATTTATTTGAGTTTTATTCGGAACGGGACTATCTATAGTAAGATAGTCCCGTTTTTATTTAACTTTATCAAAAATCTTTATCTATGTATTTGGCAGATCGCCTTTAGTTGATAGTTCTTTGAAGTATTGGATTTAGGATTTAAAAATTTAATGTTTAAGGATTCAATAATTGAAATGCGTAAAAGCTGTAACCTTTGTTACTTTTTTAAGAGTTACAAGTTACTGCGCCATGCGGGCCCCCGCTGGCGCGGACTTCCAGTCCGTGTCTTGTTGACAGGGCAAAAATGTTTGCTACGCAACAC
>X355_Hoffmanns_Two_toed_Sloth__coassemble_1996_pt1 | contig 26407 bp, 11 predicted proteins | sample X355_Hoffmanns_Two_toed_Sloth__metabat2_low_PE_021 | metagenome-assembled genome bin X355_Hoffmanns_Two_toed_Sloth | reverse complement strand
GTTATATACAGGGAAACTGATGATTCCTTCTTTTTGGGTAGGGCGCTCGGCCACACGTAGCAGCAGCCAGATTTTTCCATCAAATCTGAAAACACCCGGATTCAGGAGGCAGGTTATTTCCATACCTTCGATTCCCGGTTTCAGGTCTGAAGGTTTTAATAATGGGTTTTGAGAAAATCTTTTTGCGATATCCATATTTTTCATGATTAATAATTAGTATCTTACAATTCCGAATTCGCAACAAATCTATAAACCCGCATCTGGAAAGAGGTATACTATATTCTCAAAAGGGTATACACATGCTATACAACATATTTCGTTTAAATTTGCGATTCGATATGCTGATATCTTTGTAATATGAATTTATTCAAAACCACATATTCCATTATCTCCGGTATTATATTCTGTTTCTTTATAATACCTGCGATTGCTTATTCCCAGAATACAGTTAAACAACTGTCGAATACCGACGGGCTGTCCAATAATTCTGTAAACTGTATTTTCGAAGATTCGGAACAAACAATATGGATAGGCACATGGGATGGCCTCAACTCGTATAACGGGAGAGATTTTAAAACCTATCGTTACAACCGGAATAACAAATCCTCGATAAGCAATAATGTAATCCGGCAAATTCTGGAGTCAGACCCAAACTATCTCTGGATAGCAACAGATTATGGCGTAAACAGGTGGAATAAACAGTCTCAGGGATTTACAAATTATTTTCTAGGGACAGAACATCAGATACCGAAGCAAGAGAGGTCTTTTCTCATTGGAATTACTTCCCGGAAAGATATCATATGTTATGTAAAGCAGCAAGGACTATTCCGTTTCGATACCGGGCAGCAGACGTTTATCCCGGTAAACCATTCCCTGATTGACGGTACTGTCAAAACCTTTGCGATTGATAGAAATGATAATATATATTTCTTATATGAAAACGGAAAACTGCATCAGTCTAAATTATTATATCAGGATAAAGAGATTACATTATCCCAACCCAGATACTTAGAGCAGGAAAAGCCTGTATCCAATATATTTATGCTACATAATAATATGCTGGTACTGAACTATCCGGGATATCTGAAAATAATAGATGACAAGAACCTTTATCCGAGTACCATTGACTTTGACAAGGACAAGACTATCTCTCAGGTTGTGTATTATAAGGATAACTTATTGATAAGCTATTACGAAGGTGGCTGTGAAACCTATAACTTGGATACGAAAGTATATCAGCCAATACAAAGTATTTCTCCCAGAATATCTATATTCTCGCTTTTTTCAGGCAGTCAGGATATACTTTGGATAGGAACAGACGGGCAGGGCATACTTAAGGTATATGAGTATGACTCTCCGTTCAAAACAGTTTATACGAACCATCCGGTAAGAAGCTTTTGTCAGTATAACCGGAATGAAATATTAGTGGGAACGAAGGGAGACGGGGTCAAGATATTAGAAAAGGAAACAGGGAAATTATCCGACTTCTTAAATATCAATTCGGGATTAATATCAAATTCTGTATATACAATAAAAAAGAACCAATCGGGAGACATATTCATCGGTACTGAAGGTGAAGGTATCAACATATTATCGAGAGATAAGCAATTGTACAGATTAAGTATTCCGGCAAAGTATCCTGCCTTTAGAGCAGTTTACAGCATCCATTTTACAAGTAATGACTCGTTGTTATGGCTAGGAACATCCGGCTACGGACTGATAAAAATAGCATTGACTAAAAGAGCAAACCAATATGAAGTACAGGATATAGAACAATATACATCTGCCGACAAACATAATTCCCTTAATAACAATGTCATATACTCAATAACTTCGGGAGTGGATAAAAACCAGTTATGGCTGGGCACGCGTGGAGGAGGCATAAGCCGGTTTAATATAGAAGATAAATCATTTGAACGGATAGAAGATATAGATAATAATCTTTCCCTGACAAACAATGACGTTCTTTCCCTGACAAGGGATACAGAAAGTCTGTGGATTGGCACAAGCTATGGACTTAACCGCCTTGGATTGAACAATAATCTATCAGGAATACGGGAATATACAGAAAGGGAAGGACTGGCCAACAATACAATACACGGTATCCTTGAGGATGAGACAGGAGGTATATGGATCAGTACCAATCAGGGTATTTCCCATATTAATCTATCAGACCATAGTATTACAAACTATTCATCGAAGGACGGACTTCAGAATGATGAATTCTCTGACGGAGCCTATTATAAAGATGAAGAAAAGATTCTCTATTTTGGAGGGGTGAACGGATTCAATTATTTCAATCCGGAAAAGATACACTTGAGAGACTTTAACCCATCTATTGGCCTGAGTAATCTTAGGATATTCAACACGGCGCAGAATATCAATGAACGCATAAATGATAATACTCTAAAACTGGCATATGACGAAGCATATGTAACATTTTCATTCATTGCACGCGACTTTATAAACAACGAAAACTGTGAGTATGACTATCGGTTGCTCAACTTTTCGGATGAATGGATAAACAACGGCAACAATCCTAATATTGTATTCACAAAATTACCTCCCGGAGAATACCAGCTGGAAGTAAAAGTAACAAACGGAGACAGGGTATGGGGTGATAATATATATACTTTAAGTATAGATGTGGCATATCCGTGGTGGCTGAGTACAGTTGCTTTTATCATATACACCATACTGGCCCTTATTATCGTGTATATAGCATATTCCGTAATAAGAAACAGGATAAGACTCAACAGGCAATTACTGCTCGAACATATCGAAAAGCAGAACCAGCAAAAAATGCACGAGTCGAAACTCAATTTCTTCACCAATGTCGCTCACGAATTCTTTACTCCGCTCACCCTTATATACGGACCTGCGCAGCATTTGCTCGAAAAAGCGGACCTTGACGGATATACAAAACGGTATATACAGATAATAAAAAACAATGCCGACAGGATGCAAAAACTGATCAACGAGCTGATGGAGTTCCGGAAAGTAGAATCGGGACATGCACCTCTGCACCCGGAAAGCATTGATATAAAACTATTAATAGAATATATTACAGATAACTATACGGAAATAGCACAGGAAAACAAAATAGAATTCAAGGTAGAAACGGATAGTATATCTACTATTATTACCGACCGTAATTCATTGGAAAAAATTATATTCAATCTTATTTCTAATGCTTTTAAATATACCCCGGCGAATGGCTTCATACTTATCAGTGTTACACAAAACAATAATCTGCATATAAGGATCAAGAATTCAGGGAAGGGACTAACGGACAGACAAATGTCCGAAGTGTTTAACCGTTTCAAAATTCTGGAAACATCCAAGTTACAGAATTCGACAAGTACAGGTATCGGATTAGGTCTGACAAAAAGCCTGACCGAAATGCTCGGCGGGGAAATCAGTGTATCAAGCAAACTGGGAGAATACGTCATGTTCGAGATAAATATTCCTCCAATGAAATCCAATCAGCTTATTTCTTCCATAGACAGCCAAAATGATGAGGAAATAACTATAAGTCCGCAGATCTTCGATAAAAAAGACATCTCGATTTTGATTGTCGAAGACGAAAAGAATATACGGGAACTGCTCAAAGATATATTAAGCCCCTACTATAATGTTAGTGAGGCCGGAGACGGGGAAGAGGCTTTGTCTATGATTGAGATGAATATGCCCGACATAATATTAAGTGATGTACTGATGCCGAATATGGATGGAATGGGACTTATAGATAAACTCAAATCCGATCCGAAGACGGCGCATATACCGATTATAAATGTATCGGCGAAAAGCTCGGTGGAAGACCATATCAATGCTTATCAACATGGAGCGGATCTATATATTACCAAGCCTTTCCATCCGCGTCATGTACTTACTACCGTGCAAAACCTGGTAAATAAACGCTCCGTACTGAAAGAATTCTTCAATTCGAGCCTTTCGTCAATTACTGTAAAAGACGGCATAACAATTCATCAGGACGACGAACGATTATTACAGGAAATAGTATCATTCATTGAGAAAAACATGGACGACGAATCTTTAAATCCGAGTGTAATAGCCGATGCGTTAGGCCTGAGTAAAGCAACATTATACAGGAAATTAAAGGATACGGCTGATAAGACTCCCAGTGAATTTGTAAGAACAATCCGGCTCAATTACGCATCACAGCTTTTAATAACTACGAAGCTGACCGTATCTGAAATCATGTTCAAATCAGGGTTTACTAACAAGTCATATTTCTACAGGGAATTCTCGAAGCAATATGACATGTCACCAAAAGAATACAGGCTATCCAAGACTAAAGAATAGCATCAGGTTTTATCGCGCCTTTCCAGAAAATCAGATGGCAATACTCCATACTGTTTTTGGAAACATTTGGCAAAATACGACGGATTATTAAATCCGACCATATAGCAGACCTCATTTACTCGGTACTTATTTTCATTCAATAATTCTGTCGCTCTTTTCAGTCTTACCATCAGTAACAGTTTATTCGGGGTGATACCCGACAGGTTTTTTATCTTGGCAAATAAGCCGGAACTACTGATATGAAGCTCTTCTGCTAAATACTCGATTGTGAAATCAACATTGGCAATATTCTTTTCTATAATATCATTCACCTTTGTAAGAAACTCCTCGTCTCCTCTGTTCCCTGCAATACTTTTCAAAGAGGCAAATGGTGTCTCCGTAAATTTCTTCAACAGGTTTCGTCTCGATTCGAGTAAATTTTTTATCTGCACTGAAAGGAATGAGATCGAAAACGGTTTCTCTACATACGCATCCGCACCTATCTCCAGCGCTTCAATCTTCGATGCAATATTAGTTTTGGCCGTCAGCATTATCAAAGGGATATGATTCCGGAGTAAACTACTCTTTACCTTATTACAGAATTCTATCCCATCCATATTGGGCATCATAATATCGCTTATAATCAGGTCAACTTCTTCTCTTTCCAATAATTTTATTCCTTCTATGCCATCGTTTGCCAGAAGTATATTATATACTAAAATCAAATTCTTTTTGATAAATTCCTGCATATCCGGATTATCCTCCACAATCAGGATAGTTTGTCTGTCCTCCTCATGTAAAGATTCCTTTAAATTAATATCTGACTGAGAGGTATTCTGGTCATTTTGCAATACCTCTTCATGCGGCTCTCTTTCCTTATCAATCACTTGTTCCATATTTATAGTATTTACCGGGAGTGTGATAGATACCGAAAGCCCTTTACCCGGTTCACTTTCAATATCTATACTTCCGTTACAAGCATCCACAATCGTTTTTACCAGATAGAGCCCCAAACCCGTACCAGCCTTATGGTTACCGGATATCTGATAGAAAGGTTTAAAAATCTTCTCCCTCTCATTTTCGGATATCCCATCTCCATTATCTTTTACACATATTATATATTTATTACCTTCTACATCAGAGCGAAGTATAAGCTCTATGTAGTCTTTCGTATATTTTGATGCGTTGTTGAGCAGATTACTGACCACCTTTGTCAGATTCTCTACATCTATTGCAGTACGGAAGTCCTTATTATCATATGTATATACAAATTTAATATGCTTATGTTCCACATAAGATTTAAAGCGGTCATACATATTTAATAAAAATTCATATACATTCTGATCCGATAAAGTAATTTGTATCGTCTCTCTTTCTATCTTTCTGAAATCGAGTAATTGGTTCACCAGGTTAAGAAGCCTCTGGCTATTACGGTCTATAATATTCAGGTCGCCTTTTATATTTTCGGGCAAAGTATCCGAGGTTTCTATAATTTGTTCCAATGGCCCTATTATAAGACTCACAGGAGTGCGTATTTCGTGAGCAATGGAAGTAAAGAAATTTATTTTAGAGTCGTATGCCTCTTTTTCCTGCTCATTCTTGATTTTCTCTATCCTCTCCTTATTCCTTTTTTCATCCCTGTTCCTTATATAAGTGAGAAAAGCTATCAATGCTGCCATAGTCAGCAATATATAAAAACTGACAGACCATTTATTCCACCAGAACGGAGGAGTAACCACCAGTTTAATCTTCAGCCCCGTATCGTTCCATATACCATCATTATTTGATGCTTTAACTTTAAAGTAGTATTCTCCCGGAGGTATATTCGTATAAGCAGCCTTACGCACTTTTCCGACATAGTTCCAGTGCTTATCGAAACCTTCGAGCATAAAAGCGTATTCATTTTTTTCAGGGGCAAAATAGCTTAGTGCCGTGTATTCAAAACTAAAGCCATTCTTATTATAGGGTAATGTTATCTGAGGGATGCTATCCTCGCTATATGAAAGGTAATTGTAAAAATTCACAGATTTATTAAACAACTGAAAATCTGTAATCTCTATTAGCGGTATAGAGCGGTTTATTACAATCTGCTTAGGATAAAAAGCGTTGAATCCGGTTGCTGTTCCCAAATATATTCTGCCGGAAGATGTCTTTATCCCGGACTTTCCTGTAAACTGATCACTCAATAATCCGTCACCTTTTGTAAAAATACGGTATTGATTGGTTTTAGGGTCGAAACTTACCAGCCCGCGGGTAGTGGCTATCCACAGGAAACCATTATCACTGAATATATTACAAATTGCATTACTCTGAAAATTAACTGATATTTGTATAAAAGACTGACTTGCCGCATCGTACCGGCACAAACCGCTATTCGTTCCTATCCATAACTGACCTGACTCATCGAGACAAAGACAAATAACATCATTACTGATCAAAGAAGACTTATCCTCCGGATTAAACTGGTATGCATGCCATTGTTTTGTATCGAGATTATAGGCATGTATCCCGTCTCCGATAGTGGCGACCCAAATGGTATTTCCCACCTGAAGTATATCTATAATCAAAGTATTCAATTTTTTCATACGGAGAAAACTGTCCGTTTTGCGGTCATAGAGATTTACTCCTGTTGTGGTACCAACCCAGAGATTATCACGGGAATCCTTATATAAAGCATATACATTATTAGCATCCAGGGAGGTCGAATCTGACGGATTATTATAATAGCACTTAAACTTCTTTGTACGCAGGTCCAACACATTCAATCCTCCCGAATATGTTCCTATCCATAAGTTATCATCGTATATACACAGAGCATGTACATTGTGATAAGAAAGACTGTTCCTGTTCTTATCGGGCTTATAAGAAATAAAGTTTTCTGTTTTTGTATTGAAGAAGTTCAGTCCCCCGTCATCCGTCCCTATCCATAAGTTGCCGGATGCGTCTTCACAGAATGTACTCACAACATTACCACTTATCGAATTTTCATATCTGTCGTGCGTGTAACTTGTAAAATAGTTTCTGTTAGGAGATGCATAATTAATACCTCCATAATAAGTACCGATCCAAAGCCCGCCTTCCCTATCCTTATATATAGGGTAAACAAAGCGGTTCGATAATACCGGCTCCTTGATATGGGACTCTCTCTTATTGCCGATAACAGGCGATATGCTGAAAGAAGTCAATCCATCATTCGAGCCTATCAGCAACTTCCCCGGCTCATATTCCATCAGGGAATGAATATGGAGTATTTTGTCTATATTCTCTGTATTCAGATAATTACCTTTAATTCCGGTTTTCTTATCTATCTCGAAAAGGCCATTAGTCCATGTTCCCAACCATAGCATGCCAAAGGTGTCTTCCAACAGGGTATATCCTCGGAGTTGGCACAACAGATCGGAGTTGGTATCAGGGAATGCAGGAACAAACTCATCTTTCTTCTTATCTAACTTATATAACTGATATATCGTATTATTAACTAATGCCCATATCGTATTATCGCGGTCTTTGTAAACACAGGTCGTAAAAACCGGCTCCTGCTTGTTTTTTATATATTTATCAAAAGAATACAGCTTTAATGCATCTGTGTGTCTGTTATAAAAAAACACTCCTTGTTTAAATGAACTTATCCATATATTCTCATTCTCATCGGATAGAATATTCTGTATCTTATCGTTGAGCGGAATATTCTCCTTTGTTCTCTTAGTAAAGGGACGGAAGCGGTCGCTTTGATAATCGTAAATAGAGATTCCGGTTTCAGTCCCTACCCATAGCTTCCTGTTTATATCTTCATAAAGACTGTATATATAGTTGTTCACAATAGATGTGCTATCCCTTGGTATATTCCTGTATGAATGAAAATTATACCCATCGAAACGGTTGAGTCCATCTTCTGTTCCTATCCAGATATAACCTCTCGAATCCTGCTCAATAGCGTATACAGTATTCGACGACAGTCCGTTCTCTACAAAATAATATTTAAAATTCAGTTCAATTCCTGCAAGCGGAGAAGTAAAAAGAAAAAAACATACTATCACCAGGAATGTCTTTAATATCCGTGTTTTCATATAGTATAAAGGTTTTAAGTGTAAATATCGCACTTTTTCCGATAACACAAAATTTCAAAAAGATAGCACAATCCTGCAAATAAACACATACAAATCTGATTACATGATACTTACATTCAATTTTCGCATCATAGTTAAAATATTAATTTGGATAAATTTCGCATTGTTCTGGAAATTCGTTGCATATGCCTTCAACATATTTTAACGTCTTTTGCAATAGAGGAATTGCCCCCTTCAATTCTTTGATTATTACCGGAATCTAAAACTTATTATAGTATGAAAAGCATTATCACATTCTTTTTATTATTTATAGGTATTTGTAATTTCTCCCTTGCTCAACAGGAATTCGGGAAACAAGACCAATCAGTCATTTCTGAATTTGACAAACTTGCCCGGACTCCACCAATGGGATGGAACAGCTGGAATAAATTCGGTTGCAACGTCAGCGAAAAACTGATTAAAGAGATGGCCGATGCCATTGTTTCATCAGGAATGAAAGATGCCGGCTACGAATATGTAGTGATCGACGATTGCTGGCAAACAGGACGCGATGAGAAAGGAAATATCATAGTAGATAAAGATCATTTTCCGAACGGAATGAAACCGGTTGCCGACTATGTCCACAGTTTAGGACTCAAATTCGGAATATATTCCTGTGCAGGAAGCAAAACATGTCAGGGAAGACCGGGCAGCCGTGGATACCAGTTTCAGGACGCACGCCAGTATGCCGGATGGGGTGTCGACTACCTCAAATACGACTGGTGCTACAACGAAGGTCAGGATGCTAAAGCCGCCTATAAAACGATGAGCGACGCATTAAAGGCATGTGGCAGGCCTATCGTATTCAGCATATGCGAATGGGGCGAAAACAAACCGTGGGAATGGGGTAAAGGCATAGGCCATCTATGGCGCATTACAGCCGATATACGCGACTGTTACGATTGCAGATTCAACTGGGGAGGAGTAGGTGTATTACAAATATTAGATAAGGCACTCACCATTAATCAATATTCCGGCCCCGGGCACTGGAACGATCTGGAAATGCTCGAAATCGGGAATGGAGGACAGACAGAGCATGAGTATCGTTCACATTTTGCTATCTGGAGTATGATGTCTGCCCCCTTGATGGCAGGTAATGATATCCGTAGTATGGACTCCCTTACCAAAGAAATTCTATTGAATAAGGAGGCGATCGCCATTAATCAGGATAAGCAGGGAAAATCTGCATTCCGCTTTGTAGAGCTGAATGGAATCGACATCCTTGTAAAAGCCCTTTCCGATGGTGATGCAGCATTCTTATTTATCAACCGTAACAATTTCAAGATAGACCTCAGCTACAACTGGAATTTTGATACTGTATACGACCAAAGTCTCGAAAATGGCTCATTGTATATGAAACGCACTCCGCGAAGAATCAAAAATATATGGACACAGCAAGATATGGGTACTACTGATACCCCGTTAAGTAAAGTACTGGAACCTCATGAAAGCCTGTTTCTCAGACTCAGGAAGTAAAACAGAAGAAAAACACATTTAAACAAGCGGTTAGTAATTTATTAATTTGAAACTAATTAAATCTAAAGATGAAAACAAACCTTCTAAGAATCAAACACAAAACAGCCTGTTGCATGATACTGTCATGTGTTTTATTAAGCGGGCTAACCTATCCGCAGGTATCGGTTGCCGAAAACAGCAAGGAAATACAACAATCGAAGACGACAGTCACAGGAACTGTCACCGATAAAGATGGAGATGCCCTAATAGGTGTAGCGATAGTAGAAAAAGGAACAATAAATGGAACTACAACAGATGTCGATGGCAGATTCTCTCTATCTGTATCTGATCCTAATGGAATATTGGTAGTTACATTTGTGGGATTCCAGAAACAGGAAATAGTCTTAAATGGTAAGAAAGAATTCTCCATAACACTTCTCGAAGACTCTAAAATTCTGGATGAAGTTGTAGTTATAGGATACGGTACACAGCGCAAAGGCGATGTTACCAGTGCTATTGCCAGCGTAAAGGCCGAAGACTTTACCGTTGGTAAAATAAGTGACGCGGCAGAACTTATCAAAGGGAAGGTTGCCGGCTTAAGCATTACTAAATCATCCGGCGATCCGAACGCAACTTCCAGCATCATGCTTCGTGGTATTACAACAATTAAGGGTAGTGTAGAGCCTTTGGTACTGGTTGATGGGGTTGAAGGTTCGTTAACCACAGTGGCACCCGAAAATATTGCATCTATAGATGTACTGAAAGATGGTTCCGCTGCGGCTATATATGGTACTCGCGGAGCGAATGGGGTTATTATAATTACTACTAAAACAGGTAAACGGGAATCTCATTCAGAAGTTACCTATTCAGGATACCTGTCTTTCTCTAACTGGTATAAGACTGCCGATTTTATGGATACAAAAGATATCATTTATGGACGTACTACTTTTCCATATGAAGGCTATGATACTGATTGGTTAAAAGCTGTTACCCGAAAAGCCGGCTATACTCAAAACCATTCATTAGAACTAAAAGGAGGCTCAAAAACATCGGCGTACTCAGCCAATGTAACATATAGCGACGAAGAGGGCATCATGCGCAAAAGTGACAGCCGCAATTTGAAAATGCAATTGGACTTTACACAATATGCCATGAAAGATATTTTAAAGTTCAACTTTAACCTATTATATGGCAATCATAAAAACTCAAATAATGACAATTCCTATGTGTACAGGCAGGCTCTGATTCATAATCCATCATCGCCCATTTATAATGAGAACGGTTCCTATTATGAAGAATTTAGCCGCTTCCAATATTATAACCCGGTGGCAATACAAAACGAAATGATAGGCGACACCAGATCCCACTACTCACGTATTATGGGTAGAATCACAGTAGAACCTATAAAAGGATGGCAAACTGAATTGGCATTATCACTAAAAGAAAACTCATCCACAGGGCAAACATATTATACGAGTGACTACTATAGCCAGATAATTGCAGCATGCAAAGGTTGGGCTTCCAAATCATCGGCCAATGGCCGCAGCGACAATCTGGAACTGACATCCAAATATGATTTTTCGACAGGTAAGCACAGAGCAAATGCTTTGGTTGGATACAGTTATTTGTATAATGTCTATGATGGTTTTAGTGCCGGCAATGGTAATTTCCCATCAGAATCTTATTTATACAATAATCTAGGTCAGGGTACCTATTTGAAAGACGAAGATAAAACAGCCAGTATGGGGTCTTACAAAAACGATAACACGTTGGTCGGCTTTTTCGGACGTGTGAGCTATGGGTATGATGACCGCTATAATGCATTGGTCAGTATTCGTCGCGAAGGATCTTCTAAATTTGGAGACAATCACAAATGGGGTACCTTCTCTTCAGTGTCTTTAGGATGGAATATCAATAACGAGAAGTTTATGGAGCAATTCACTTGGATCGATAACCTGAAGCTACGCTCCGGCTATGGTGTAACAGGAGTTATTCCCGGCAGCTCATACGCCTCTCTCACTATGTTTGACTATGATCCTTATGGCGACCACTTAAGCCAAGATGGTAAATGGACCTCATCTCTAATGGTTAGCCAAAATCCTAATCCTAATCTCAAATGGGAAACAACTAGGGAATGGAATCTCGGCTTAGACTGGGGTGTATTAGGCGGGCGTTTGAATGGATCTATTGATGTCTATACTAAAAAAACCAAGGATCTATTATATGATTATGCCGTACCCGTACCGCCCAACATGTATGAATCGACCGTAGCCAATGTCGGACAAATGCGTAACAATGGTATAGAGGTAATGATTCAGGCTATTCCCGTAAGGAACAAGAATTTTGAATATAGTACAACCTTGACCTTATCCCACAATAGCAATAAACTGCTAAGTCTATCAAACGACCTTTACGAGACAGATAATTTCACTGAGTTATATGGAGGATTAGGAGATCCTATTTCTGTTCCGACACACTGCATGGAAGTTGGACAACGTCTGGGTGATTTCTGGGGATTAAAGTCTGTCGGTGTTAGCAAAGACGGTGTTGTTTTGGTCGAGGTATCCGATGGTAACGGAGGCTGGGTTGTAAAAGAATTCGATACTAAATATAACGAACAAGTCAACCGCCAACGACTAGGTAATGGTTTACCTCAGGTATATGCCGGTTGGAGCCATACTTTCCGCTATAAGGATTTTGACCTGAGCATGCAATTCACCGGACAGTTTGGTTTCAAAATTCTAAATACACAACGCAGCTTCTATGAGAATAACTCCATCGCTTATAATCGTCTGAAATCAGCAGCCGACTGGTATGGGGCAATCGATGCCACAGGTGCAGCAGTTATTGATGACGCTACTGGCAAACAAAAGCAGGTTCAGCTCTCTAACTCCATGTCGCAAGGATTCTGGAGCGACCACCTGGAAAGAGGAGATTTTGTTAAATTATCGAATCTGACAATAGGATACAACTTACCATTATCAGGTTCTGTAAGGAATTATATCAACAAAGCACGTGTATATATATCGGGACAAAACCTATTCTGTATCACCGGCTATTCAGGATTAGATCCGGAAGTATCTAACTACTTTTTAACTCCGGGTGTCGATTTTCGTGATAAATACCCTACTACCCGCTCTTTTACAGTTGGCCTAAATCTTAATTTCTAATCAGATAAAAACTATGAAACTATTTAAAAATACAATAAAAGGACTGATCGTAAGCAGCTTATTGGTTTTTGCTGCCTGCACAGACTTGTCAGAAACCATATATGATAAACTGACAGATGAAACTGTCGATGTGAATGATCCGGAAGTGGTGGGATCTATGATGGGAGAAACTTATGCACAATTCCGTTATCTCTACTGGGGATGGAATGGCTACTTCGACTTGATGGAAGAATGTGCCGATACTTATATGACTCCAAAACGTATTGGTGTGGGCTGGGGTGACTTATATATTTCAATGCATAAACATAGTTGGAACTCCACCCAAGGACATATCGAAGGTTTGTGGCATTATGCTTATGTGGGCATAGGTTATGCAAATAAATGTCTGGATGTTCTACCTGAAACAGGGTCGCCACAGGCACAAATGCGCTTTATGCGTGCATTGAACTATTACATTTTGTTGGATGCATTCCGTAATGTACCACTAGAAACAACACAGAACCTACCGGAAGGCTATCTTCCCCAACAGGTAAATGCGGATAAAATTTTCGAATTCTGCGTAAGTGAATTAAATGCAATCAAAGATGATCTTGGAACCAAAAAGATACATGGTTATCCCAATCGTTATGCTGCTTGCATGGTACTAGCTAAATTATATTTGAATTACAATGCATATTTTGGTACTACAGACACAGAATATTATGATAAAGCGTTGATTGAAGTAAACGAAGTGATTAATGACGGCGGATATAGTCTGGCTCCTAATTATCTGGATAATTTTAAAGCCGATATATCCGGATCGCCTGAAGTTATATTTGCAATACCTCTTGATAAAAAACGCGCCGCACACAATTACTTGGTAAATAAATGCTTGGTTGGAGCCGGTGCGGCTGCTTACGGATATTCCGGCGCTCCTTGGAATGGTAGCTGCGCTATCCCTCAATTTATTGACAGCTATGACTCTGTTGACAAGCGATTTGGTTATACCTGGACCGGAGGTGTACAGAAAAGTGCAACTAAAGACTCCGACGGAAACTATATACCCCAATCAGGAGATCCGATACCTTTTACCTCTGACGATTGGGCTGGACAAGGCGTACTTAATTATTCGAAAAATGTACACTCTATAGATAATCCCGGAGCATATCAGCAAGAAGGCTATCGTTTTGTGAAAAGCGAGATTGTCGGAGATGATGCCGGAACATATGGCAATGATGTCGCATTTTTCCGTTTGGCAGACGCAATGTTTATAAAAGCCGAGTGTTTGTTGCGCTTGAGTAAAGACGAACAAATTGCAGCCGACTTGATCACCAATATCCGCAAACGTTCTTTCGACTCTGGTACAAAAGCAATTCGCACAGTGGCCGACTTAAAAGGGGGTAGCAGATATGATTACGGACATCGGGAATATACCAGTGAGGGTTTTGCAAACTGGGATCCTGCATCGTATAAGAGTACTTCGGAAAAAGGAACTGACATTGTATTAGGAGGTTTGCTCGACGATCTGGCTTGGGAGTTCGTTGGAGAACACCATCGTCGCCAAGATCTGATAAGGTTTAAGATGTCCGATGGACGTAATGTTTTCAATGGAAAATCATGGTTCTGTAAAGACGCTACTACTGAAACCCACTGGGATTATTTTCCAATCCCTAAATCTGCAATGAATGCAAATATATCACTTGTTCAAAATAAAGGATATAATTAATTCTTCTATGAGAAAAAGTTTTAAAACAAAAGAGAGATTCAAAATGAAAAAAATATATCTATTTATAGCATTAATTGCCACCTTCATGGTAGGTGGCACAAGTTGCGACGACAATTCGGATTTTTCGGGCCTGCATACATTAACTCAGGATGAGATTGACGAGATTGCCCGTCAGGATTCTATTAAGGAAGCCCAGAAAAATAAAATTAATGCAGATTTGATACTGGAATATACGGTAGATATTACCATTAGTAAAACTCTTTATGATGGTGCAACATTAGTAGTTGAAATGAATAAAATAGCCGAATTGTTTGGCATCACCGAGGAACAGCTCATTTCCGGAATAGAAGGAGAGAGTGATGCTCCTGAAATCAAAGGCTTTGCTATACAAGGTACTACACACGACGACACCGGCTCCATGACAAATACAAATGCTCCTTGGGGACACTGGTGGGATAAAAATGGTGATGTTACAACATGGGGAACGGATGCTATGGTATTCGCCGAATATAATACAGAAGATAAAATGTTTTCAATAGGCCAATATCCAGGACACTTGGAAAATGGACAAACCATAAAGATTATCGAGTGTTTGAAATACAATGAGAAACGTGCAGCTGTAGTTATAACCATCAATGCGAAAACCGCAGGACAGATAACAGCTACAGTAGTCAATACCCAGTATCTTAGCATCAATATTACTCCTAAGTCAAGCTACGATCAGGACCCTCTTCAATTCGATCTGGCACGAACGTTAAGTGATCTGGGCATATCTTCATTGGATAATGTGCAATTCCTTGGTATAAATGAAGATGGCAGCTATGCACAGGAAGCAGTTACAGGTAGTGGTTTCTGGTATGACATGAACGGCTTTGTAGGCGAATATGGCGACAACGCCAGTGTATATACTACATACGGTGACTTTGAAGACAATGAAATTGGTATAGGCCAAATGCCGAACAATCTGGAAGGTGGAGAGACAATAACTATTAAATATGGCTTTTTGGCTAAGAATAAAATAGAGATGTTCAATATTACAGTGAATGTAATCGTCTACGAAGACCCTGAAACACCTCCTGCCGGGGAGCCTACTACTATTGAAAAGAATGTCACATTTACCAAAGCATGGAGTAATGATTATGCCAGCATACAAGAAGATATAAAAGAGACTTTGCGCGAAGCATTTAAGATGACTACTCATCAGATCCATAAAGCAGCAGTCTCGAATGATTTGAAAGTATATATAAATGCAGAAACAGAAGAAGATCCCAGCTATACTGCTGACGCTCCGGGTTACTGGATAAATGCGGACGGAACTGCAGGTAAATGGGCAGACGGCCTTGTATGGTGCAGTATCGGGCATAACGATACCGAACTTTACCTCTATTGTGGCAATCATCCTGATAATGCTATAGCCGGCGATACCCTTTCCACAAAAATGATCGTTACATGCAACGGAGGAAAAGCCATCTTCAATATTACATTCAATATTACGACAGCTGAATAAACCTAAAAATATGATATTATTCAAATCCAATACAAAAAAGTATAAGGCAAGTGTACTTGCCTTATACTTCCGTTTATTCTTTCTTATTCTTTTAGCCGGAACGGTAATCTCAACATATGGTTGCGGAAATAAGGATGAGGAAGAAATAATAGAACCGAAAGCGGAAGATCCTGAAGAACCGGAAGAACCTGACCCGGATGTTATTATTCTCACCCCTGAGGATATCGAAGACTATGATAAATTTTACAAAGCAAATGAATTTAAAAATATGGATATGCTCCGTAGTGATAGCAAATGGTCTTTCGTTCGCAGTAAGCAATCCGAACATTTTATCGTATTTTGGGAAGCAGGTTTTGGCAACGACCCAAATGCATCTACCATCCCGCAGGAACTTCGTGTAGATATAGATGACTTGTTAGCAAAATCCGAAAAATTCTATGAAATAAATGTCCAAACCCTAAAGTTTGCTGAAGTAGGAAGCTCCAAGTCTAATCTGGATAAATACAAGATGCAGATTTACCTGCTCTACCAAGCTGAATGGCTGGCAACAGGTGGAGGATACGACGACATAATCGGAGGATTATGGGTAAATCCTAGTACATGCAGGCCTGTAGGGTCGACTATCGCTCATGAAATCGGGCATAGCTTTCAGTATCAGATCTACGCAGACTTGTTAGCTATAGGTGAATGCCAGAACGACTTCAGCCGCGGATTCAGGTATGGATACGGTGGTAACGGTGGCAATGGCTTCTGGGAACAAACTGCCCAATGGCAATCATTTCAGTCATATCCCAAAGAAGCCTTCGAATCCTATAATTTTGGTGTATATATTGATAATTGCCATCGTCATATCGGACATGAGTGGCAACGTTATGCAAGCTACTTCATTCACTATTACTGGACAGACAAACATGGCATTGATTTCATAGGAAAACTGTGGCGTGAGGCTGTAAGTCCGGAAGATCCGATGCAGGCATATATGCGGATGAACCATCTCACAGTTGAGCAGTTCAACGAAGAGATGTATGATGCGGCCACACGTTTTATCACATGGGATATAGATGCTATCCGTTCCAACGGATCTGCTTATATTGGCAAGCATTCGTATAAACTCTATGCGCTGAAAGATAGTTCCTATCAGGTGGCATATAGTCATTGTCCGGGTAGTACAGGCTATAATGCCATCCCATTGAACGTGCCGGAAGCGGGAACAGTGGTTTCTACCGAATTTACCGGATTGCAACCTGGTTCGGCTTTAGCTTCCGACGACCCCGGAATATCTACCAACAATGAAAAAACAACCACTGTAACGAAATACAACAAGGGCAGTCTTACCAGAGCCGGATGGCGATACGGGTATGTAGCATTACTGAACAATGGCCAACGTGTTTATGGAGATATGAACCGAAAAACGCAGGCAAATGTAGCATTTATGGTTCCTACAGGGTGTGAAAAGCTGTGGTTCGTTGTATTGGGAGCACCTAATACTTATATAGCACATGCCTGGGATGAAAAAGAAGAAAATGACGACCAATGGCCTTACACAGTCAAGTTCTCAAAAACTGACCTTCTCGGAAATATTTCATTCGACGGAACAGAAAAACAGGAAGATATCACCCTTACTTATAACGTAAAATTCCCAGCAAGTTCGACTGACTATACAGGTTCTACAGTCTCCCTAAATAATACAGATCTGCAGAAATTGGCAAAAGCCTTTATCCTCCAGCCTGGTGCAATAAAAGGATATATGGACGGCAAGATCAAATTCTATGCTATAGAAGTTAATGGAAGCCTGAATTCAAAAACAACAGCCAATGGATACGGGCACTGGTTCGATACTGCTGGAAATGTATGTTCATGGGGAGCTGAAAGCAGAATTTTCTCCGAATATGATGCCTCCAGTTATGCTTTTACAATCGGACAATATCCAGGTCAGTGTGCTATCGGTAATAAATTTACTATCAAGCAAGCATTAGTCTATGAATATGAAACTGATAAAACTGTTCAGGCAACATTTATTTTTAATGTTACCATCGAATAAAAATTAAAGATACATGAAAAGAAAACTAACATTATTATTTGCCACGGCAGCATTGATGTTCTCATGCGACAATATGGAAGAACAATCAAGCGTTCAGCTGGGCGAAATAAAAGAAGTCCCGTTCACTGATGTCCATTTTACAGACGAATTTTGGCTGCCGCGAATGGAAATAAACAGAACAGTATCCATTCCGTCTGCTTTTCACCAATGCGAAATCAACGGAAGGTTCGACAACTTTGCTCTGGCAGCAGGATTGATAAAAGGGGAACACAAAGGTGATTTCTCTTTCGACGACACCGACCCCTATAAAATTATCGAAGGGGCGTCCTATTCCCTCGCGGTAAAATACGACCCGAAACTAGACGCATACCTCGATAGTGTAATCACTCTGATTGCAGCAGCTCAAGAGCCGGACGGCTATCTTACAACCTGCGTCACCAACAAGTGTACACGTCTTTCGGGCTGGTGGGGTAGTTCCCGCTGGGAGAAAATCAACAGCCATGAATTATATAACAGCGGCCACCTTTACGAAGCAGCTGTTGCCCACTATCAGGCAACCCAGAAGAGGACATTACTGGATGTGGCCATCAAGAATGCCGACCTTGTATGTCAGGTGTTCGGCCCAAATGAGGGACAGAAGCATGTTCCATCCGGTCATCCGATTGTAGAAATGGCATTAGTAAAACTATACAATATAACCAATGATAAGAAGTATCTGGATATGGCGCGCTACTTTGTCGACGAAACAGGACGTGGTACCGACGGGCACAGGCTCAGCCCCTATAGCCAGGATCATATGCCTATACTCGAACAAAACGAAATAGTAGGGCATGCCGTACGTGCCGGATACCTTTATTCGGGTGTTACTGATGTAGCATCTATGCAGCACGATCACAAACTTTTCGAGGCTGTAAACCGTGTATGGGATAATATGGCAAGTAAGAAACTATATATCATCGGAGGCATTGGATCACGTGCACAGGGAGAAGGCTTCGGACCGGATTACGAGTTGAACAATTTCAATAACTACTGCGAAACCTGCGCCTCTATAGCTAATGTATACTGGAATCAGCGCATGTTCCTTGCCACAGGTGAATCCAAATATGTAGATGTGCTGGAGAGAGCGCTTTATAACGGACTTATAGCAGGAGTTTCCCTGAGCGGGGATAAATTCTTCTATGGAAATCCGCTGGCGTCGAATGGTGGCTTCGAACGCGCACCATGGTTCGGTTGCGCATGCTGCCCGGGAAATGTAACCCGCTTTATGGCTTCTGTTCCGGGATATGCATATGCTGTAAACAAAAAAGATATCTATGTAAACTTATTTGTTGAAGGAAACTCAAAAGTAAAACTTGATAACAACGAAGTAGAACTGGTCCAAAAGACTAAATATCCGTGGGACGGGGATGTCAGTATAGAAGTTGTACCTTCAGTATCTGAAAAGTTTGCTCTGCTTGTCCGTATTCCCGGCTGGGCAAAAAACAAACCTATACCTTCCGACTTATATCATTATGTAGACGGAGCAAATCCTGATGTAAAGATATTGGTAAACGGACAGGATGCTAAAAAGAGAATCAGAGGAGGCTATGCCGTTATCGAACGTGAATGGAAGGCCGGAGATAAAATCTCCGTACATATGGACATGCCGGTAAGAAGAGTACAGGCACATAAAGAAGTGAAATACGATGAAGGACTCTTATCTATGGAGCGTGGTCCAATTGTTTATGCACTGGAAAGTATAGACCAGAAGAAAGATTATCTATTTGATGTGGTAATTCCACGCGATTCGAAAATAGAATCACATTTCGAAAAAAGCCTGCTGAACGGAGTTATGGTACTCGAAGGTAACGCCTATTCGGTAGAAAAAGATTCCGTAAATGGCAGCACAGTAGAAAAACCATTTACGTTCAAGGCTATCCCTTACAGCACATGGAACAATCGCGGACAAGGTCAACTTGTAGTATGGACCCCCGAAACTTCTCAATACGCTATTCCAAAGCCGGAACCTACTCTTGCATCTCAGGCCTGGCAGATAGGCGGATGGGGATACAACGACCAGTTCGAGCCGAAATCTTCTGCCGACATCAACACTCCATATCATTACTGGTGGCTAAAAGCCGGAACAGAGGAATCTATCGGATATAAATTCAAAAAACCGGAAAAAATTTCAAGTGCAGAAGTTTACTGGCTGGCATTCGAGCACTATGATGTCATCTACAAAGCTCCCGAATCATGGAAGCTATTGTACAAAGACGGTAATGCATGGAAAGAAGTCAGGAACACTTCTCCATACGGAACTGAACTGGATAAATATAATAAAGTAACATTCGATCCGGTAACCACAACCGAATTGAAGATGGTTGTACAACTGCAAAGACCAAAAGCTGAAAAAGCTTCGGATGAAAACGGGCCTCAGGTCATAGATGTTGACCGCAAGGGCTATTCCGGCGGGGTTATAGAATGGAAAGTCAATTGAAAAAACAATAAGTAATGAAACACATATTATTATATTCATTCTTTTCTATATTCTTCATCATATTAGTTAACAGCTGCTCCGACAAAAAGGGGCGGCTTTCTTCCGTTGATATAAAAGTAGCCGCTGTACCCGATACATTAGGCATAGATCCGTTCTATAAAAAATATATGGATGCAGACGGGATACCCATAGTATCATCAGCCAAGGTCAACGACGTTGCACTTACCAGAGCTGCTAAAGTAATCTCGCAAGTATTATCAAAAAGGGAAGATGTAAAGAAAGCAATGATAGCCAAGGGCTGCAAAGTAATGATAATCGGGGAGAAAGAAGAGGTGTGCGATATACCTGAATATAAACATATCTGCAACACTCCCGAAAATACAGCTTACTGGAACAAGCGCGCCCGTGGTTTCGGCGGTGCACCCGAACACGACTTCAGCGCCAGTTGTGGCGAGGAAAATGTGATTTGCCTGCTGGGCGACAGATATAAGGGGGAAAGTATACTTGTACATGAGTTTGCCCATATTATCCATATGGTAGGCATTCTGGGTATAAACCCGGATTTCAACAATGAACTGGAAGCTTTACGTCTGAAAGCGATAGAAAAAGGCTTATGGAAAGACACTTATGCCATCAGTAATAAAGAAGAGTATTTTGCCGAAACAGTACAATCATTCTTTGACTGTAACAAATATTCTGCCGAACCAAACGGGGTGCATAACTCCATTAACACACGGAAGAAACTGAAAGAATATGACCCCGACATGTATAACCTTTTATTGCAATATTTTCCCGAAATAGAATTGGATTTATGCTCTGATAACAGAACAAATCAGTAACAATATGAAAAAGGCCTTATATATCCTATTATTTATTCTTTCTTTCCATACATTGTACGGACAGGAAGTAAAATACAACACTCCGGCAGCAGGGAACCCCATTATTCCGGGATATTTTGCCGACCCCACAGTCCGCAAGTTCGGAGATACATATTATATTTATGCTACAACCGACGGCACAGGGCTTGGTGTAGGCCCTGCACAAGTGTGGAAATCAAAAGATTTCGTAAACTGGACTATCGAACCTATGAACTGGCCGACGGCTAACCAGATATGGGCGCCGGATGTGATGCAGGGTACCGACGGACGATATTACCATTATTACAGCCAGGCATGCAAAATATTCTGTGGCGTATCGGACAATCCCACAGGCCCGTGGACGAATATACTCGGCCCGGATGAAGCAGTGCTTATTCCCGACAGGTATGTAAAAATGTCTATCACACTCGATGCGCAGAGTTTCATCGATGACGATAGCTCTACTTATCTTTATTGGGGCACATGGGGTATATACAAAGACCATGGCTGCGGCGTAGGCAAACTGAGCGCCGATATGAAGAGCCTTGTAGATACTACACTGATACCGAATACACAGGCCACTGATTTTTTCGAAGCCCCCTATGTATTTAAACGCAACGGTATCTATTACCTGACCTATTCATCGGGCTCGTGCCACGACCATACTTACCGCGTGCAGTATGCAACCAGCAAAACAGGTCCGATGGGTCCTTTCGAATTTGCGGATAATAATCCGATACTGGCTACAAGTGCCGACAGTACCATTCACGGACCGGGGCATCATAGTATATTGAAGGAAGGAGACAATTATTATATTGTTTATCACAGGCACAATATTCCGCAATCGACCCGGGGCTTTTTCAGACAGGTAGCAGCCGATAAACTGGAATTCGATAAAGACGGACGGATAATGAAAGTTAATGCCGGGCACAAAGGAATCGGGTTCTTACAGAAAGATTCCAATCCGTATAAGAATATCGCATCCGGAGCAAAGGTAAAAGCCTCGTCTTATTATGACGGGAACTTCAAGCCCGAATATGCCGTCGATGACAATAATGCGACCTTATGGCGGGCAAAAAACTGTTATAAAGATGAATGGATAGAACTGGATTTAGGTAAAGTACAGAATATAACGCGTATCTGGACACAGTTCGAGCATGCAACATCATTTTATCAATATTTCTATGAAACATCTGCCGATGGTAAGACATGGACGGTTTTTTCTGATAAGCGTAATAATATACTTGCCGGAAGCCCTATGACAGATCACGGCGATGTAAAAGCAAGGTATATACGACTGACGGTTACAGGAAACGAGAAAAATGGTTTATTCCCTGCCGTGTGGAATATAAAAGTATTCTCAGGGGGGACAGACCCATTCCCGAATAATAGCCAGCCGTTCGACAAGCAGGCAAAGATTGCTGCACCGAAAAGACAGGGATTACTGTTCGAAATCAATGCCGCCAATTATCCTGCGGAGTCTCTCGTTGCCAGAATATTAAATGAACAAAATAAAGAAGAAGGATTCGACGCTTTCTCAATGGCTGTTCCTATCAAAAACTATAAGAGCAAAACGGCTTTCGCATTTAATGGATATCAGCAGTTCAAGTCTGATTTCGGATTGCCCGAAACTATGACAGGCAATGCACCTTACAGCATTTCAGCATGGATAGCATCTGAAAATCCGAAAGAAAATGAATGTATTCTGGACATAAACGAGTCTTACGGTGAACTGGAAAAAATAATTTTCGGATACGGAACCAGCCCACGTAGCGGAATTACCATGCATCACGGCTGGTATGAAGATATGGGAATCAAGGATATGAGAACCGACGGAGAATGGAAACATATAGTTGTTACCTTCGATGGATATAAGGAAAAAATATATATTAACGGTATATTTGTAAAAGAGAAAGATGTTTTTCTGCGTGTAGGAAAAAGCGAAAAAATGACTTTAGGTACTAAATTTGATGGAGAACACCGTTTCACAGGATACCTCAACTCTCTCAAGTTCTATGATACGCCGTTGATACAGGACGAAATATCGGAACTATATAATCAAGGGAAATAATATAACAAAACAAATATAGCTATGAAAAAATTAAGTTTAGTCATTCTTTTACTCACCTGCTACTGGCTGGCAGCCTGGGGATGCAACAATCCGGGACATCATTATGCCCATCAGCAGAAAAGAGACAACAAGGACTACCCTATCCAGCCGGTAGCCTTTACATCGGTTAAATTCTCGGACAAGTTCTGGGCGCCACGCATCCGCATCAATCAGGATGTAACAATACCGATTGCCCTCGGCCATTGCTACAATACAGGACGGGTAGATAACTTCAAGAAAGCGGGCAAACTGATGCCGGGTTATTTTGCAACTCAACTGACTTTCGACGATACGGATATCTACAAGATTATCGAAGGCGCAGCCTACTCTATCCAGATGTTCCCGAATAAGGAGCTGGAAGCCCGCATGGATACATTGATTTATTACATCCAAAAGGCTCAGGAACCCGACGGATATCTATATACAGCACGTACTGCCGGAGAACTGGGAAAACTGCATGAGTGGGTAGGTGAAAAACGTTGGGAAAAAGACCCCGACCTCAGCCACGAGCTTTATAACTGTGGACATCTTTACGAAGCGGCAGTCGCTCATTATCAGGCGACAGGAAAACGCTCCCTGCTCGATGTGGCTATCAAAAATGCCGACCTGCTGGTAAAAGATTTCGGGCCGGGTAAACTGGCTTACGAACCCGGACACCAGATCGTAGAAATGGGACTGGCAAAGATGTACCGTGTAACGGGTAAAAAAGAATATCTCGACCTCGCCAAATATTTCCTTGATCTGAAAGGCCACGGACACAGCGGCGAATACAGCCAGACACACAAACCTGTTATCGAACAGGACGAAGCCGTAGGGCATGCCGTACGTGCTGCCTATATGTATTCGGGAATGGCCGATGTGGCTGCTTTGACAGGAAATGAGGCTTACCTGCATGCCATAGACAAGATTTGGGACAATGTGGTTACCAAGAAACTGTATATCACAGGGGGCATCGGAGCAACAGGGCATGGCGAGGCTTTCGGCAAGAATTACGAACTACCGAATATGTCGGCCTACTGCGAAACCTGCGCCGCTATCGCCAATGTGTACTGGAATCACAGATTGTTCCTGCTTCACGGCGATTCGAAATATTATGATGTGCTGGAACGTACTTTATACAATGGATTGATTTCGGGTATCAACCTCGACGGAAACCGCTTCTTCTATCCTAATCCGCTGGAATCGGTGGGACAACACGGACGCAGCGAGTGGTTCGGCTGTGCATGCTGTCCGAGCAATGTATGCCGCTTTATGCCCTCGATACCGGGATATGTATATGCAAAGAAGGACGATAAGATATATGTGAACTTGTTTGTAGAAAGCGAAAGTGAAATAGAATTGGGTAAGAATAAAATCAATCTGTCACAAAAGACCGGCTATCCGTGGGATGGCAATGTAACTATCAATGTAGATCCTGCAAAATCAGAAAAATTCGATGTACTGGTAAGAATACCGGGATGGGCATTGAATAAACCTGTACCAAGCGACCTTTACACTTACCTGAATCCGAAAAAGGAAGCTGTTAAGATAAAAGTGAACGGAAAAGATGTAGATTACACAATAGGAAGTAACGGTTATGTAACCCTTTCTCAAAAATGGAAAAAGGGAGATAAGATAGATTTATCGTTCCCTATGGACGTTCATAAAGATATCGCAAACGAAAAAGTAGAAGACGACAGGGGAAAAGTAGCTATCGAGCGCGGCCCTATCGTATATTGCCTGGAATGGATAGATAATAAAGACCGTGTACTGAATGCCGTACTGGAAGATAATGTCGTATTTACAGAAACTTTCCTATCCGACAAACTGAGCGGCATCATGCAACTGGAAGCAAATGCCAAAAGCGCATCGCGGGATAAAGACAATAATGTAATTATAGAAGACAAGCGCCTGACCGCCATTCCGTATTATGCATGGTCGAACCGTGGTTCAGGAGAAATGGCTGTATGGATACCGCGTACTGTGGAATCGACACGCCCATTGCCTCCTCCCACTTTCTGTACGAATGCGAAAGTATCCGCTTCTTCTCCTAACAAATCGAAGAGCAGTGTAAACGACGGTTACTGGCCGAAGGACTCGAATGACAGGCATGTACCGTTCTTTACCTTGTGGCCGAAAAATAATTCACAGGAATGGATTGTCTACGATTTCGATAAACCTGAAACATTTTCTACTGCGTCGGTATTCTGGTACGACGACGGGCCTTGGGGCGGTTGCCGTATTCCTCTGTCATGGGGAGTACAATACAAAAACGATAAGGGAGAATGGGTAGATGTGAGAGCCAAAACACCGGCCAAACCGGAAAAGGATGCATTGAATGCAATGGAATTCGAACCTGTAACAAGCCAGAGCGTACGCCTGCTATTCCAGTTGCCGGTACAAGAATCGGCAGGTGTTTATGAATTCGAAGTGAAATAGCACATGTAGATTAGGATAGAGGATATGCAGAAATGATTTGTAAAGTTTTAGTATGCATATCCTTCTGTTTTTTGATAAAAGTTTATCTATATAGTTGAAAGCCGATAGCCTTTAGCTGTTAGCTTATAGGGCTCTTTGAAAAAATTAATTAGCAAATTTGAAATTAGCATATTAACAAATGAGTGAAATAGTGTAACCTTTGTTACCTGCGTCGCAGGGGATTTGTAATCCCCTGCTTTTTATTATCAGGATTTACA